>Ga0073932_1001228_pt1 | contig 50449 bp, 27 predicted proteins | sample DewCreD2012metaG_FD_76967 | JGI IMG/M metagenome (GOLD analysis project Ga0073932, IMG submission 76967) | Hot spring sediment bacterial and archeal communities from British Columbia, Canada, to study Microbial Dark Matter (Phase II) - Dewar... ...
CCCGCGCCACGCTCGAAGCCGAAGGCGCGCTCTGCCAGTTCCTGCCCTTCGACCGCGGCTACCACACCCCGCTGTACCGGCCCATCTGCGAGCGGCTGGAGCGAACCGCCGGCACGTATGAAGACCGCGCGCCGCGCATCCCTCTCTATTGCACCACCACGGGCCGGCGGCTGCCCGAGGATCCCGCCGCCATCCGCCGGATCATGATTGACCAGTGGGCCGAACCGATTCGCTTCCGGGAAACCGTCGAGACGATGTACGCCGACGGCGTGCGCGTGTTTCTGGAAGTGGGTCCGCGCGGCAATCTGACCGGGTTTGTGGACGACATCCTGGCCGGGCGCGAGTATGCCGCCATTCCGCTGGATGTGCCGTCGCGCGGCGGCCTGCTGCAACTGCACCACGCCCTGGCGCAGCTCTGCGCGCACGGCGTGCCGGTGCGGCTGGAGCGGTTGTACGCCGGCCGCGGCTGTTCCAGACTCGACCTGGACGAGCGCCCGGCCGCGAACGCCGCGCCGGCGCGGCGGCGTCCGGTGAAGCTGAAGATGGACATTCCGCTCGTGACCCTCGACGACGCGGACCGTCAGAACCTGCGCGCGGCCCTGGCGAGCGCCCTGGGCGGCGCGGCGGCGCCGCCGGCGGCGGTTGCGCCGCCCGATCCGCGCGCGCCGCTCCCGATCTCTGACGCGCCGGCCGCCGACGCGCCCCTGCAAACCCACCTGCGCACCATGAGCCGGCTCGCGGCGGTTCACGCGGAGGTCCTGCAGGCGGCGCTCGGTTCAGGCCAGCTCGAGTAGGCGATATCCAAGACGAGTCCCTGGCGTCCTCATGCCTTTAAAATACATGTTGACACACAATTGAGATATTTCATAAACTTATGATGTGGCATGAGCAGTGTCTGAGCCGCAGCGCCGCTGTGGACGGCGAGGTTGCGATTCGCTCCCCGCCGGTCACACGCAAACAATGGGGAGGTGGAAGATGCAACGGACACGGACCCACGCAGGACTGACGGGCTTGGCGGCGGCGGCGTTGCTCCTGGCGGCGGCGCCGGCGACCTTGGCGGCGGCGTTCACCTGGGCGGGCGCAACCTCGGGAACCCAGAGTTGGAACGTCGACGGGAACTGGAATCCCGCCACAGGCTTCCCCAACGCCACCGACGCCACGGTGACGATCCAGCCCAACGCCTCGGCAGATCTGACGATCAACCTGAACCAGACCATCGACGTCAAGACGCTGACCGTCAACGACTCAACCTCGACCTACTACCCCATCGACATCGCGGGTAATGGGGGCAAGCTGCGACTGAACGGCAGCGGCGCGGCCATCACGGTCGGCAGAGGTTCGGTAGTGTCAGCTCCGGTCGAGCTTCTAGCGGACGCGACGCTGGACGCGGGCACTGGCGGCGGCACCATCAGCGGCGGCATCAGCGGCAACTTCTCGATCTTGAAGGGAAATACCAGCGGTGCGCTGACCCTCGGCGGCGGTACACTCAACACCTACACCGGCCAAACCAAGATTCCCAACGGCACGGTCACGCTCGGGGCCGACAACTCCATCCCGGACACCTCCGTGGTCGATATGTCGGCAGGCTCCAACACGCGCACGCTGTCGCTCAACGGCTTCAGCGACACCATTGCGGGGCTGACCTACAGCACCGGCAACATCCAGGCGACAGTTCGGAATAACCACGCGACCACGGTGTCAACCCTGACCATCCACGTCGCGCCGTCCACCAGCTACACCTTTGCGGGCTCTGGCACATCCGGGGGTATCAAGGACGGCAGCACCGCGGCACTGAACATCGTCAAGGACGGCGAGGGCACCCAGATCATCTCCGGCGCCAAGACCTACACCGGGTTCACCACCGTCAAAGCGGGGACGCTGGACCTGGGAGCGACCTACAACAGCCTCGCCAGCACGCAGATCAACCTCGAAGGCGGCACGCTGGACGTGGACGGCGCGGCTTACACGATGGCGGGCACGCAGACCTACAAGTGGACGATCAACCCGGCCGGATCGGGGAGCACCGGACTGCTCAAGGCGGGGTCGCTCAACATTTCCGCGGGCATCGTGGACTTCGCGACCCTCGGCACGCTGGACGATGCGGCGTACGTGCTGGCCGAGTACACGGGACTGACGGGCTCGGCGTTCGCCACCGTGAACAACCTGCCCTCGGGCTACACGATCGACTACGCTTACGCGAGCGGCACGAAGATCGCCCTGGTTGCGGCCGGCGGCCCGCCGGTCGCGAATGACGACACGGCGATCACGGACGAGGACACGGCGGTGGTGATCAATGTTCTCACGAACGACACCGACCCGGACCTGGATCCGCTGACCGTCACCTGGGTGGAGAGCCCGGCGACCAATGCCGCGGGCGCGAGCATGGGCACGGTGGTGACCAACGTCGGCGCGACCAACGTAACCTTTACGCCGGCCGCCAACTCCAACGGCACCGCCTATTTCGAGTACCGCATCACCGACGGCACGAGCACCGCCACGGGTCGGGTGACGGTCACCATCAACGCGGTCAACGACGCGCCCACGGCCGCGGACGACAGCGACTCGACGCTGATGGATACGCCGCTCGTCGTGAACGTGCTGGCCAACGACACGGACGCAGACGGCGATTCTCTGACGGTTTCGTGGGTCGAAAGCCCGGCGACCAACGCCGCCGGCGCGAGCGTGGGCACGGTGGCGATCAACGGGCCCGCCAACACCAACGTGACCTTCACGCCGAGCGCCGGCTGGACCGGCACGGCGTTCTTCGACTATCACGTGTCGGACGGCGCCTTGACCGACACGGGCCGCGTGACCGTGATCGTCAGCGCGGGATTCAATCCGCCGGTCGCGGCGGACGACACAGCGGAAACAGACGAGGATGTGGCGGTCGTCATCAACGTGCTGACCAACGACACGGACCCGAACCTGGATCCGCTGACCGTCTCGTGGGTCGAGAGCCCGGCGACCAACGCCGCCGGCGCGAACGTGGGCACGGTGGCGATCAACGGGCCGGCCAACACCAACGTGACCTTCACGCCCAACGCGGACTGGAACGGCACGGCGTATTTCGCTTATGAGGTCTCGGACAGCGGCGGGCTCAAGGACACCGGGCAGGTCACGGTCACGGTGAATGCGGTGGACGATCCGCCCGTGGCAACGGACGACACGGCGGCCACGGACGAGGACGTGGCGGTCGTCGTCAACGTGCTGACCAACGACACGGACGTGGACAGCGCCTCGTTGACTGTCTCCTGGGTCGAAGCGACCGCCACCAATGCCGCGGGGGGGAGCATGGGCACGGTGGCGATCAACGGACCGGCCAACACCAACGTGACCTTCACGCCCGCGGCCGACACCAACGGCACGGCCTACTTCCTCTACACCGTCAGCGACGGCACGAGCACGGACACCGGCCGGGTCACGGTCACCATCGCTCCGGTGCGCGATCCCTGGGAACCCTACAACTGGATCGGCGCGACGAGCGGCACAGACGACTGGAACGATAACGGGAACTGGGACGCCGGCGTGTATCCCGACGCCACCGACGCGGTCGTCAGGATCGCGCGCGACATCACAGGGAGCGATCTGACGGTGGAACTGAACACGGAGATCAGCCTGAACAATCTGTACCTGGCGGATACAAATCTGCCGCTGCAGCGCATTTACATCGCGCCGGGCGCCGGCGGCAGTCTGCGCGTGCACGGCGCGAACGCGCTGTTCGATACCGTGTCCGGCAACTTCAGGGCCACGGTTTCGGCGCCGATCACGCTGGAGACGGATCTGACGGTGGACGGGAAATACGAGTTCACGGCGCCGATCGGCGATGACGGCAACGCCCGTTCGATCATCAAGACCGATGCGGGTGACATCACTCTGGCCGCCACGAACACCTACGGGGGCGAGACCCTCCTCAGACAGGGGGTGGCCGCTCTCGGCGCCAACAACGCCATCCCCGACACGTCCGTCGTTAACCTCTCCAATACCACCACAACTGTCGCCCTGTCGCTTTCCGGGTTCAGCGACACGATCGCCGGCCTGAGAAGCACGGGCAACCAGAAGCACAAGGTGCAGAACGGCAGCGCCGCGAACGCTTCCACGTTGACGATCGCCGTTCCCGCCGGGCAGACCTATGCGTACACGGTATCACAGTCGGACGCGGGGATCCTGAACGGCGGCGCCGCCGTTTTGAACCTGGTTAAGGACGGCGAGGGAACCCAGATTCTGTCGGGCGCCAAGAGTTACACCGGGTACACGGCCGTGAAGGCCGGCACGCTGGATCTGGGAGCAACCTCTAACCATCTCACCAGCACGTTGATCGTGCTGGAAGGCGGCACGCTGGACGTGGATGGCGCGGCGTACGTCATGCCCGCCGGGCAGACGAACCGCTGGGTGCTGGGCAGCGGCACCGGCCTGCTCAAGGCGGGGTCGCTGGACATCACCGCCGGCGTGGCGGACTTCTCCGGCGCGGCCGGCGCGCCGGTATATATCCTCGCGGAGTACACGACCCTGACCGGCTCGGGGTTTGCCGCGACCAGCAACGTGCCGGTCGGCTACGCGCTCGACTACAACTACCAGAGCGCCAACCGCATCGCCCTGGTCAACCCCGGCAGCCCGCCGCAAGCCACGAACGACACGGCCGAGACCGACGAGGACACGGCCGCGATCGTCAACGTGCTGACCAACGACTGGGATCCGGACGGCAATCCCCTGACGGTGACCTGGGTGCAGAGCCCGGCCACCAATGCCGCGGGCGTTGCGCTGGGCACGGTGGTCACGAACGTCGGCGCGACCAACGTGACGTTCACGCCCCTGGCCGACTCGAACGGTGTGGCGTTCTTCGCCTATCGCGTCAGCGACGGCCTGAACACCGCCACCGCCCAGGTCACGGTCACGATCCACGCGGTCAACGATCCGCCCGCGGCCGCAGACGACAGCGGCGCGACGCTGTACGAGACGGCGACGAGCATCAACGTGCTGACCAACGACACGGACGTGGATTCCGACCCGCTGACGATCTCCTGGTACGAGACGCCCGCCACCAACGCCGCCGGCAACCCCGCCGGCACGGTGGTCACGAACGCGGGCGCCACCAACCTTACCTTCACGCCCGGCTCCGGGTTTACCGGCATGGCCTACTTCGCCTACGCCGCCTTTGACGGTCTTCTGGCCAGCACCGCGCGCGTGAGCGTGTTTGTCAGCTCCCCGACAACGCCGCCGGTTGCGACCAACGACACGGCCGTCACGGATGAGGACGCGCCGGTGGTCGTCAACGTGCTGACCAACGACGCGGACGACGACCCTTCCTCGCTGTTCGTGGCCTGGGTCGAAAGTCCGGCCACAAACGCCTCGGGCGCGAGCATGGGATCGGTGGCGATCAATGGGCCGGCCAACACCAACGTGACCTTCACGCCCGCGGCCAATACCAACGGCACGGCCTATTTCGCCTACTACGTCTCGGACGGGGTGTACACGGCCACGGGTTTGGTCACGGTCACGATCAATCCGGTGGACGATCCGCCCGTGGCGGCGGACGACACCGCGGCCACGGACGAGGACGTTGCGGTCGTCATTAATGTGCTGACCAACGACACGGAAGTGGACGGCGCGTCGTTGACCGTCACCTGGGTGGAGAGCCCGGCGACCAACGCCTCGGGCGGAAGCATGGGCACGGTGGCGATCAACGGCCCGGCCGACACCAACGTGACCTTCACGCCCGCGGCCGACACCAACGGCACGGCCTACTTCCTCTACACCGTCAGCGACGGCGCGCTCTTCTCCACCGCGCGGGTCACGGTGACGATCGCGAGCGTGCCCGATCCCGGCGAAGCGTACAACTGGATCGGCCCCACGAGCGGGACGCAGAATTGGAACCAGAATACGAACTGGGACGTGGGCGTCTTCCCCGACGCCACCGACGCGGTCGTCAGGATCGCGCGCGACATCACGGGGAGCGGTCTGACGGTGGAACTGAACACGGAGATCAGCCTGAACAATCTGTACCTGGCGGACACCAATGGCACGCAGCGCATTTACATCGCGCCGGGCGCCGGCGGCAGCCTGCGCGTGCACGGCACAAACGCGCTGTTCGATACCGTGTCCGGCAACTTCAGGGCCACGGTCTCGGCGCCGATCACGCTGGAGACGGATCTGACGGTGGACGGGAAATACGAGTTCACGGCGCCGATCGGCGACGACGGCAACGCCCGTTCGCTCGTCAAGACCGATGCGGGCGACATCACTCTGTCCGCCACGAACACCTACGGGGGCGAGACCCTCCTCAGGCAGGGGGTGGCCGCTCTCGGCGCCAACAACGCCATCCCCGACACGTCCGTCGTTAACCTCTCCAATACCACCACAACCGCCACCCTGTCGCTTTCCGGGTTCAGCGACACGATCGCCGGCCTGAGAAGCACGGGCAACCAGAAGCACAAGGTGCAGAACGGCAGCGCCGCGAACCCTTCCACGTTGACGATCGCCGTTCCCGCCGGGCAGACCTATGCGTACACGGTATCGCAGTCGGACGCGGGGATCCTGAATGGCGGCGCCGCCGTTTTGAACGTGGTCAAGGACGGCGAGGGCACCCAGATTCTGTCGGGCGCCAAGAGTTACACCGGGTACACGGCCGTGAAGGCCGGCACGCTGGACCTGGGAGCGACGTCCAACCATCTCGCCAGCGCGTTGATCGTGCTGGAAGGCGGCACGCTGGACGTGGACGGCGCGGCGTACGTCATGCCCGCCGGGCAGACGAATCGCTGGGTGTTGAACCCCGCCGGACCGAGCACTGGCCTGCTCAAGGCCGGAACGCTGAACATCGCCGGCGGCGTGGTGGATTTTGCGACCGTGGGTCCGCTGGGAGACGAAACCTTCGTCCTGGCGGAATACACCAATTTGATCGGCGAGGCCTTTGCGGCGGTCCACAACCTGCCCGCCACGCTGATCATCCACTACACCTATCAGGGGAACAAGATCGCCTTGCGTCCGATCCGCACGGTGTTCATTGTCCGCTGACTTGCAGCACGAGGAGGAGACGGAAGATGCAACGGACACGATTTCACTCGGCCTGCGCGGCGGCGGCGGTAGCGGCGCTCTGCGGAGCGACGGCCAGCGCCCCGGCGGCCACATTCAACTGGACCAACGGAGCCTCAGGCATCCAGAGCTGGGATGTGGACAGCAATTGGGATCCGCCGACCGGCTTTCCCAACGCCAGCGACGCCACGGTCACGGTACAGCCGAACGCCTCGGCGGCTCTGACGATCCAGCTCAACCAGACCATCACGGTCAACACGTTGACCGTGAACGATTCGGCGACGACCTACTATCCGATCGACATTGCCGCCGGAACCGACGGCAAACTCCGACTCGATGGCCCCAATGCGGCCATCACCGTCGGCCGCGGGGCCGTCGTATCGGCCCCCATTGAACTCCTCGCCGACGCAACGCTGGACGCGGGAACCGGCAACGGCACCATCAGCGGCGGCATCAGCGGCGCCTTCTCGATCGCCAAGGGGGCCGGCAGCGCCGCGCTGACCCTGGCCGGCGGGACCAACAACACCTACGGCGGCCAGACCGAGATTCCCAACGGCACGCTCGTGCTCGGGGCCGACAACTCCATCCCGGACACCTCCGTGGTCGACATGTCGGCAGGTCCCAACACACGTGCCCTGTCGCTCAATGGTTTCAACACCACCATGGCGGGGTTGACCTACAGCACCGGCAACGCCCAGGCGACAGTTCGGAACAACCACGCGACCAGGGCATCAACCCTGACCATCCGCGTCGCGCCGTCCACCAGCTACACCTTTCCCGGCTCTGGCACATCCGGGGGTATCAAGGACGGCAGCACCGCGGCACTGAACCTCGTCAAGGACGGCGAGGGCACCCAGATCATCTCCGGCACCAAGACCTACACGGGATTCACCACGGTCAAAGCCGGCATCCTCGACCTCGGCTCGACCTACAACAGTCTGGCCAGCACGCAGATTAACCTGGAAGGCGGCATTTTGGACGTGGATGGGGCCCCCTACACGATGGCCGCTGCGCAGACCTACCAGTGGACGCTCAACCCCGCCCGCGCGGGCGGCACCGGACTGCTCAAGGCCGGGTCGCTCGACATTTCCGCGGGCAACGTAACGTTCGAGACCGTCGGCTGGCTGGGCGGCGCGACCTACGTGCTGGCGGAGTACACCAACCTGACGGGCTCGGCGTTCGCGACGGTGAGCAACCTGCCGGCCGGCGCCGCGCTCGTGTACGACCACGAGGGCAACAAGATCGCGCTGATCGGCCCGCCGACCGGCGCGGTCGTTGTGATTCGCTGAGGCGCTACTCTCCCTTCGCGCCTTCGCGCGCGCGGGCGCGCGACATGGGCTCTTGGCGCACAGAGGCAAAGGAACGATCATGACCAACGGCGATTTCATCATCCGGTGCGACGAACGTACCGGCCAAGTCCGCGACCTGCGGCTTTTCGGCGAACCGCTGCTCGACGCGGCGCGGCCCTGCGGGGAGGAACTCTGGGTCAACGGCCTGCCGCTGCGCATGCGGCTGCTGCCCCCCGAAGGCGGCCGCAAGCCGGAGCCGGCCCGTTTCGCGCGCTTTCAGGGCGAACGCTTCGTGGATCACTTCACGGGCTGGGGCCTTGTGGCGGCGCGCTCGATGGGTTGTCGCGCGAACCTGAAGCACCCGTGTTTCGGCGTGCAATACCACGTTCGGCGCGTGCCGGCCGAGGCGGTGGGCGTACCCTGCCCCGGCCCCGGCGGGCCGCCGATCGAAGCGCCCCTGCACGTGGACACCTTCGGCGTCTTGAACTGGAACTGGACGTTCTGGGGCGAGGACACGCGCATGCTCTTCCCTTCGGCCCACTCGACCGGACCCCACGACGAAGAGGGGCACGTCGGCTACGAACACGACACGCCGGAGAACTGCAAGCGCTTTCTGGTCAACGACCGCCGCCGCATCTACCCCGGCACGATGGTCGTCCACGGCGGCGTTTTCTACAACGCCCGCACGGAACACTGGCTGGCCCTGACCTGCCGGCGGCCGGCGGTGGGTTATCTCCTCAACCTGGAAAACGCCGGCCGGGGCGTGGCTTACGACTTCACGCTGCACGCCCCCTTCGCCCCCGGCCAGAGCCTCATGCTCCCGGAAATCCGCATCTACTTCGGTCGTTCCCGCGAGCAGATGTGGTCGTTCCTGGCCGACTACGTGACGCATTACTACCGCCAGCCTCCCGACTGGCTGTTCAAAACGCTCTGGAAGGAGGGGCTGGCCTGGAACAATCGGCCCACGTGGCGCGAGCAGGGCGACGCCTGGTGCGCCGGCCTCGACGCGGGCGAGTTCACGGGCATCGGCTACAGTCTGGTGACCAACCGCCCCGTGCTGAGCGGCACCACCCCCACCGGCTACGAGCCCGATCCGCTGCACGGCACCAAGGAGGAGTTCCGGGCCATGTGCCGCCGCATCGCCGACCGTGGCGTGCCCCAGCTCGTCTGGATGAGTCACGCCGGAATGATGCCGCAGGGCGGGCCGGACATTGACGACGACTGGTTCATCCGCGGCCTCGACGGCCGCCTCTGCGCCTCCTGGGGCACGGCGGACAACCCGCAGCTCGCCCACGTCAACCCCGGCCATCCCGGGTACATCGCCTATACCAAAAAATGGATTCGCTTCTACCTGGTGGAATGCGGCTGCCGCGGCATCTTCTTCGATTGTCTCGGCTGGGCCTTTCCGTCCGACTTTCGGCCGCGAGCCGTCATGCGTTTTCCCGGCGACACCAACCGCATGACCATCGCCTTCCTGGAGGAAATCGCGGCCTTCGTCAAGGAGTGCGACCCCGAAGCCGTGCTCTTCGGCGAGGGCACGACCTTCGACGCGCCCGTGGACCTCGTGTCGCTCAACTTCAACCCCGTGCGGGCGGTGGACGGCTGGGGCCCGCGCGACTTCCTGTTGGCGCTGAACCGCTACTCGCCGAAGCGCATCGTGGTGGATCAGGGGCCGCGCTTCTCCGCCGCCGGCGGTTTCGTTTATGCCCTGCCGGGTTCCGAATACGCCGCCACCAACCGCGCCATGGCCAAGCTGCTGGCCGAAGCGGGCGGACCGCGGGCCTTCACGCCGCTGCCCGGCGATCTGGCCATCCTGGAGCGCCGCAACCTGCTGGTCGTCCCGCTGCTGGACGGCATCGAACGACAGCCGCGCTATCCCGCCTTTCGCCTGCCGCCGCCGTGGGACGGCGTGGGCGCGCTGCGCAACACGGTGGACGGCGGCGTCTGCGAACGCGATGCCACGGGCGCTTTCCGCGAGGTTCCCCCGGGACTCTACGAGCTTGAGTGAGAGGGAGGAAGAGACTCACGCGAAGGCGCGAAGGGGGAGGGCTGCAGAGTACGGCCAGCGAGCGCCAGGGGCAGAATCCCTCTCCCCCCCCTGCGCGGCTTCGCGCCTTCGCGTGAGGCGGTTCTGCAGCTTGGTTGCCGGCGGCTGCGTGCCCTGCGGCCGGCGGCCTGTAACAGCGAAGTTGACATTCGGAACATGTATTTGAAAATGTGGTACATGACTCGCAAACAAGCGGCGCTGGCGCGGAATCCGGCGAGCCGGTCGAAGTACCGGCCCTCCGGCAAGGGGCGGAAGATCGCGGACTGGCTGCGCCGGCAGATCGTTTCCGGCGTCCTGCCGCCGGGCGCCAAACTGCCCACGCGCCTGCAACTGGTCGAGCGCTTCGGCGCCAGCCCGGTGACCGTGCAGCGGGCGTTGGAATGGCTGGCCGCCGACGGTCTCGTGCGCGGCCGCGGCAAGCTGGGCACCCGCGTGTGCGAGAGGCTGCCGCATCTGGCGCGCTACGCGCTGGTTTTTCCCGGCCACCCCCCTCACAACCGCGACGGGCACGACGTGCCGCGCTTCTGGCAGGCGCTCGCCAGCCAGGCGGCCGTGGTGGCGCATGCCCGCGGGATCGAGATCGAGGTGCTCTACCTGCCGAGAGAGTTGCTGGAGAGTCCCGCGGCGCAGGCGCTCGAGCGCAAGATTCGCTCGCATTTGCTGGCCGGGTTGGTCCTGTGCGGGCCGCCGGGCGTGTATGGGCATTCGTTCGTTTTGACCGAGGAGCCGACCCTGCCGCGCGTGGCCATCTGCCAGCCGGATCCCCACTACCCGAACGTGGGTTCCATTCGGCTGGCCGGCGAACAGCTCCCGCTGCGCGCCATGCAGTACTTGGCCGCGCAAGGCTGCCGGCGCGTGGCCGTGATCGCCAACTGGGGCCAGGGGAGCGAGGCGTTCGTGGAGGCGGCGGCACGCTATGGGCTGAGCCTGCCCGAGCACTGGGTGCAGTTCGTGAGCATCGCCATGCCGGAGGCGGCCGGCAACCTGGTGCGCCTGCTGCTCTCGCACCCCGACGACCGGCCGGACGGCCTGTTCATCGCCGACGACAACCTGGTCGAGAGCGTCGCGGGAGGGCTGGTGCGGGCCGGCATCCGCGTGCCAGACGACTTGCGGGTCCTGGCGCACTGCAACTTTCCCGCGCCCGCGCCCAGCGTGCTGCCGTTTGTGCGCCTGGGCTACGATGCCCATGCTGTGGTGTGCGCCGCCATCGAGTCCATTGACCGGGCCCGCGCCGGCGCCGCTGCCGGCGTTGCCGATATTCCCGTCGCGTTCGAGCACGAACTGGTCTCGCCACCGGCGGCGGCCTCGGAAATTTGGTCGCCTGGCGCCACGGCCGCGCAATCCTTCCCGCGCGAAGAACAATCGTGACCCGGCCACAATAGCCGCCAACTCTCAGGCGTTATGATACATGTTTGTTGCCGTTAAGAGATAGTATATAATCGCTGACAATGAACTCGATCTTTTTTCTTGGCCAGGGGCAGCCAATGTCTGCGCCGGGCGATGCGGCGCGACGCCGGCTGCGGCGGGCGTTGAGAGCTCTGTCGGCGTTCTTCGCTCTGCTCTCCGTCGCGCGAGCCGACCTCGCGCAGGACGTGCTCAGGCTGACGGGCGGCCAGCGCGCGCGGATTGTCTGGCAGCGGGGGCGGGACGCGATCGTCGCCCTGGACACCGCCGACGGCAACATCCGCGCGCTCTACCGCGGCGAGGTGGGCGAGCGCTCCTGGCCGCTGCTCTCCACCGATGGCCGCACGCTCTACTTCGCGGTTACGCCTCCGGGCCGCGGCGAGGTGGGCAAGATCAAGGCGCTCGCCTGGGACGCGCCGGCGGGAACGGCGCCGCGCGAGCTCTGCGACGGCATGGCGCCCGTGGCGGTCTGGCGCGATCCCGCTACGCAGATCGAGTGGCTCTACGTGGCGACCGCGCCCGGCCGCGATCGGCGCCCCTCCCATATCCGCCGCTACCGGACCGACGCGCCGGCCACGAGCGAGCCGGTCTGGGACAAGACCGATGCCGACGCGCCCTTCAGCCTATCGGCCGACGGCCGCTACGGCTGCACGCAGGCGCCATGGCCGAACACGGCGCTCCTCACCCTGCCCAACGGCGAAGTCTTCGCCGCCGTCCTGCCGGGCTGCAACGCCAACCTCTGCGCCGACAACAGCTACCGCATGTTCGCCCTCAGCACCACCCACACGGAACTCTACTTGTATCGCGATCTGATGCTCGGCGAGACGCGCCCGTACAAGATTCTCTCCCTCAAGGTGGACAACACCAAGACCCACCGCGTGCGCGCCTCCAACCATCCCCGCTTGTTCACCTTCTTCGGCCCCATGGGCAACGTTCCCTACAACGACGTTTTCCTCGCGAAATTCGACAAGCACTACGCCGCGATCGAAGCCACGGTGCGTCTCACCGACGATCGGCCGAACGGCGTGGAGAACACGCTGCCGTATGCCTGGGTGGCCATCACCAACCGCGAGGACTTCGCCTTCCCGCTGGGCCAATTCCATGGCGAGGCGCCGCTGCCGTTCGAATTGCCCGTCTGGGCTGCCGGAGCGGACGCCGTCTGGACCTTCGGAGATGGACAGAGCGCCCGCGGCCAAATCCGCCAGCACACCTATGAGAAGCCCGGCGAATTCGAGCTCACCGTACAGACCGGCGGGCGCCGCCTTGTCGGCCGGGTGCGCGTGGCCCCCTCCGAGCCGCCGCGGGTAAGCGGCGTCGAAGTCCTGGGCATCAACCGGCTCAAAATCGCGTTCAGCGAGCCCGTCGTCGCCCGAGCGGGCGCCGGGGCGCGCCTGGAGTCGGGCAACCCGGTTCGCCACTTTGCGCTTGCAGAGAGCGGCCGCGAAGCGATCGTGGACCTGGAACGGCCGCTGGCCAAGGCGGATCGGATCGTGCTGGCGGGTATCGTGGACCGCGCGGCGCGGCCGAATGCGCTCTCGTCCGCGGCGGTGGCGGTCGCTCGACCGGCCTGGCCGAGCGAGCCGCAAGGCGTGGTGGCGCTGTGGAGCACGCAGACGTTCTACGGACTCGATCCCGCCACGAAGCGCTACCAGGGACGGGAGTGGGACGCGGAGAAACTCAAGCACCCGCGCGGCTTTCCCATTCTGGATCGTTTCGGCCGGCTGATTCTGCCCACCAACCAGGGCACGGCTCCTCCCGCGCTCGTGCCGGACGCGGCCGCGCTGAACGAAACCGTCGGCCGCAGCCGGCGGTTCAGCCTGGAACTGGGGTTCACGCCGCGGAGTCTGACGACGCGGCTGTTTCAGAAGAAGCAGGGCGGCGCGGTCGTCGCGCCTCGGGATCTGTGCGGCTGGTACACCATGGCGGACGGGGGACTGAAGCCGGAATTCGCCGTCACCCAGTCGAACGCGACCCTGCAAATCCGCCTGGCGGATGACGCAGGCGGCATCGCGACGCATCGCATCGCGGAACTGGACGCGGTGCGGCCCGTGCATCTGGTGGTGACTTGCGAGGCGGGCAGCCTGGCGGCCTACGTGGACGGCAAACCGGCGCTCAAGACGCCATGGCCGGCCAAGCGCTCCCTGCGCTGGGGTCCCGTGATGCTCTCCGGGGCCGATCGGTGGGCGCCGCGCTGGTCAGGCTGGCTCGACGCCGCGGCGCTGTACGACCGCGTCCTGCCCCCCGCCGAGGTCGCCGCCAACCACACGGCATGGCTGAACGCCGCCAGGGCGCGCGCCGTTCCCGAATACCTCGCGGTCCGCGCAAAGCTCGCGGCGCTCAGCAAGGTGCCGACCCCCGAACAGATCGCGCCCTATCGCAACGCCCTGGTCGTCAACGAGTACGAGGTGCTCGAAGTGCTGCGCGGGCCTTTGCCGGCCAGGAAGATTCGCGTGGCCGAATGGGGTCTGTACGACAGCCAGCCTGCCAAAGGCTGGTCGTTCCGGCCCGGGGGCCGCGCCGGTCAGGACGTCATGTTGCTGCTCGAACCCTTTGCCGGCAAGCCCGAGCGCGAACTGCTGTTCGATACGCTTGCAGAGGATTTCGACCTTCCGACGCTGCTGCGCGTCGAGGAGTGGATCGGGTTGTGAAGACGGAGCGAGAGCGCGCGAAAACGCGAAGGCGCGAAGAGGAGCAGAGGTCTCACGCGAAGGCGCGAAGGCGCGAAGAGGAGCAGAAAGCTCACGCGAAGGCGCGAAGACGCGAAGAGGGGGAGACATCTGTTTTTCGCGTCTTCGCGTCTTCGCGTGAGACCGCCTCCCGCTTTCCCCTGCGCGTCTTCGCATTGGGAATCGTGCTGGCGTTGGCCGCCCTGCCGACCCGCGCGGCCTCGTTCGCCGAGTTCGACCGCCGCGCGGCGGCGGGCGAGCGGCTGACCGTGGCGTTCTTCGGCGCTTCGCTCACCTGGGGCGCGAACGCGACCGATCCGAACCGCACCTCGTACCGCGCGCTCGTCGCGCGGCGGCTTGAGGAGCGCTACCCGGCGGCGCGCTTCCGTTTCGTTGACGCCGCGATCGGCGGCACGGACTCGACCCTGGGCGTCTTCCGGCTCGACCGCGACGTGCTCGCGCACCGGCCCGACCTGGTCTTTCTCGACTTCACGGCCAACGACACGATCACCACCGCCGATGCCGGTTCCCTGGCAGCTTACGAAGCGCTCATCCGGCGCATCATCACCGAGGCCGACGCGCCGCTGGTGCAGATGATCCTGCCGTTCAAGTGGGACTTGAAGACGCCGCTCGAAAAGCTCCACCGGCGCACGGCGCACCTCAAGCTGGCCGAGGCCTACGGCTGCGCCGTTGGGGACGCCGTGGCCCGGCTCAAGGCGGGCGTGCAGGCGGGCGCGCAGGACCCCGAGCTCCTCTGGCCTCACGATCCCGCGCATCCCGGCGACGCCGGCTACGCCGAGTTCGCGGCCGCGGCCTGGGAGGCCTTCGAGCGGGCGGTCGCCGAGAAGCGCGCCTGCCGCGCGCCGTCGGAGCCCCTGCATGGCGACCTGTTCCTGACGAGCCGGCGCGCCCGGCTTGCCGAACCGGGGCCGCTGCCGTCGGGCTGGCAGCGCGACGCGCCCCACGTCCAGGCCGCGAACTACGACATGCTCATGTCGCGCTGGCTCGACGCGCTGGTCGTCGCGCGCGGCGGCGCGACGAATCCGGCGCCGCTGCGGCTCGTGTTCCAGGCCCGGTTCGTCCTGCTCTTCGGCGAAGGCACGGTCAAGACCGGCAAGTTCCGCGCGCGGCTCGATGGCGCTCCCCTAACCTGGAACCTCAAGAAAACGCCGCAAACGCTGTTCGATCCGGGCCATCTGGCGCGCCGCATCGGGGGCACGACGCACCTCGTGCAGGTGCTGATCAAAGACGGCGATCCGGCGACGCCCCACCTGCTCGAAATCGAACCCGTGCTGGCCGGTCCCGACGAAGAATTACGGCTCGAAAGCGTGTGCGTGGCCGGAGGTCCCGCCACGGTGCGCGGCGCGGAGCGCGCGCCCTAGGACAATCGCATGGTCTTCAGTTCCATTCTGTTTCTGTTCTGGTTCCTGCCGGTCGCGCTGGCGGTGTACTACCTGTTGCACGCGATCGGGGCGCGCCATGCCAAACACGCGGCGCAGACGCTTCTCAGCTACGTTTTCTACGGCTGGGCTAACCCGCTCTTCGTGGTCCTGATGTTCGTCTCGACGCTGATTGACTATGTCTGCGGCTTGTGGATGAGCGGCCAATTCCGACCGGGCGCGTGGTCCGGTCCCGTTCCGCTCCTGCCTCCAGGCGGCCCCCGGACGCGCGCGCAACGGGCCGCGGTGACCTTCTCGATCGTCTCGAACCTGGCGCTCCTCGGATTTTTCAAATACTTCAACTTCGGCCTCGACACCTGGAACGCGCTGGCCCATGCCCTGGGCGCCGACGGCGCCGCCGTGGACCGCTTCCTGCGCATCACGCTGCCGCTCGGCATCAGCTTCTACACCTTCCAGTCCATGTCCTACAGCATTGACGTCTACCGCGGCGACGCGCGCGCGATCCGCAACTGGACCGATTTCGCGTTCTACGTCTCGATGTTCCCGCAGCTCGTGGCCGGCCCGATCGTTCGCTTTCAGGAATTGGCCGACCAGATCCAGCAACGCGCGCACACCCTCGCCAAATTCGCCCGCGGCGCGGCGTTCATCGGCCTGGGCCTGGCCAAGAAGGTTTTGCTGGCCGATCCGTGCGGAAAAGTGGCCGACCAGTGCTTCGCGGCCGGAGCGCTGCCGCCCCTCGAGGCCTGGACCGGCGCCTTCGCCTACAGCTTTCAGATTTACTTCGACTTCAGCGCCTACTCCGACATGGCCATCGGTCTGGGGCTGTTGATGGGTTTCATGTTCGCCAAGAACTTCGACTCCCCGTACAAGTCGGAGTCGCTCACCGAGTTTTGGCGGCGCTGGCATCTGTCGCTCTCGACCTGGCTGCGCGATTACCTCTACATTCCGCTGGGGGGCAACCGCAAGGGGCCCGTCCGCACGTACGTCAATCTGCTGCTCGTGATGCTCCTGGGCGGATTGTGGCATGGCGCGTCCTGGAACTTCGTCATCTGGGGCGGCATTCACGGCGGCGTGCTGGCGCTGGAACGGCTGCACGGCAAGCGCGGCTTTCTCCAAGGGCTGCCTCGCCCGGTGCGGGTGGCCGCAACCTTCCTGGTCGTCACCGTGGCGTGGGTTTTCTTTCGCGCCGCGGACCTGCCCGCCGCCTGGAATTATGTGCGTACGATGCTCGGGTTGGGCGCTCGCACGCCCGCCGCCGCCCTCGTGGCGGGGCGCATCTATAGCGCCTATCACGTGGGAACGCTGGTCGCGGCGGCCTTGACCGCATGGCTGGGAGTGCAGACCTGGGACTATACGCGCCAACTGACCTGGCCCAGGGCCGCCGTCACCGTTGCCCTCAGCATCGCCGCGTTGACCATGCTCGTGGCCACCAGCTTTCACCCGTTCATCTATTTTATTTTCTGATGACCACCGCCTCACAACGCTACGACCGGGAAGAGCAGGCCAAACGCGAGATCGGCCACACGGCTTTCCGTCGCGGGGTGGCCCCCCTCCTGGCCTTCGGGTTCCTGGCGCTCATTCTTGGTCTGCCGCTCGCGCACCATCTGCCGCTCGCGAGCGGCGGGGCTGAAGACCGCTCGACCGCGGTTCTTGCGCTGTACGACGCGTTCCGCGGCGTCGGCGCCGAGATGCGGGCGGCCTGGAACGCGGCCCCGACGGTCTGGAACGGCTGCCTGGCCGCCAATGCGGCGCTCCTGCGCCGCCTGCGGGCGTTCGGCGACCGGCTGGACGATGGGTTTTTCCTGGCCCGCGCCCTCCGCGGCCCCGTCCAGGCGGCTCTCTGCCAGGCGGGGGCGGGAAACGAAAAAGTCTTCCTCGGGCGTCAGGGCTGGCTGTTTTACGAACCCGACTTGGCGTACGTCACCGGTCCGGATTTCCTGGCCGAGCGCGGTTTGCGGGCGCGCGAACGGGCAGCGGCGGGCGGGGAGCGCGCACAGCCGGATCCCGTGCTGGCGATTCTCCACACGGCCCTGCAGCTCGCCCGGCGCGACATTCGTCTGGTGGTGGTACCCGCGCCAGTCAAGCCGACAATTCACCCCGAACGATTCGTGGAAGACGTCCCCGGCGAGGAGCCGCTCCAGAATCCCGCCTTTGCCCGCTTCGTCGCGGAGATTGAGAATCCGCGCCTCTTTTTCGACGGCCGCTTCCGGGAGTGGGAGCGGCGCGCAAAAAGCTCAGCCGACCCCCGATGGCGTCAGGCGATCGCCGAGCTGCGCGACGGAGCGGAGTTGCTGATCACCAGGCCGCCGCGCCTCTTCGATCCGGCGCCGCTGCTGGCCGGCCGCAAGGCGCGTTCGGGAGAGCCGCAGTACCTCGCCGCCGACAGCCACTGGACGCCCGCCGCGATGGAGGCGGTCGCTGCCGAACTGGCGGCCTTTCTGTCTCGGGAATTCGAGCTTCCGGTCCTTCCCTCTGGCGCGCGCCGCACAACAACGCTCAGCATCGAGGGTCGGGGCGATCTGGCGGCCATGCTCAAGCTGCCCGCGCGTTTCTATCCTCCGGAGAACGTCCGGATCCGGCAGGTCCTCGAAGGCACCGGCCACTGGAGGCCCAGCCTCGATGCCGACGTGCTGCTGCTGGGCGACAGTTTCGCCAACATCTACTCGGTCGCGGCCATGGGCTGGGGCGAAGCCGCCGGTCTGGCGGAGCACCTGAGCCTGGCATTGGGTCGCCCGCTGGACGCGCTGACGCGCAACGACGCGGGCGCCTGGGCCACGCGCGAGATGCTGGCGCGCGAGATGCGCCGAGGGCGCGACCGGCTCCGGGGCAAACGAGTGGTGATTTGGCAGTTTGCCGCGCGCGAGCTGTCGTCGGGAGATTGGAGGTTGTTCGATTTCACGCTCGGCGAGGCGCCGGCGGCCACGTTTTTCTGTCCGCCGCCGGGGACGGCCGTCGCGGTACGGGGGGTGGTGCGCGAGGTTTCGCCGGCTCCGCGTCCGGGCAGCGTTCCCTACAAGGATCACATCGTCGCGATCCACCTGGTGGACCTGCGGACCGACGACGGCCGGATCAACGGCGCCGAGGCCGTTGCTTACGCCTGGAGCATGCGCGACCAGCTGTGGACGCCGGCCGCGCGCTACCGGCTGGGACAGGAAGTCGCCCTCACTCTGCGTCCCTGGGCTGACGTGCGGGCCAAGCTCGAGGCGATCAACCGCAGCGAACTAGGCGACGATACGCTCGCGTTTCAGGAACCATGCTGGGCGGAATGAAAGGAACAGCAAACATGTTCGGATGGTCGGTGTCAGGCGGAGTTCTCGCGGCCGCGTTAAGCATGCTCGCCGCCATGCCGGTGGCCGCGCTGGACACGGGCGCGGCGGCCCCCGAAGCGCTGCGCCAACGGGCCGCGGCGCTCGCGGCTCAGGCGGAAGAAAAAGGGGTCGTCGCCGGACGGGAAGGCTGGCTCTTCCTGACATCCGAACTGCATTTCCTCGCGGCCGGCACTTTCTGGGGCGAGGCCGCCGTGAAGGTCTCCCGCGCCGCGCGCCCCGAATGGGCCGACCCTCTCCCGGCGATTTTGGACTTTGACGCGCAGGTGAAGAAGGCCGGCGCGACGCTCGTCTTTGCGCCGGTGCCGCCAAAGGCCGCGATCTATCCCGACCGGCTGCCCGGGGAACCCGTGCTGCCTGTCCCCACCCAGCGCCTCGACACGCACTTGGCCGAGTTTCTCGAGCTTCTGCGCGCAAAGGGCGTCAACGTGCTGGACCTGACACCCGCCTTTCTCGCCCACCGCGCCCGTCAGGGAGACGACGAAACGCAGCGGCTCTATTGCAAGACCGATTCGCACTGGTCTCCGGTCGCCTGCGGGGTGGCCGCCGACTGCCTGTACGAACGGTTGGCCGAACTCAAGGCCCTCCCGCCGCCGGACGGCCATACGTACGTTGCCGAGCCGAGAACGCTGCTGCTGCGAGGCGACCTGACGCGGATGCCCGGCGGAGAAACAGGCGAGTCCGAGACGCTTCCGGCGCCGACCGTGGCCGACGAGAGCGGCGCTCCGCCCGCGGATTGTCGCGACAGTCCGATCTTGCTCGTGGGCGACAGCCATCTGCTGGTCTTTCATGTCGGCGAGGACATGCACGCCACCGGCGCCGGGCTTGCCGACCGGCTGGCGCTGCGTCTGCGCGCGGCGGTGGACGTCGTCGGCGTGCGCGGCAGCGGCGCCTCGCCCTCGCGGATCGCGCTGCTCCGCCGCGGCGACCAGTTGGCCGGCAAGAAGGTCGTGGTGTGGCTGATGACGGCGCGCGAATTCACGGAAACCCAGGGCTGGCGGTTGGTGCCGGTGGTGAAGTAGATGCGAAGGGAAAGGCAGAGAAGGCTCACACGAAGGCGCGAAGACGCGAAGAAGACCGGACGCGATCAGCGCAGCAGTCCGTCTTTCCCGTCTTCGCGGCTTTGCGTGAGACAACGGCCATGGATGGACGAAGGGTGAAGTCAAGCAGGAGGTGAGTCATGAGAGGCAAGCAGTTCTGGCTGGGGCGGATGGCGGTCGTAGCTTTGGGCTTGGCGTTGTCGTTTCGGGCGCGCGCCACCGAAACCGAGAATCTCGATCTGCGCGCGCTGCCGGCCGTCAAACCCATGGTTGTGGACGGAAAGACCGCCGACTGGGACCTCAGCGGGGGCGTTTTCGTTTGCGGCGACGTCGAGCAGCAGCGCGAGACCTTCGCCATCTGGATTCACCTCGCCTACGACGCGGAGCGCCTTTACGTCCTGGCGCGCTGGCGCGATGAGACGCCGCTCAACAATCCGGGCAGCGCCAAGGGCGACAACGGCTTCAACGGCGACTGCCTGCAGTTCCGCGCCATCCTCAACGAGGGCGACGAGGAACGGCAACTGCCGTCGCACTGGACCTGCTGGCGCGACCGCGACGGCCTCAAGGCCATGGACGTGCACTACGGATTTTTCGTCCCCTCCGGCAAAAAGCCGCCGCGTCCGCCGGCGGGCGTCTCGGACCTCAAGAACGCTCTCGACCATGGCGCCGAAATGGAGTTCGCCGTCGATGCCGACGGCAGGGGTTACGTCCAGGAGATCGCCATCCCCTGGAAGCTTCTGACCAGCGAGGGCACACCCGCGCCGAAAGCCGGCGAACGCATCGGGTTCACCGTCGAGCCCAACTTCACCATCGGCGTCAACGGCCGTCTGACGCTCAAAGACATCTTCCGCGCCGGCGTGCCGCTCGATCGTATGTTCACGTTCTCCTCGCCCAGGACTTGGGGTGGCGCAGAACTCGTTGCGAAGGGAAACGTGACAGCGCAACCCGTGCGGCTCTCGGACGGGCGCCAATTCCCGGTCAAGATGGCGAACGGCGCGCCGGTGGCGGATTGGACAGACGTGATCAAGCGCCGGGAACTCAAAGGGTTCGAGGAGTTGACCTTTGCCACACCGGCCGACGGATATGTTTCGCTGCTGATCCGCAACGCCGCCGGTGAAGGCGTGCGGCAATTGCTTGCGTCCGAATACTTCCCCGCCGGTAAGCACACCGTGTTGTGGGACGGCCTCACGACCGGGGTGCTGCGGGAACCGGGCAAGCCGGTCGAGCCCGGCGCGTACACCTGGGAGGCGATGTGGCGTCCGGCCTTCGGGCTGCGCCTGCGCGGCTGGGCCAGCAACAACGGCAGCGCGCCCTGGGATTCGGCCCCCAACGCCAATTGGGGCGGCGATCACGGCGTGCCCAGCGACTGCCTCGCGGGGGGTGACCGCGTGCTCCTCGGCTGGTCCGGCGCCGAAGCCGGCAAGGCGCTGGTCTGCGTGGACCTGAACGGCAACGTGATCTGGCGTCAGACCAAGGGCGGCATGGGCGCGGCCAGCCACCTGGCCTCCGACGGCGAGACGGTGTTCGTGCGCATGAAAGGCGAAATCTATCGGGCCAAGGTCAAGAATGGCGCCTACACGGTGTTCGGAACCAACAACGCCTCGAGTCTGATCATCCAAGATCTCTTCGGCATGGTTGAAGCTCCGGCGAAGGGACAGCCGGACCCGATTGACTTCTCGGGTCTGGCGGCGGGCGGCGGCAAGCTTTACGTCTGCGGACGGGCCCAGAACGCCGTGCTAGAACTCGATGCCGCAACGGGCGCGGTGCTGCGCCGCCTCCCGGCGCCGGCGCCCGGCCGCGCCGCCTTCCACAACGGGAACCTGCTGGTGCTCAGCGGCAAGGAAAAGCTGTTGGCGATCCATCTAGCCGGAGAGAAACCTTCTCTCCAAACGCTGATCGAAAACCTGGGGGCCGCGGAAGGTGTGGCGGTTGACTCCAAAACCGGCAGGCTTTTCGTCAGCCTCGCAGGGGAGGTCAACCAGGTCAAAGTCTTCGCCCCGGACGGAAGATTTCTTTTCGCCATCGGCCGACGGGGGGGCCGGCCGAAAATCGGCCCCTGGGTCCAAGACGGCCTGCGCAACCCCGCGGGACTGTGCGTGGACGCCGAAGGCAAGCTTTGGGTGGCAGAGGCGTCTATGCTTCCCAAGCGCATCAGCGTCTGGAACGCCGAGACGGGCGCCTTCCTGCGCGAATTCTTCGGACCCACCGGCTACGGCGCCGGCGGCGGCTGCATCCTGCCCACCGACCCGGACATCATGTACGGCGAGGGCTGTGAATGGAAACTCGACCCGGCGACCGGCCACGCCGCCTGCCTGGCTACCGTGAGCGATCAGGGCTCCAGCTTTTCGCGGTTCCTTAACGGCCGCCAGCCCATGACGCTGCTCATGACCAGCAGCGGCTCGAACATCCGGTTCTTCGAGCGGCTCGGACCGGGGCAATGGAAGCTGCGCGCCGCGGTGCGCACGACCGGGCCGGACAAGAAGCCCAATCCGAAGAAGCCGCAGCCGGGCGACGACGAACCGCGCACCACACGGTTCTGGTCGGACGCCAACGACGATCAGATCGAGCAGGAGCGCGAGGTGGTGGTCATCCCCGGTCACTTCGCCATGAGCCGCGGATTTCACCTCTCCGGATACGCCAACGTGGATTGCTCCCTCAAAGGCCGCTATGACAACCCGCCGGACGAGCAGGCGGGGGCGCCGGCGCGCCGGGCCGGCGCACGCCCGCGGCGCTACGAGGCGCCGGCGGTGCACATCCCCTCGGCGGGCTTCACGCCGTGCGGGGCGCCCTTGTGGAACCTGAAGGCCATGCAGGAAATCCCTGAGGTCGGCTTTCCCAGCCTGGATGACTCGGTCATGCTCGCGGCCAGCGGCAGCTGGATCACCTGTTACGACCGCAAGGACGGAAAGAAGCTCTGGGCCTATCCGAACACCTATTCCGGGGTCCACGGTTCGCACCAGGCCACGGCGCCGGCCAACGGCATGCTGCGCGGCGCCTTTGCTCCGATCGGCACGGCGAACAATCCCGTCGCCGGCGCGTTGTGGGCAATCAACGGCAACTGTGGCGAGTGGTACCTGTTCAGCGAGCGCTTCGGGTTTGTCGCCCATATCTTCCAGGGGGACAAGATGAAGGTGCAGTGGCCCGAAAAAGCCGTTCCGGGCGCGATTCTGGACAACGTGCCGGCGGGCGCGGGCGACGAAGACTTCGGCGGCAGCATGGTGCAAACGCCGGACGGCCGCATCCTCCTGCAAGCGGGCAAGACCGCCCTTTGGAACGTCGAACTGCTGGGCGCCGACAAGATCGCCCGCGTCGGCAAGGGAACGCTCGAGATCACGCCGCAGGAGGCGGTCAAGGCAAAGGCTCTGATGGAAGAACACAGCCAGGCGGCATCCTCCGGAAAACGCGCCGTCGTGACGCGCCTCGCTCAGAAGCCGGCTTTCACGGGCAATCCGGCTCAGGCGCTCGGCGGCAACCCCATCGAATTCGGAGAGGGCGCCGGCCGCGTCCGAGCGTTTCTCGGCTACGATGCCGCGTGTCTCTACCTCGGCGTCGAGGTGCCGGACGAGACGCCGTGGGTCAATGGCGCCGACGCGCCCGAGTATCTGTATGCCCGGGGCGATACCGTGGACCTGCAGCTCGGGCTCGATGAGAGCGCCAATCCCAGGCGCACGGAACCCGTCCGCGGCGATCTGCGCCTGAGCCTGGGCAACTACAAGGGCAAGCCCACCGCGGTGCTTTACCGCTTTGTGGGAGGACCGGGGAAGAAGACGACGTTCAGTTCCGGCGTCGTCGCCGAGTACGTTGTGGACGGCGTCCAGGTGCTCGACCAAGCCCGAATCAAGGTGACGAAGGCCAACAAGCGGTACACGCTCGAGGCCGCCATCCCCTTCGCTGACCTCGGCCTGACGCCCCGGCCGGGCTTGAAACTCAAAGGGGACTTGGGCGTGACCTACGGCGACCCTGCGGGCGCCGATACGGCGGTGCGCCGTTATTGGAGCAATCAGCAAACGGGCTTGGTCAGCGATGAGGTCTATGAACTGAAGATCGTGCCGGCCAACTGGGGCGAATGGCAGTTCGAGTAAAAAGCGCGAAGATGGCCCGCGCGAAGCCGCGAAGGGCTGAGGGATGAAAGGGATGAGACGAACTCGACGGGAGTTCATGCGTAACGGTGTAGCGGCCGCGGCCGTCGCCAGTCTGCCGGCATTCCCCGGCACCGCTGGCGCGCCGGCCACGCGGCCGCCCAACTTCATCGTCATTCTGACCGACGACCAGGGCTATCAGGATGTCGGTTGTTTTGGTGCGCCCGACATGGCCACGCCCCACCTCGACCGGATGGCCGCGGAGGGCATAAAGTTCACCGACTTTTACGCGGCCGCGCCGGTCTGCACACCATCGCGCGTGGCGTTGCTGACGGGCCGCTATCCGCTGCGCGCGGGACTCTCGCGCGTGCTCGGTCCGGGCGACCGCATCGGCCTCGACGCGCAGGAAATCACGCTGGCCGAGCTGCTCAAGCAGCGCGGCTACGCGACGATGTGCATCGGCAAGTGGCACCTTGGACACCTGCCGCCGTTCCTGCCGACGCGCCACGGGTTCGATCGCTACTTCGGCATCCCCTACAGCAACGACATGCCGACCGAAGCGCCCGACGGCCGGGCGGGCGTGCCGTTGATGCGCGACGAGCAAATCATCGAGCACCCCGTCGAGCAGACGACGCTGACCCAACGCTACACGCAGGAGGCGGTGCGGTTCATACGCGAAGCGAAGGACCGGCCGTTCTTCCTCTACTTGCCGCACACCATGCCGCACGTTCCCTTGCACGTGAGCCCGGCTTTCGCCAGCCGCAGCCCGCGCGGGTTGTACGGCGACGTCATCGAGGAATTGGACTGGAGCGTCGGCCAGATTCTCGCGGCGCTGAGGGAGCAAGGCGTGGATGAACACACCTGCGTGGTATTCACCAGCGACAACGGACCGTGGCTGGGCAAGAAAGAGCACGGCGGCTCGGCGTTGCCGTTGCGCGCGGGCAAGTTCTCGACCTGCGAAGGCGGCATGCGGGTGCCCGGCATCATCCGTTGGCCAGGCCGCATCCCAGCGGGAAGGGTCTGCTCGGAAGTGGCGACCGCGATGGACCTGCTGCCTACCTTCGTGAGACAGGCTGGAAACACGCTGCCGGCAGATCGGGTGGTGGATGGCAAAGACATCTCCCCGCTTTTGTTCGGCCAGGCGGGCGCAACCTCGCCGCACGAAGCCTTGTACTACTTTAACCGCGCCACGCTGGAAGCCGTGCGCGTCGGCGCGTGGAAGTTCCATCGCGCGTTGCCGGCCGACGAACGCCGCAAGGAGCCGCGCGCCGCGGCGCTCTACAACCTGCAGGACGACATCGGCGAAAGCGCGAATGTGCTGGCCGAGCATCCCGAGGTCGGCCGGCGTTTGGAGACCCTCTGTCTGCGCTTCGAGGAGTCGTTGAAGGCCGACCTGGCCGCGCGGCAAAGAACCGGCGACGGAAAGTGAAACGATGCGCAGCCGCTTGGAGTTGCCGATGCTTGTGGAGGGGAGGAGAGATTCCACGCGAAGGCGCGAAGGCGCAAAGATGGTCTGTCAGGGAAGCCCCCCGCTCCCCGTCGCGCCTTCGCGCGATCTCACCCTGATGCGGCCGATTCCACAGATCGAAGGCCCGCTGGCGGATGGCGCCGTCCTGCAGCGCGAGGCGCAGACGCCCATCTGGGGCCGTGCCGCGCCGGGTCGGTGGGTGGAGGTGGACTTCGCCGGACAGACGCAGCGCGCCCGGGCCGGCGACGACGGCCGCTGGGTGGTTCGCCTTGCGCCCATGCCGGCCGACGAGCGCCCGCGTCCGTTGATCGTGCGGAGTCCCGAGGACGGCTGGGAACGGCGGTTCGAGGAGCTCCGCGTCGGCGAGGTCTGGCTCGCTGCCGGTCAATCGAACATGGAGCTGCCGCTGCGCGATTCGGCCGAGCCCGAGTGGCGGACCGACCCGCTGCTCCGGCTCTGCCGCCTGCCGGTGGCGGCCGCGGATGCGCCGGCCCGCGCCGTGGCCGCGGACTGGGCCTGCCCGCCGCCGGACTTCTCGGCCGTGGCCTATCACATGGGCGCCGCGTTGCGCGAGGCGCTGCGGGTGCCGGTGGGCATGATCTGCGCATGTTTGGGCAGCACCGGCATTGCTTCCTGGCTGAGTCCATCCGAGATCGCCGAATCCCCGTACCGCCAGGCTCTCTACGACCTGCATGCGCAGCGCGTCGCCTACCACCGCTGGGCGCAGGAGGCGCGGCGGACAGCCGCCGACCCGCAGAGCATCTGGCTGGGACATGACCCGCGCTTGCTCCGGCCGTCGGGGCTGTTTAACGGCATGATTGCGCCCCTCCAACCCTGGGCGCTGCGCGGCATCGTCTGGTATCAAGGCGAGGCGGACACCATGGCGCCCGAACGCTATGAAGCCCTGTTCAAGCGGTTGATCGCGTCGTGGCGGCGTGGCTGGGGCCAGGACGACCTGCCCTTCCTGTTCGTACAGTTGTCGGCCTTCGACGCCAGGCCGCCGGCGCACCGCGGCGACTGGCCGGCCCTGCGTCAGGCGCAGGCGCGGGTGGCGGACACCGTTCCGCGCGCCGCCATGGTGGTCTCGATAGACGCGGGCGACAAGGACGACATCCATCCCCGGCGGAAGAAATGCATCGGGGATCGGCTGGCGCTGGCCGCCCTCGCTGTGGCCTATGGGCAGCCGGTCCATTGGCGCGGGCCGCGGCCGCTCGCTGCGCGACGCCGCGCGGCCGCCATCGAGATCGCGTTCGAGGACCATGGCCAAGGGCTGACCACGCGCGACGGCCAGCCGCCGCGCGGTTTCGAACTGGTGGACGGCGGGCAGGCGCTGCCGACCCCGGCGCGGCTCGACGGCCATGCCGTGCAACTGCCCGGCGGCGGGACCGCATCGGCCGTTCGCTATGCCTGGAGCGCCTGGACCGACGCCAACCTCTGCGACGCGCGCGGCCTGCCCGCGGCCCCGTTCGAACTGCCGGTTCTGGATGCAACGGAGGAGACCTGAACATGCAACTGTCGTCCGAAGCTCAGACTTCACGCCCAAGACCCGCGCTGGCTGTTCCCGCCCTGACCCGCCGCGACTTCATGCTCGCCGGCGCGGCGGCCACGGCGGCCGCGCTGCTCCCCCGCGGTTTGTCGGCTGCCTTCGGACCCCCGGCCGCGCGGCCGCCCAACTTCGTCATCATCCTCACCGACGATCAGGGGTACGCCGACCTGGGCTGTTTCGGCGCGACCGATCTGGCCACGCCGAACATTGACCGCATGGCCGCCGAAGGCATGAAGTTCACCGACTTCTACGCCGCCGGGTCGGTTTGCACGCCCTCGCGCGCCGCGCTGCTGACCGGCCGCTACCCGCTGCGCAGCGGCCTGGGCAACGTGCTCTTTCCGAACAACCGCAACGGCCTCGAAGCCGACGAGGTTACGCTCGCCGAACTTCTCAAAGAGCGCGGCTACGCCACCGCCTGCGTCGGCAAGTGGCACTTGGGACACACCCCCGACCATCTGCCCACCCGCCACGGGTTCGACTCCTACTTCGGCGTGCCCTACAGCAACGATATGCTCACCGACACGCCCGACGGCGGCAAAGGCCTGGTCCTCATGCGCGATGAACGCATCATCGAGCACGCCACCGATCAGTCCCTGCTGACGCAGCGCTACACCGACGAAGCCCTTGCTTTCCTCAAGACCAACCGGGACAAGCCCTTCTTCCTCTACCTCGCGCACAGCATGCCGCACACGCCGTTGCATGCGGGCGCGCGCTGCGCCGGCAAGAGCAAGCGCGGCCGCTACGGCGACGCGATCGAGGAGCTTGACTGGAGCGTCGGCGAAATCCTCAGGACCATTCGGGAGCTCGGGCTTGACGAGAACACCGGCGTCATCTTCGCCAGCGACAACGGCCCCTCGGGCGGCGGAGAGGATGGCAAGGCGGGCTCCGCCAAACCGCTCCGCGGAGGCAAAGGGAGCGCGTTCGAGGGCGGCATGCGCGTGCCGTGCGTGATGCGTTGGCCCGGCCGCATCCCCGCCGGCGCGACCTGTAGGGAGCTGACCACGATGATGGACCTGCTGCCGACCTTCGCCCTGCTGGCGGGCGCCCGGCTACCCGCCGACCGAGCGATGGATGGCCGGAACATCGCGCCGCTCCTGTGGGGCGAAGCCGGCGCCAAGACCCCGCACGAAGCCTTTTTCTTTTACAACCGGCGCGATCTCCTGGCCGTGCGCAGCGGCAACTGGAAATACCACCGCGAACGCCAGCCCTCCGCCGGCGGCCGCGGCCGGGCCCAGTCCGCGGCGCTGTACGATCTGGCCACCGACATCGGCGAAACCACGGACGTGTTGTCCAAGCATCCGGACGTGGGGCAGCGGCTGGAAAGAATGTGCGCTGACTTCGACGCCGCCATGCAGGCCCAGTCCGCCAGGCGGCGGGCCGCCGACGGCAAGCGAAAGGAGGCGCAGCCACGGTGAGTTGCCTGTGTTTGACGATGAGAGGAGCGGTTTCACGCGAAGGCGCGAAGACGCTAAGACGGCCTGTAAGGGAATGCCCCAGTCTCCTCTCCGCGGCTCGTTCGCGGCTTCGCGTGAGCCGTCCGAAACCCAGAACCTGATGGTTTCATTTGACGTTGACCGTGAAGACATTGTAGCCCCACAGAAGGAGACCGACCATGAAGCACGCAATCCTGACCGCCACACGCTTTGGCATGAGCCTCGCCCTCGGCGCGGCAACCGCGGCTGCCGCCGCGGAAGGCTCTTGGACCCAGGGACCCATTCCCATCCGGTTCCGGCTCGACCGGCCCGGTTACGTCACGCTGGTCATTGACGACGCCAACGGGGTGCGCGTGCGCAACCTGCTCGCGGAGGAAAAGTTCGAGGCCGGCGAGCACACGGTCTTCTGGGACGGAGCGGATGGCAGCGAGGTCCATCTCCACAAGCGGCAGGGCGAACTGGTCGCGCCGGGCGAGTACCGGGTGCGCGGCCTGGTGCGCGACGAGCTGAAGCTGATCTACGAGTTTGCGGTCTATAATCCCGGCACGCCCCCCTGGGGAGCGCGCGACCCGGTCACGGGTCTGTACTACGGACGCTGGCTCTCGGATCACAACAGCGCCAGCGGCGCGCTGTTTCTGCCCGACGGTTCGCCGGCCGGCAAGCAGCCGCAGTTGATGTTCTGCGCCGGCGGGGCCGAATGGGGCGATGGCTTCATGTGGACCGACCTCGACGGCCGGAAACTGCACGGCCAGCGTTGGGCCGGCGGCGTCTTCGCCGGCGCCGAGTGGCTCGCGGCCGACGCCGGCGGCCAGGGCCCGGCAGGCGTCTACGCCTACTCGGTCAAGGGCATGGGCAAGACCAAGGAGGGACAGAAGCCCGATTTCCGCTTCAAGACGATGGCGTTTCTCGCCGATTCGAAGGCGCAGGAAGGCCAGCCGCCGTTCGCGGAAATTCAGGTTCTCGGCAAGGACTGCGCGCTGACGGAGAACAAGCCGGCCATCCCCGGCGAGCGGATCGTCGGCGGCATCGCGGTCTGGAACGGCTTGATCGTGGTCAGCGCTCCGTGTGTTGGCCAACTGGTTGTGCTGGACGTGCGGGGCGCCGATGCCGCCGCCGCGAAACCGAAGCGCGGCGGCACCCCGGCGCCTTTCGGCCAGGAACTGACCCGGTTCGAGTTGACGGCGCCGGGCGGCGTCGCCTTCGACAAGGCCGGCAATCTGGTCGCCATTTCCGGGCGGCAGGTGGTCGTGCTGCCTGCCGCCGGTCCGGCCCTGGCCGCCGGCCGGCCGCTGCCCACGCCCCGCCCGCTGATCGCCGAAGGGCTGGCAGCTCCGTTCTGCGTCGCGCTCGACCGGAGCGGAAAGCTTTACGTGAGCGACCGCGGCGGGAGCCTGCCTCCCCCGGGAACGCGGGCGGGCGAGGTCGTGGACGGAAAGGTCGTATCCTGGCCGGCCGACGGCAGCCATCAGGTCAAGGTCTTCGGACCGGACGGGAAGTTCAGCCGCGCCATCGGCAAGCCGGGCGGCGCGCGGCTCGGCGCCTATGACGAACAGCGCATGTTCAACCCTGCGCAGGTGGCGGTGACCGACGCGGGCGAAGTCTGGGTCGCCGAGACGCAGTTCACGCCCCGCCGGATTTCGCGCTGGAAGGCGGACGGCACGTTCATCCGCGCCTATTACGGGCCGCCGGGTTATGGCGGCGGCGGGACGGTCACGCCCGACGGGAAGACCGTGCTCTACTGCCACGGCAATCCCTGGGAAGCGCAGGCCACGCTCGAGTTCGACATTGATTGGCAGGCGGGATCGAGCCGGGTGGCGCGGCTGGCGCACTGGATCGACGTGCCCGGCGGCGGCGTGCTGCGCACCCCGGGCAACGGCGGCCCCATGGAACGCTTCGTGCACGAAGGGCGGCGCTACGCTCACAACGGCTCGCAGGAGCAGGTCACCTGGTGGCTGGAGCGGGACGGCCGCTGGATCCCGGTGGCCGCCATGACGCGGCCCAAGGAATGGAAGGAAGCGCTCGGCAGCGAGCCGTTCCAGGGCAAAATCCCCGCGGCGGTGAACCTCGAGGCGCGCTACGACGACGGTCCGCCCTTCGCCTGGGCCGACCTGAACGGCGACGGCGTGCCGCAACCGGACGAGTTCAAGTGGTACGCGGGTCAGGCGGGCGCCAGGGGCAGGCCCAACTACAAGATCGGCAACTTCTGCGGCTTCGACGGCTTCCGCGTCTTCACGACCTTCGGTCGAATCTACCAACCCATCGGCTTTACCGAGCAGGGGGCGCCCATCTTCGATCCCAACGCGTTCACGAACTACGCGCCGCTGGTCGCGGGCAACCCCGGCGATCCGATGTACGGCGGCAGCGTACTGCCCACGCCCGATGGCGGCTACGTACAGCTCGGGTCGCCGCTTTGCCTCTGGCGCGACGGCCAGCGGGTCTGGACTTATCCCAACGAGTGGTTCGGCGTCCACGCCTCGCACAGCGCGCCCCCGCCGCGATGGGGCGGCGATATCAACGGCGGCATCGGCGCCTGCGGCCCGCTCTTCTCCGCCCGCGGCGGCGAAGCCGGCAAAATGTGGGTCCTGAACAGCAACATGGGCGCAGTGCATATCGGCACGGTGGACGGCCTCTACGTCGCCACGGTCATGCGCGACTGCCGCAAGGCCGGTCCGTGGCCCGCCACGATCAAACGCGGCGACAACGTGATCGAGTACACCAACGGCCAGGAGTCCTTCGGCGTCTCGCTCAATCCGCTCGACGACGGGCGCATCGTCATGTCCGTGGGCGGCACGATGATCGGGTTGTGCCGATTGGAGGGTCTCGAGACGGTGAAACGTTTGCCCGATCAGAAATTGGTCTTGACCGAAGCCCAGATCAAAGCGGCTCAAGACTGGCAGGCCAAGCTGGCCGCGGCGAAAGCCCCGGCCCGAGGGACCTTGAATGTGCTCATGCACCCTGCCTCCCGCCGCCCGGGCGAGAATCACGAGCAAGCGTGGAAAGACGCGGACTGGGCCCCGATCGAAGTGGAGGAACGCGGGCAGAACGAGATCGTGCGGGTCAAGGCGGCGCTGGCCGTGTTCGGAGACAAGCTGCACGCGGTCTGGGTGGCGCCGTTCGACGAAAAACCGCTCGACAACACCGTCGAGAGTCTGCCGATGGTGTTCAAGACGGGCGCAGGTCTCGATCTGATGCTGCGTTCCGGCGAGGGCGCGGAACAACGAGTGCTGATCACCGCGCGGAAGACCAAAGGGGCGAAGGGGATCGAACCGGTCGCGGTGCGCTACCGGCCGCACTCCCCCACGGGCGGCAACAAGACAAAGTTCAGTTCGCCATGGCGCGAGATTGAGTTCGACGATGTCGCGGACGTTTCGGCGGACGTCGCTCTGGCCGAAACCTACCTCAAGGCCAAACCGTTTGACTATCGCGCGTTCGAAGTCTCCATTCCCTTGGCGACGCTCGGGCTGAAGCCTCAACCGGGAATGACCATCAAGGGCGATGTGGGACTGTTACGCGGATCGGCCGGCAGCACCGCCGCCCGGGTGTACTGGCACAACAAGGCAACGGGACTGACGGCGGACGTGCCAGGGGAAGCGATGCTGCAGCCGGAGCTGTGGGGCACGCTGCGGTTCACGACCGCCGCCGCCGCGGACTCGGCTCCTCCGCCCGCGCCGGCGGCAAGGAGCGAGGGCGCCCGGAAGCGGGGGAAGCGGCCGGCCGGCCCCTGAGAAGACGCCGCCGCGCTCGGCGCACAAGGGAGACAGAGACATGCAAGCTTCGCGACCGCTGCCAGAGGCTCGGCGTTGCCCGGCCAACCCCATCCTCAAGCCGACCGACATTCGACCGACTCACCCGGAGTTGGAGGTCTGCTGCGTGATGAACGCCGGCGCGTTGCGGCGCGATGGCGTCACCTACCTGATGTTGCGTGTGGACGAGCGTCCGCATCCCGAGCAGGGCTACGTCAGCACGGCCATCTCCCGCGAGGGCCGTATCGAGATTCTGCGCTTTCGCCGGGACACCCCGGGGCTGGACACCCACGATCCGCGCGGCTTTACGCTTCCCGATGGCCGGATGTACATCACGGTCTTGAGCCATTTGCGCCTGGCGCGTTCCAAGGACGGTGTGCACTTCGCCATCGAGGACCAACCGGCGATCTTCCCCGCCGAGCCCTACGAAGCCTATGCGGCCCAGGATGCCCGCATGACGGAGATCGAAGGGACGGTCTACATCAACTACTCGGCCGTGTCGGACCACGGGATCGCCACGGCTCTGGCCACGACCACGGATTTCGTCACGTACCGGCGCCACGGCCTGATCTTCGCGCCCGACAATCGCAATGTCTGCCTCTTCCCGCGACGCATCGCTGGCGCGTACCACGCTCTGCACCGCCCCATGCATGCCGTGCCCATCGGCCTGAACAGTGTCTGGCTGGCCTGCAGCTCCGACCTGACGCATTGGGGCGGCCACCGGCGGGTCATGGCGCCGCGTCCCGGGGCGTGGGACGATCACCACATCGGCGGCGGCGCACCCCCGATCGAAACGCCCCACGGCTGGCTGGTCGTCTACCATGGAGCAAACCGCTCCAACCGCTATTGTCTGGGCGTCGCGCTGCTGGATCGCGACGATCCCGCCCGCGTCCTGGCCCGGCACACGCAGGCCCTGCTCCAACCGGTCATGCCCTACGAACGGCAGGGTTTCTTCGGCAACGTCGTGTTCACGGACGGCGCCGTCGTGCAGGACGGCCTGCTGCGCGTGTACTACGGCGCCAGCGACGAGACGGTCTGCCTGGCGGACTTCCCGTTGGAGGAGGTGCTGTCCGCGCTCCTCTCGTTGTCGGCAAACGGCGACCGAAACTATGGCGAGAATTGAAGCTGCACTCGATGAAGCACTACCCGGTTCTCTTTCCGTCCGGCTACCTCGACAGCAAGCCGGGCTTGCGGCCGCACGGGCCGCTCGATCTGTCGTGCGCGCCGGCGGACGCCGAACGCGTGGTGCGGGATTATCTCAGCATGGCCTGGCGAACCGCGGTTCGGCCGCCGGTGGGGTTGTTGCGGCATCCCTTCCTGACGCCGGGCGCGACCTACGACCAGCTCTGGGACTGGGACGCGTATTTCACGGCCTGCGCGCTTCCGGAGGAGGGGCTCGAACACGGTGTGGGTTCGATCGCCAACCTGCTCGACCACGTGCGCGACGACGGGCGTCCGCCAAAGATGGCCGACGGACGCGGCGCCCTCGTCTTCCGCGCGCAGCCGCTGCCGGTCCATGCGCAGTTCGCGCTGGCCATGGCCCGGCGGCGCGGCGATTTCGCCTGGCTCGCGCCGCTCTGGCACAGGCTCGTCGCCCTCCGCGCCTGGTACGAACGCGAAACGACGCTGAACGGTCGCTTCGTCTGGCTCGGCTACCGCGGCAACGGGCTCGACAACAATCCGGCGGTGTACGGGCGGCCGCCGAAATCGGTGGCGGGCATTGACCTGGCCTGCTGGCACGCGCGGGAATGCCGCGCCATGGCCCTGCTGGCCGAGGCGCTCGGCGAACGCGAGGCGCAGGCCTGGCAGGAGAAGCACGAAGCTCTGGCCGACCTGATTCGCGAGCGCTACTGGGACCAGATTGACGGGCTGTTCTATGCCACCGACATGCGGGCGGACCCGGAACAGGCGGCGCAGCAAGGAATCGCGTGGGAGCTGTTCCTGAAATTCCGCAACTGGGCCTCGTTCTTCCCGCTCTGGGCGCGCCTCGCCACGCCGGAGCAGGCGGCGCTGCTGCGCACGAAGCTGCTCGATCCGGCGGAGTTTCTGGCGCCGGGCGGCATCCGCTCGCACAGCGCCCGCGATCCGATCTACAACAACGAACCGACCGGCAACCCCTCGAACTGGCAGGGGCCGGTCTGGGGCCTGAGCACGGCGCTGTGCGTGTACGGACTGGCGGCCTACGGCTGGCGGGACGACGCGCTTGAGGTCGCAAGCCGCACGCTTCGACTGTTTGCCGCCGACATCGCTCAGAACGGCTGCCTGCACGAGTTCTACCACGGCGACACCAGCCAGCCGTTGCTCAACCCGGGGTTTCTGAGCTGGAATCTGCTGGCGCTGCGCCTGATGGAGGATTTGCGGCGGGGATCGGAGTGCTGCGCGGTGGGCTGAGAGGCGCGCGAAGGGGAGAAGAGGAGAGAAGATCTCACGCGAAGGCGCGAAGACGCGCAGGGAGTGGTGACACATGGATGTAGAGGCGCTGGCGACAGTCGTGGTGGATACCGCGTTTCGGATTCATCGGGATCTTGGTCCCGGACTGCTGGAGTCGGTCTATACCGTGAATTATCACACCCACCTCGGCGCATCGCCCCTCCGCATCAATCAACCAATCTCGGATACCCGTCTATGACGTCCCCCTTCGCGTCTTCGCGTCTTCGCGTGAGCCATCCGCTCCTTCCGCCCCTGTCGCTCGTCATGCTCGCCCTTTCGTCCTGCGCCCCGCTCGCCCCCGACCCTTTGGAGGAGAAGAACGCCATGCTCGAAAAGACAACCCCAGCGTCCGTTCCGCGCTATGATCTCGTCATCGTTGGCGCCACGCCCGCGGGCATCACGGCGGCGATCGCCGCCGCCCGCGAGGGCGCCTCGGTCGTGTTGCTCGAACGCGGCGCGCACGTCGGCGGGCTGCCCGCCAACGGTCTCGGCGTCACGGACATCAAGACCCGCGAGGCCACCGGCGGGCTCTTCCGCGAGTTCGTCCGCCGCGTGCGCGCGCATTACGAGACCGCTTACGGACCGAACTCCGAACAGGTCCGCGACTGTCGCGACGGGTATCGTTTCGAACCCTCGGTGGCCGAGGCGATTTTCGAGGCGATGCTCAAGGAGCAGCCGCGGATTGTCGTGCGCCGACGACGTCAGTTCGATGCGCTGCCCGAGCGCGTGACGCTCGACGGCGCCCGCTTGCGCGAGATTCGCGTGCTTGACCGCGAGACCGGCTGCATCGAAGCCTACGCCGGTGCGACTTTTATCGACGCCACGTATGAAGGCGACCTGGCCGCCGCCGCGGGCGTGCCGTTCCGCGTCGGTCGCGAAAGTCGGGACGAGTATGGCGAGCCAATGGCGGGCCGCATTTACAAATTGTGGGCGGGCCCTGTCGGCGAGGGCTCCACCGGCGAGGGCGATGGAGCCATCCAGGCCTACAACTACCGGCTCTGCCTGACCGACGACCCCGCCCGTCGCGTGCCGGTCGCCAGGCCGGCCGCTTATCGCCGCGAGGACTACGCCAGTCTGGTGGACGACATCCGCCTCGACCGCGCCCCGCTTCCCCCCGGCTATCGCCATTGGGAGCAGGATTGGGAGGGCCTGGGGCGGGTGCTCAACATCAGCCGCCTGCCCAACGGCAAGACCGACGCCAACAACCAGCACGCCGCCTTTCTTTCGAGCGACCTGCCGGAGGAGAACTGGCCGTGGCCCACCGCCGACTGGGCCTGGCGCGACCGCTTCGCCGCGCGGCTCCGCGACTATATCCTGGGCCTGATCTGGTTCGCGCAGAACGACCCCGAACTGCCCGAGGCGTTCCGCCGGCGGGCGGCGCGGTGGGGACTGGCCAAGGATGAATACCTGGACAACGGCCACTTTCCCCGGCAAGTCTATGTGCGCGAGGCGCGCCGCATCCGGGGGCTTTACACCTTCACGGCCCACGACGCCACGCCGGTCGGCCCCGGGCTGCGTCCGCCCGTTCATGCCGATAGCGTCACGGCGAGTCACTACGAAATCGACTCGCATGCCTGCCGCAAGCGCGAACCCGGCCGCGTGCACCTTGATGGCTTCCTCTCGTATCCGACGGCGCCCTACACCGTGCCTTACCGCGTGATGGCGCCCGAGAAGATTGACGGTCTGCTGGTACCGGTGGCCGTCTCGGCCTCGCACGTGGGCTACGGGACGCTGCGCATGGAACCGTGCTGGATGGCGCTCGGCGAAGCGGCAGGTCTGGCCGCGGTTCTCAGCCAGCGCGCGGGCGTGCCCGTGCGCCAGGTTTCGATTCCCGAGCTTCAGGAACGTTTGCTCGACCATGGCGCCGTGCTCATTTACGTCAGCAACGTCGGCCCGGCGCATCCCCGGTTTCGGGACGTGCAACGCCTGGCGCTCGCGGGGCGCGTGCCGGGCTTCGCCTGGGAAGGCGCGCCGAGCGACGACGGCGGAGACGGAGAAAGAAGATCGCGCGCGAAGCCGCGAAGGCGCGAAGGGGTGGCCGATGGCGGGCGGTAGCTGGTGCGGCATCTCGGACGTCGGACTGGCGTTGCGTTACGGCGACGCGACCGTGGTTGCGACCGGGACGGACTGGGTCGAAATCCGCGGCCCGGACGGTTGTTTTCCGCCCAACGGCCCCGTCACCGTGGCGGCGAGCGTGTCCGAGGATGCAGGCCCGTGCGCGGCCCTGCACAAGGTGCGCCTCGCTCTGCGCAACGGCTCTCCCCGGGCGGTGCGCGTGAACGTCAAATGGACCTTGCCGCTGCATGGCGCCGACCGGCCGCCCCGCTGGCTGATCCCGGGATTGCTCTACAAGGACAACGTGCAGCAGTACGATGGCGGCTTGCCGTCCCTCGCGGGCGAGCCGAACTTGGCCAAGAGCCGCAGTCCGTGGTGGACTTTCCGGTCCGACCTGTGCGCCGTGCCGATGGTCATGGCCTGGCTGCCGCGGGCCGCCGTGGCAATGCTCCAGTGCGAGCGGCAGGCCGGGCACATGACCGGCGTGGGACTGGACAACCGCCCCGGTCGGCGAGCCATCGTCGGCGTCTGGCCGTACCGCGAAGAACCGCGCTGCCGCGATACGCGCTCCTTCGCCCGGGATGTGCTCGCGCCAGAGATCGAATATGCCGAACTGGCGCCCGGGGCCGAAGTCCAGCTCGACTTCTGGCTGCACGCCGCGCCGCCCGATCCCTATGCCTTCGCGCCGGTCCTGCGCGAGACCTTCCGCCGCTGGGATGAGGCCTACCCTGCGCGGCCGTGGTTTCCAACGTCCGAGGCCGCTGACCATGCCGCCTTCGGTCTCTTCACCTGGCACTACGACCCTGAGCACGCGGCGCTTTGGGAAGTCTGCTCCTACGACGCCTGCTACGGCCTGAACGCGCGGCAGGTCCGGCGCTTCGAAATGCACACCGGCTTCGTCAGCGGCATCCCCTACGCCCACGCGTTGCGCCGCCACGGACTGCGCGTCGGCCGCGCGGACATGGCCGAGGCCGGGCGGCGCGTCATTGACTTCTGCTGCCGCACTCTCACCCCCTTCGGCACGTTCTGGAGCCGGTTCCGCCTGGCGGATGGCTGGACCACCGGATGGCCCTCGCCGCAACGCACGGGCCGCCGCGCGGCGGAAGGTTCCGCCTCGGGTGAACTGCAAGCACGCACGCTGACCGAGGCGACGATCTTCGCCGCTCGCGCCGCCGCAGCGGAGCGCGACGCGCCGGCGTCCCGCGACCTGTGGGCCGCCGCCGTGCGCTCCAACCTGGAGTTCGTCCTGCGCACGATGCGCCCCGACGGCAATCCCGGCGAAGCCTACGACCGCGCCGGCGCGGTGCTGGACTGGGACGGCGAAGCCGGCCTGCACTGGATCACGGCGCTCGTCGAGGGCTATCGGCTGCTCGGCGATGTCCGCTACCTCGAGGCCGCCGCGCGCGTGGGGCGCTTCTTCCTGCCGGCGGTTGCGGAGGCCTACCTGACCGGCGCGCCCGAGGGCACGCACCTGCTGCCGACCTCGGAAGACCCGCAGAACGCCGTGATGGCCTATGTCTCGCTGTGGCAGGCAACGCGCGAACCGGTCTGGCTCGAAGCGGCGCGCCAGGCGGCGGACCTGTTCATGACCTTCCGCTGGCAATACAACACGCTGTTCGACCCCATGACCATTCTCGGCCGCTACGACTACCGCACCAAGGGGCTCGACATCTCCTCGCCCAACAACGTGCATCTGCACCCCTACGGCTTGATCGCCCTGCCCGAAATGCTGGCCCTTTGGGCGGCCACCGGCGACGCCTACCTGCTCAAGCAGACGCGCAACAACCTGCTCGGCTGTCTGCAGATGCTTGCCCCCTGCGACGGCGCTTTCGACGCCCGCCGCGGCATGATGACCGAGCGCTGGTATCAGACCCCCTGCGGCACGCCCAAGGGCGGCACGCTGCAACTGGCGCATGTGTGGGCGTCGGGTCTGGTGCTTTACGCGGCCGAGTTCTTGCGGGACTTCGGACAGGTGGCCGTGGACGCCGCGACCGGGGAAGCCGTCGCGTTGGAGGCCGTCGCGTTGCACCGTGACGCTGACGGCGCGTACGCCATCCACAACCCGTGGCCTGCGGAGTTGACGCTGCGCGTTGTCGTGAGGAAAAAAAGCGGCTCGCTGGCGCCCGGCGGCCAGGTCCGGATTCCGGCGAACTCGACACAAGCATGGAGTCCGACAACCATCAGGAGAGAGAAGCCATGATCGAACGCCTTGATTTTCACGCCCACCACAGCCCCCTGGGCGCCTACGCCACGTTCACCTGCGGCCGCTTCGGCGCCGGCGGCGGAATGACCATCCTGGGGGCCAGGCCGCCGGCCGACGAACTGGTCGTCGGCTACCGCGACGCCGATGGCGTCATTCGGGCGCTGCCGTTCTTCAAGGGCGCCGACGTGTCGCTCGCGGACTACCAGCCCGAGCAGGAGCGCCGGCCCGATCCCAAGAAACGCGTGCCGCTGGTCAACGGCCTGACCCGCCACTACGGCGGCGGCACGGACGCCTGGACGTGCGGCGATCTCGCCTTCCGCGTCTTCACTCCGGTCTGGGATTTGCCCGACCCGGCCCGCGACGAGGCGCTGCTTCAAGAGCGCATTCTGCCGGTCATCTGCTGCGAACTGACGCTGGATAGCCGCCGCGCAACCGCCCCCCGCACGCTCTTCTTCGGACTCAAACCCGAGGACGGCAAGACGCATCTGCTGCAACCCGACGGCGCCTTGCCCGCCGTCGGCTGGGACAACCGCTACGCCGTGGCCGCCTGTCCGGACCCCGGCGTCCGCGCGTGGGTCCATTGGGACGAACGCATCTACTTCGAGCAGGGCCGGGGCTTCCGCGGCGGCGGCATGGCGGGGCTGGCCCTTGACGTCGCGCCGGGCGCGTTCGGCCGTATGCGCATCGTGCTGGCCTTCTATCACGGCGACGTCTGCACGACCGGCATTGCCGCGCGCTTTTTCTACACGCGCGCCCGCGGTTCGTTGCTCGACACGGTGGCCGCGGGCGTTGCGCAGTGGGAATCGCGGCGGGCGCGCGCCGAGGAAATGGATCGGACGCTCCTGACCGCGCCGTTGGACGACAACCAGCGCTTCCTCGTTGCGCACGCCGAGCGCAGCTACTGGGGCAACACGTGGCTGTTGGATCATGGAGGGCGGCCGCTGTGGTGCGTGCTCGAAGGCGAGTACGCCATGCACAACACGTTCGACCTGACGATCGACATGTGTTTCTACGAGTTGCGCCGCAATCCCTGGACCGTCCGAAACGTGCTCGACCAGTTTGTCGAGCGTTACTCCTACCGCGACCGGCTCAACCGGCCGCCCCCCGGAGCCCGCGCGACCGGCCAAGGCACGATGGTGCCGACGGAGGTCGCCCGCATCCTCCCGCCGCCCATCGAGACCGGATTGCCGGGCGGCATCTCCTTCACCCACGATATGGGCGCGCGGGGGTGGTTTTCGCCGCCCGGCACGTCGAGCTACGAACTCGACCGCGTTTACGGCTGCTTCTCGTATATGACGAGCGAGCAATTGCTGAACTGGATTCTTGTGGCCGCCTCCTATGTCGCGGCCACGGGCGACGACGCCTGGCTGCGCGAACGGACCGGCACGGTGCGCGAGTGTCTGGAATCGCTGGAAAACCGCGACGACCCGGACCCCCAGCGGCGCACCGGCATCGTATCGCTCGACAGCGACCGCTGCGGCGGGAGCTGGGAGATCACCACCTACGATAGCCTCGACCATAGCCTCCAGCAGGCCCGCGCCAGCCTGTACATGGCCACCAAAGCCTGGGCCGGCTGGCTGGGTCTGGAGCTGATGCTCACGCGCCTGGGCCGCGGCGCCGAAGCCGCGCGCGCTCGCGCCGGCGCCCGCCGCGCCGCCGCGACGATCGCGGCGCAGGCTGATCCAGCCACGGGCATACTCCCTGCCGTCTTCGACGGCCCCTGCGCCTCAGCCATCATCCCGGCCATCGAAGGGCTGGCTTACCCGCGGCTCTGGGGCTGGGACGCCGCGCTCGACCGCGCTGGCGAGTTCGGCGCGTTGATCGCGGCCCTCGAACGCCACCTGCGGGCGATCCTCCGGCCCGGCGTCTGTTTGTTCCCCGACGGCGGTTGGAAAATGTCGAGCACGTCCAACAACAGTTGGATTTCGAAGATTCTGCTCAATCAATTCGTTGCCGCGCGGGTCTTCGGAATCGAGGCCGCGCCCGAAGCCCACGCCGCACACGTGGCCTGGCAACTCAAGGGCAAGGCCCGGGACTGGGCCATGTGCGACCAGTGCGTCAACGGCGAAGGCCGCGGCAGCAAATACTACCCCCGCTGCGTCACGGCCGATCTGTGGCTGGGGCAGCCGCCCATCGCGGGCAGAACGGACCGCCGGAAGGACACGCAATCATGAATACCCGCCGACTCGAAACGCGCGACCTGATCAAGGCGCTGGTGCGGCAGGCCGCGCTGCGCGAACAGAGCCCAGCCCACTTGCTCTTCGACACCACCGCCGTGCTGGCCGCGAAGCGCAAGCTCTCCTCCGCCGATTCGCAAATGGCCGAGCAGGCGGCGCTGGCTCGCGTCGGGCAGACGATCGCGGGCACGCTGCGCATTGACCTGCTCTCGGAGCGCGCCTTCCGCGTGCGCTACGCCGAAGGCTCCACCGTGCCCGCCAACGACACGCCCATGGTCGAGGCCTGGCCGGCGGGTCAGGCGGTCGGCGCCGCCACGGCCGCCGGAAAATCGCTGGAATGGGGCACCCCCGCCATGCGGCTGAGCGTGCAGAGCGATCCCTTCCGCATCGAGGCGCGGGACGGCGCCGGCCGCAGCGTCTGCGTCATGGGCGGCCCGGAGAAGAACCATTTCAACAACTGGGACGCCTACGGCACCGGGCTGTGCCGTTCCCTTGACGGCGGCATCGCGTTGGGCGTCGAGTGCTTTGCCTTGCGCCCGCAGGAGGCCGTCTTCGGACTGGGGGAGCGCTTCCTGCGGTTGAACAAGGTCGGCCAGACCGCGGACCTGGAGATGGCGGACGCGCTGGGGGTGACGACCCCGCGCGCTTACAAGAACGTCCCCTTCTTCGTCAGCACCGCCGGCTATGGCGTCTTCTTTCACCACTCCTCGCGCATGACCTTCTGGGTCGGCAGCCTGAGCGCCGTGGACATTCAGGCGGCCGTGGAGGACGCCTTCCTCGACTACGTGGTGTTTCTCGGCGACATCCCCTCGGTGCTGGCGCAGTACGTAGCCCTCACCGGCCGCGGCAGCGTGCCGCCCGCCTGGACCTTCGGCTACTGGCAGAGCAAGATTTCCTACACCAGCGCCGAGGAAACGCTGGAGGTGGCCCGCCAATTGCGCGCCCACGAGGTGCCGTGCGACGTGATCCACCTCGACACGCACTGGTTCGCGCAGGACTGGCTGTGCAACCTCGAGTTCGATTCGCAGCGCTTCCCCGATCCCGCCGGTTACATGAACGAACTCGGACGGATGGGGTTCAAGGTTTCGCTCTGGCAGTTGCCCTACATCCCGGAGGGGTCGGAACTCTTCGAGAAGTTCAGGGCCGTGGACGGCTTCGTCAAGACGCGCGAGGGCGCCATCTACGACGTCGGCATCTGCTTCACCAAGGGCTTCAAGGGCGTGGTCGGCTGCATTGATTTCACGAACCCCGCCGCCGTGCGCGTGTATCAGGAGGCGTTGGCCCGGCTGTTTCGCCTGGGCGCCAGGGTGATCAAGACGGACTTCGGAGAGGCGGCGCCGCTCGACGGCGTGTATCACGACGGCACGCCCGGCCACCGCATGCACAACCTGTACCCGCTGCTTTACAACCGCGCGGCGTTCGAGGTCACGCGCGCCGAGACCGGCGGCGGCGTGGTCTGGGCGCGCTCGGCCTGGGCGGGCAGCCAGCGCTTCCCGGTGCACTGGGGCGGCGACAACAGCCCGAACTGGGCGAACATGATTCCGCAGATCGAGGGCGGCCTGTCGCTGGGGCTCTCGGGCTTCCAGTTCTGGAGCCAGGACATCGGCGGGTTCTGCGGCCATACCTGGGGCGAGTTGCTGATCCGCTGGATGCAGATGAGCATGTTCCTCTCGCATAGCCGCATCCACGGGTTCGGCCCGCGCGAGTTGTACCGTTTTCCCGAAGAGGTGCTCCGCATCTGCCGCGAGTTCATCCGGCTGCGCTATCGCCTGTTGCCCTACATTCTGGGTCAGGCGGAACGCTGCGTGGAGCGGGCGTTGCCCATGGCCCGCGCGCTGGCGATCGCATACCAGGACGATCCGACCACCTGGCACATCGGCGACCAGTGGCTCTTCGGCGACGACCTGCTGGTCGCCCCGATCACAGACCCGAGCAACCGCCGTCGCGTCTATCTGCCGCGCGGCGGGTGGATCGAGTGGTGGACCGGCGAGCGCCGCAGCGGCCCCTGCTGGCTGGAAGTCGAGGCGCCCCTGGAACGCATCCCCCTGTACGCGCGCGAAGGCGCCGTGATCGCCATGGGACCCGCAATGAACTACGTCGGCGAGAAGCCGGTAGATGTGCTGACCCTTCGCGTTGCGCCTTTTGCCGCGGACGGCCGTTCGCAGTGCGTGGCGTCCGTGGACGGCCGCTCCGTCGAGATCTTCTACGAAAGGAGCGCCGGCCGACACCAAGTGACCGTGACGGGCTGCCTTGTGCCGGTGCGGGTGGACGCCATGGGCGAGACGCTGCCGCAGCGGGATTGGAGCGTCGAGGTCTGTTCGACAGGAGAATGCCGATGACTACGGATCGAATCGCCGAAGCGCGCGCTCTGGCGCGCGAAGCGCTGGCGCGCAACGTCACACCGCTGGGCATGCTCGCCTCCTGCGAGGGCTACCCGCAGGTGTGGGCGCGAGACTCGATGATTACCCTCCTCGGCGCCACGCTCGACGGCGGCGCGGACGCGCTGGCCTGTCTGCGGACGTCGCTCGAGACGCTGGCAAAGCGCCAGAGCCGCTTCGGCCAGATCCCGAGTCTCGTCGCGCTCAAGGACGGACGCGCGACGTGGGGCGGGATGGACGGAAATAGCTGGTTCGTCATCGGCGCGGCGCGCTACGCCGAGCTGTCGGGCGACGCGGGCTGGCGGCGTCGCATGGCCGATGCCGTGGTGGCGGCGCTCGATTGGTGCGAGGCCCACGACCTCCACCACTGGGGACTGATGGTATCTCCGGAAGCCGGCGATTGGGCCGATTTGTTGAGTTGGCATGGGCACGTCCTCTTCCCGAACGCGCTCTACGCCGGCGCGCTGGGCCGCGCGGCCGAGATGCTTGCCGCCGATCGGCCCGAAACCGCGGAGCGGCTGCGCGGGCGGCGGGAGGCGGTCGTAGCCGCGCTGCAGGACCGCTTCTGGGTCAAGCCGCCGACCGCGTTCGAGGATGACTCCCACGGCCGTGTGCGCACCCTCATGGCATGCCAGTTGCGGCGGCGGCCATACTTTCTGCCTTGGGTGGACTTTTATGATTACGGCGACCACTTCGACGTGGCGGGCAACCTGCTGACCATCCTGTGCGGCGTCGCAACCGCCGAGCAGGCCGGGCAAATCCTCGACTACACCGACCAGGTCAGCGTCAATCGGCCGTACCCGGTGCGCGTGCTCTATCCGACGATTCAGCGTGGAGAGCCGGCGTGGCGCGACTACTACCGCCTCTACAACCTCAACTACCCGCATCAATACCATAACGGCGGCATCTGGCCGTGGGTCGGCGGACTCTATATCGCTGCGCTGGTGAAAACGGGGCGGCGTGAGCGGGCGGCGACGGAACTCGCGCTGCTGGCGGAGGCAAACCTGGCTCTGAAAGACGGTGAGCCTGGAGCGTTCAACGAGTGGCTCCACGGCGAGACCGGCAAGCCCATGGGCGCGCGGTGGCAGGCCTGGTCGGCGGGGATGTTCCTGTACGCCTGCCATGCGGTCGAAACAGGACAATGCCCGGGCTGGGGGGGCGAGAGCGAGAAGAAATAGAGGAGGAAGCGCTCACGCGAAGGCGCGAAGAGCGCGAAGGGGTAGAGAAGGAAGGACTCACGCGAAGACGCGAAGGAAGAAGGAGGTCATGAGGATGCCCAATACCGCAGCGCCGGTTTCCCGTTTGTTCGTCGCCGCGGGAATCGCGACCGCGGCGGCGGGCGCTGCGGCGTTCGACATCCCGTGCCTGGAGCGCGCCGAATTGACCGCCCGCGCCGAGGAATGGGGCGACGCCGGTTTCCGCGTGGAGGTCCTCCACGACGGCAAATCGCCGCGCCGCCCCTGCGCAAACCTCGACGCGCGGCTGCGGCTGGCTTGGAACGATCAGGGTCTGATGGGGCTGGTCGAGGTCACCGATGAGACGCTGGTCGAGGCCGTCGCGGATGAGAATCTCTGGCAGTTGGATAATGTCGAGGTCTTCGCAGGAACCGGGGTGGGCGAACCGGACCTCTACCAGGCCGTGCTCGCGCCCGGCTTCACCCCGGCGCGGGACACGGCGCGTCTCTGCCTCTCTGACTTCCGCCAGACCCCCGCGCTGAAGGCGCGGCCGCTCGTGGCGCAGGCGGCGCGTGAATGCGCCGACGGCGGTTATGCGCTCGCGTTCCTGCTGCCGTGGACCAACCTTGCAATCCAGCCGAAGCCGGGCGCAACCGTGGCGTTCCAGATTCACGTCAACGACGCCGACAGCCAGGAGGACGCGATCTGGGGCCGCCGCACGCTGTTTCTGCACCCTGGCGGCGTGGGGTGTCAGTGGGACACAACCAAGATGGTATCCCTGCGCCTGGCCGAGAAAGCCGGCGAGCCCCTCACCGCGGTCGCTCGGGCCGAGCACCAGAACTTTCGTCGCGTCCTTGCGGACGTAGCGACGCTTGCGGCCGAGGCGGGACGGCGGGTGACGGTCACGGCGGCGGGCATCCCGCTGGGTGAGGCCACGCTGCAGCAGGATGGCCGGCTGGCCGTGGCCAGCCTTACGCTGCCGATGCCGTCGCCTGGCTCGACCTATGACCCGATTGTCGTTCGTCTGAACGGACGGCCTCTCGCTCAGACCGGTCTGCCGGAACTGCCGGCGCAGCGGGAAGCGGCTCTGGCCAAGGCCCCCCTGGCGTGCAAGGCCTTCGCTTTCTCCGGACGCAAGTTTCCCAGGATTGAATTCGAGCAACCCGCCGCCGTCGAGGATCTCATCGGCCCGTACACGCTGCAAGCGACCTGCTACAACGCCGCCTTCGAGCCCGTGACGCAGGCGACGGCGCCCGGTCGTTACGGCGCGGTGGTTGAGGTGCGCAACGCCCAGGGCGTCGTTGCCACGCGCTTCGTCACGCTCTTCCGCCTCGCCGGCGAGGCCGACTGGACGTCCGCCGCGTTCGATCTCGAACCGCCATCCGCGTTGGGACTCGACTCCGCCGTGCTCAAGGAGCATCGCCATCTTCTCCTGGACTTCGCCCGGAAACAGGTCCAGGAGGGGCTGGCGCGCGATCCGCGCGGCGCCGTGCTTCTCGCCGGATTGCACGATCTGTCCCCCGGCACGCGCTTGACCCAGCGCACGGGCGTCGAAGCGCGTGACCGCGCCTGGTGGCACGAACTCAAAAAGCGAACCGGACGTCTCACCCTTTTGCGTTACCACCTGTATGTGCCGCCGGCCGATCCGAAGGATGCGGCGCGCCGTTATCCCACCTTCCTCTGGCTGCACGGCAAAGATGCCACGTGGGAAAAAGCCGCCAAAACCGAGCTGATCGCCCACGCCCGCGCGACGCCAGGGTTTCCCTACATCGTCATCGCGCCTCATTGCCCCGTCGGGGAGCGCTGGGATCCGCAGGCGCTTAGAGATTTGCTCGTTGACCTCCAGACGCGGTTACCGATCGATCCGGATCGCGTTTACGTCAGCGGAACCAGCATGGGCGGCTACGGCACATGGAGCACGGCCACGGCTTACCCGGAACTGTTCGCCGCCGCCGTTCCGCTTTGCGGCGGCGGAGATCCCGCTGACGTCGAACGCCTCAAAGAGTTGCCGATCTGGGTGTTCCATGGCCAGCACGACACCGTCGTGCCGATAGCCCGCAGCGAAGAGATGGTCAAGGCGCTTCGCAGGATTGGCGGGCGCGTCCGGTTTTCCATCCTGGACTGCGGCCATGACCCGGGACGGTTGGTTTTTTCCGATCCCGGACTGTACACCTGGCTCGCCCGGCAGGTGCGGGGCAAGCCCTCGCAAACGCCAGAAAGACCAGCAGGAGGGACACCATGACGTTGCGCCCAGCGGAAGATCGTCCGAATTTCATCCTCATCAATTGCGACGATCTCGGATATGGCGACTTGGGCTGTTATGGCTCGACGGCCAACGCCACGCCCCACCTGGATCGGATGGCGGCCGAGGGGTTGCGTTTTACGAGTTTTTGCCAAGCCTCGTCCCTCTGTTCGCCTTCGCGCGGGGCTCTGTTGACGGGGTGCTACCCGCAACGGATCGGCTTCGGATTGTTTGAAGGCCGCGTCGTGCTGTTCCCAGGACAGGGCGTGGGGCTCAACCCGCGCGAGATCACGCTGGCGCGATGCCTCAAGGAGCGGGGCTATGCCACCGCCTGCATCGGCAAATGGCACTGCGGGGATCAGCCGGCCTTTCTGCCCACGAACCACGGCTTCGACAGTTACTTCGGCATTCCCTACAGCAACGACATGGGCATGCAGGTCAACAGCCAGTCTCCGCCTCTCCCCTTGTTGAGGGACACTGCGGTCATCCAGGAGCAGCCCGACCAGGCTTCGCTCACGGAGCGCTACACCGAGGAAGCCGTGCGGTTCCTCCGCACGCATGCCGAGCGACCGTTTTTCCTCTACCTCGCGCACTTATACGTCCACATACCGATCTATGCCCCGTGGAGATTTCTCAAAGAGACGCGCAACGGTCCCTACGGCGCGGCCGTGGCCTGCGTGGACTGGAGCCTGGGGGTGCTGCGGCGGGAACTGGCCAGCCTGGGCCTTGACAAGCACACGCTGGTGCTGTTCACGTCCGACAACGGCTGCCGTTGCCAGATGGGCGGCTCGAACTTTCCTTTGCGCGGCGCCAAGGGCACGTCCTGGGAAGGGGGCTTTCGGGTGCCCTTCCTGGCGGTTTGGCCGGGGAGAATCGCTCCTGGCGTGTGCGACGAGCTCTTGCGCTCGGTGGACCTTTTTCCGTCCCTGAGCGCCCTCGCGGGGGCGCCGGCGCCGCGCGACCGTGCGATGGACGGCGAAGATGTCCGGGGTCTTTTGCTGCACGGCCGGAGCGACGGCCATGATCGCCGGACGATGCCGTACTATTGGCGCAACCGCCTCGAAGCCGTGCGCCGGGGCCACTGGAAGCTCCATCTCCGCACCCACGACCGCGAGGTCTGCGAACTCTACGACCTGGCCGAGGACGCCGGCGAGCAACGCAACGTGGCGAGCGAGCATCCGGACCTCGTCGCCGAGCTCAAGACCCTGGCCGATCGGTTCCGGCAGGATCTTGGCGATGCGGCCTTGAATCTCCCCGCCCATGGCGAACGCCCGATCGGGCGGGTGGAGAATCCTCGTCCCCTGACGCAGTACGATCCAGAGTACCCCTACGCCGTGCCTTTGTACGATTTGCCCGACCGAGGCTAGCTCAATTTTCGCGCCTCGATTCATGACCCTATAGAGAGCAGTTCAGCCGCTTTGCGGCCGAACGGTTTTTGTTTAACCTGCTACAGATAATCCGGTTGCGAATGAGAAGGCCCTCACCGATTTGCCGCTGCCGATCTTGGCCCAGGCCTATCGGGATCGGGCGGACTGCGAGAATGTCTGCGACGAGATCAAGAACCAGTGGGGTTGGGCCGGGTTCGTGACGCAGGACTTGCCCCGCTGCCGCATCATGGCCCGGCTGATCGCGCTGGTCTACAACTGGTGGAACATCTTCACGCGCTTGGCGCAACCGGACCGGCACCTGGAAGCGGTCACATCGCGCCCTCTGCTGCTGCATGCGGTGGGCCGGTTGGTCACGACCGGCCGCCGCAAGCGCGTGCGGCTGACTTCGACCCACGCCATGGCCGACAAGGTGCAGGCGGTTTTGACCCGTATCGGCGCGTTTTTCAACCGTCTGAAGCGCATTGCGGAGCAGTTGAGTCCGGAGGCGATCTGGGCCATCATTTTGTCGGTGGCTTTTCGTGTCTGGCTCCGGGGAAAGAGCCTTCACCCCGTCGTGGAAGGCCATCAGACACTGCTGCGACTCACCACGTAGGACGCGGAACGGACAAAACAAGAACAGTTCCCTCGCGCGCAGCAAGAGGGAACTGCTCTTTCTAGGGTCACAGGCCCATTCCGCCGCCGTCCGACGCTCCGCTGCAGGCTTTTCGGCATACTCCCGGCGGGCATCCGCCAGTTCGGGGACCGAGGCAACGAGCTGCTCGAACGGCATGTCCCGCAGGGCGGGACGCCGAGGCGCTTTGAAGGCCCTCTTCATCCCGTTTTCCACCGTTTCAAGCGCGGGATGCGGCGCGTGAAGAACCAGGCCATGAACGTCGGCATCCCCTTTTCCTTCAGCTTCCCCATGCAGAAGCGCTGCATGTCGGCGGCGGTCCTGATCTCGGCAGCGGTGAACGCGCCATGGCGAAAACAGTAGCTGCAATAGTCCGGGCTCTTGCTGCCGTCGGCATTCGTCCCGCCGCCCTCCGGATCCTTCTTCAGGGGCATACCGCAACTCTGACAGAACTTGCTCATGTCATGTCCTTCACGGCGAACATCGGCAGTGTCGCTCTTCAACCGCAGTAGGCGCAGACGCCCACCCGCGGCGAGTTGACGATGGGCAGGCGCATCCCCTCCTCCTCGATTCTGGAAACGGCACAGTCCTCGCAGAAGCACCGCTCGAGGTTCAGCCCGTTCCACCCAGCCTCGACGATGGTCGCCGGCTTCCGGCACGCGCTGCAGCGGACTTCAGGCGGGTTGTTGCGGGCGAGGATGCGGACGGCGTTGTCCGCGAATACGGCCTCATGCGCGCCCAACGAGCGCAGCCGAAGATCGGTCGTCGAACCGTAGTCGTACTCGTAAAGGAACTCGACGCCGGCCGGGACCACCTTGTAGAGCTTCGCCTCCATGGACTTCTCGCGCCGTCCCGGCGGTCCCTCATTGAAGGGCTCGCACGCATACCGTTGCCCGGCGATGGTGAAGCAACTCAGGTGAGGACAACACTCCAGCCATGTCTGCCGCAGGAAATCGTCCAAGTCGTACAACGTCAAGGCGCTCGCGATCTCGACATGCATCCAGTACTCGGGATTGTACTTCCCCTCGACGCGCAGATGCAGAGCCTTGACCCGCGGCCCCGGTTAGGACGGCCGCGCCTTGAGGCACGCCGCCACATGGCGTGCGGCCTGGGCCTTCGGCACCGGGGCGTGGCAAAGGAAGCATTGGCCGACCCTTGGATCTCTTGTGCGTCTCATAGCACTTGACTCCTGGGTTGGATCGTCACCGGCCGGCAGGCCGGTTCCGTCGTCCGTTTTTGGGGAACTCGCGCCCCCTTCGATGGCCTCGCGAAACATGCGGTAGTGCCGCTTGATCCGCTCGACGTATGCCGGGTCGTTCAGCAG
>Ga0073932_1001232_pt1 | contig 50385 bp, 52 predicted proteins | sample DewCreD2012metaG_FD_76967 | JGI IMG/M metagenome (GOLD analysis project Ga0073932, IMG submission 76967) | Hot spring sediment bacterial and archeal communities from British Columbia, Canada, to study Microbial Dark Matter (Phase II) - Dewar... ...
CCTTAGAGCTTTGGAATCATTTGGATATAGTAATATTTTCCACAGGCCCAGAATTGAGTATGGAAAAATACCCGCAGTTGGCAGCGTTCAAAGATTTACTGATAGAAGCATCTAAAGAAGGTGCAGTGGGAGACATTCTCGGTCATTTCATCAATGAAAAAGGCACAGAAGTACCCGGTTATTTGGTAGACAGACTCGTCGCTATTCCATTGGAACTACTTCGTTTGGTCCCTACCAAAATTTGTATATCCGGAGGAAACGCCAAAATTCGTTCGTTAAAAACATCTCTTAAGATGGGAATGGTGGATGTTTTAGTATCGGATTTTGAGACTTGCTTGGGTTTAATACCATAACAAAAACATAATGATGGGAGCACGTAGCATGAGAAAACAAGATTTATTAAAACAACTGTTCGGCGTAGAAAAACCGGTGTTTGGCATGGTCCACTTTCTCCCTTTACCCGGTACGCCCTTGTATGATCGTGCAGGGGGAATCAGGAAAATCAAGGATCATGCCTATAGGGATGCAGAGGCGTTGGTTCGAGCAGGGTTTGATGGACTTATGTTCAGTAACGAGGGAGACCGACCTTACCTATCTCAAGTAGAAAAACATACCGTGGCATACATGACAGAGCTGATCAGCTCAATCAGTCGAGAATTTAAAAAACCTTTTGGAGTTTCTGTACTAGCCGATCCCGAAGCAGCGATTGCCGTAGGGTCCGCAGCAGGAGCCACCTTTGTCCGAATATTCCTTTCATGGGTATTTGCGTCGGATTGGGGAATCGTGAGTCCAAATGCGGGAGCCCTTCAACGATATAAGGCTTCTATCGATAGTCCCGTAAAGATCTTTGCCAATGTTTCTGGCCATACGGCGCCTTTGGGAAACCGAAGCATCTTCGATATCGCTCGGGGGGCTATCAAGTTTGGTTTAGCCGATGCAATCTCTTTGGCCGGTAGTACGGCAGGGAGCGAAGTTCCCGACGAAGAAATCGAGGAGGCCTTGCTGGCGGCTTCCAATGAGGTCCCCGTAATCATAGGCACAGGGGTTTCTATACACAACATTGAGAAACTCTTTCCAAAAGGAGATGCCTTCATTGTGGGAACTAGCTTGAAATATAACGGTGATACATTTGCTTCCATCGATCCCACACAGGCTTCCATGTTCATGAGTAAAGTTCTTTCTCTACGAGAAGGGTGATAAGCGATGGAAATCCTAAGAACGGAAGGAATCACCAAAGATTTCCCGGGAGTTCGAGCTCTGGATCACGTAGATTTTGAATTGCAAAAAGGAGAAATCCACGGGATTGTAGGAGAAAATGGAGCTGGTAAATCTACTTTTGTAAAAATTTTATCTGGAGTGTATCCTCCTACAGAGGGAAAGATTTTTATCGAAGGGAAAAGTGTATCTTTTACATCACCTAAAGATGCCCATGGGTTAGTGGGAGTAGTACATCAGGAACGCGAGCTGGTTCCTACGTTTACAGGAGCCCAGAACCTCTTTTTAGGGCAGGAAGTCTCAAAACTCGGGTTCGTTCAACAGAAACAAATACGTAGATTAGGAAAAGAGTTCATAAAAAGGTTTGACCTACCTGTTGAATTGGATGTGCCCGTACGAGAGTTAAGTTCCGGAAAACAGGAACTGATCACTATTCTTAAAGTACTTTTTAGGAAACCACCGGTGTTGATATTCGATGAGCCAACCGCTTCCCTTTCGGTGAAAGAATCAGAAGCTCTATTGCGAATGATTCGATCCCTAAAAACAGAGGGTGTCTCTGTGATCTATATTTCCCATAATCTACAGGAAGTATTATCCCTCTGTGATCGAATAACCGTGTTCAGGAATGGTAAAAAGGTAGCTACAAACGATGCTTCTTCATTAACACAAGCTACCTTGATTCGACACATGATTGCAAAAGATCTTGAACAGCAATATCCAAAGCGTTTCATACCCTTAGGTTCGGAAGTGTTTCGAATAGAGAACTATACCTGCACTGATTTCCATCTTACCCATGTAAGCTTTCATATCAAGAGCGGAGAAATCGTAGGATTTGCCGGGCTCGTAGGATCTGGTAGAACAGAGTTGGCCAAGGCAATTTTTACCGGGCTTTCTTTTGATGAAGGTGCCCTGTTCTTGAAAGGAAACCCTATCAAAATTAGAACAGTTCGAAGTGCAATTAAGCATGGGATCGTGATGATTCCTGAAAATCGAAGGGAAGAAGGCATCATCGGTACGTTTTCTGTGGAAGAGAATCTATCACTTCCCAATCTGCGAGAAGTAAGTGCGTACGGATTCAAGCAACAGAAAAAAATCAAAGAACTGGTTTCACGAATCATTCAAGCCCTATCTGTTAGGTTGGTTTCTCCAAAACAGCGAATCACAAAACTAAGCGGAGGAAACCAGCAAAAGGTTTCATTAGGGAAATGGTTAGATAAGGAAGCGGTTCTCTGGATCTTCGATGAACCGACACAGGGAATCGATGTGGAAACGAAGAGCGAGATTTACACCATCATGGGAGACTTGGCTTCAAAGGGAGCTGGCATTTGGTTTATCAGTTCGGATTTACGGGAACTTACGGCAATTTCAGATCGCATCTATGTGATGTGCGAATCCACCATTGTGGACGAGTTCCAACGTCCTTTTGACATGGAAAAAATACTGCGTGCGATGCACGGAAAAGAAGCAAGTGAGGGAACCCATGCGTTTTAAGGAGAATCTTGGCCTATTAACCCGGTACGGCACCATACTGGCTTTAATCCTGCTCTTCCTTTGTTTTTCCCTTTTCATACCTGGATTTGTGGATCCAGAGAACCTGATGAACATTCTTCGGCAAATTGCACTCTTGCTAATAATCGCCGAAGGGTTCACCATGGTTTTGATCGTAGGAGAATTGGACCTTTCTTTTGCCAATGTGGCCAGCTTGGCCAGTGTGTTAGTGGCTGGGCTCATCATTCGGGATGTCCCCTATGGATGGTCGATCCTTATCACTCTCCTCGTAGGGGCGGGATTTGGACTACTCAATGGGTTCTTCATCACTCGGATCGGAATATCTTCTTTAATCACTACCCTATCTACGGGAATTATTGCTAGCGGTCTCGTGTATCTGTATACGAAGGGCGTTTCCTTCTACGGAAACATGCCGGAGGGCTTTTTATATTTAGGCCGGGGAACGATACTAGGGATTCCTTTCTTGGTTCTGATTATGTTATTCGTCCTAGTAGCAGCTCATATTCTTGTCACAAAGACAGTAGTTGGAACATACATGCAAGCAACAGGAGGAAACCCCCTAGCCGCCTATCTATCGGGAGTTCCAATAGCATTCTATAAACTACTAGGGATGGTTATCTGTGGTGTTTCCGCTGCTTTTACCGGAATCTTACTAACAGCAAGACTCGGAGCAGCGAATCCAGAAGGGGCGGCGGGCTTCTTAATGGAAGGTTTTGCCATCGTTTTACTGGGACAAACCGTTTTTACACTAGGGAAATCTACACCGATAGGTACCTTTGTGGGGGCGTTGATCATCGGGATTCTAAACAACGGCCTTACCCTTTTAGGGGCACAATACTATGTACAGGATATTGTGAAGGGGATCATAATGATTCTATCCGTGGTAATCGCTTCCCTATACTCGAAAAGAGAGGGGAAATGATAAAAAAATAAACAGAAGAGGAGGGAATGTATGAGGAAACGATGGTTTGGGTTAGGATTTATTATCTTAACCCTCATTCTGAGCGGTCCCGTAGCGGCACAGCAGGTACGGGTGGGATTCATAGCCACAAATTTTTCCGCTGAATCCCAAGCGCGGGTGGCCAATGCATTTGAAAAATTTGCTAAGGAGAAGAATTGGAGACCTGTGATGTTGAACTCGGCAGGATCGATCGAAACACAGGCGAATCAGCTAGAAAACTTGGTTCAGCAGCGTGTTCAGGCAATCGTCATGGCTATGTCGCACCCACAGGAAATCAAGCCAGCCTTGGAAAAAGCTTTCAAAGCGGGGATCTCCGTGATAACAATCGATTCCGGATATGTGGAAGGTGTGGTAGCCGACATCACCTCGGACAACTTTGTCATGGGTTCCAAGATTTCCACCTATCTCGTGGATAGTTTAGGGGGGAAAGGGAATATTATCGTAATCAAATTTGAAAAACATTTCGGTACTCGCCGCCGGGGCAAAGTGTTGGATGTGGTCCTTTCGGAGTATCCGGGAATTAAAGTCTTGGCGGAATATACGGTTGCCGCCACGAAAAGGTTCATGGAAGACACCCGCTCAGCGGTGGAAACGTATGTAACCCGATACAAGGATGAAATTCAAGGAATCTGGTGTGCATTCGATCAACTAGCCTATGCCGCCTCGGATGTCGTTCGGGAGCGCGGCTTGAAAAACGTGATCATTACGGGAGTGGATGGAAATGAAGAAACCTTCCGCAGAATTAAAAATGGACAGATGACTGCCACTGTTGCGCAGCCCTTCGAGGAAATGGCCCGTAAAGCGATTGAGCTGGTAGAAAAAATCGTGGTCCATAAAATGGATACCCGTCAAGCAGCTCCCCAAAAAATCATCTATGTAGATGCTCCTTTAATAGATAAAAACAATCTTCCTTGAGGTACCTAACAGTGGCACTGTGTTATCTGGGAGTGGATATTGGGACCTCTTCTTTGAAAGGAGTAGTATGTACATCAGAAGGACGGATCATCGCAGATGTGCATACCCCTTCGAACATATCAAATCCATTACCTGGATACTATGAAGTGGATGTGACCACTGTTTGGAGGGGGGGCTTTTTGCGCCTCCTCTCCCAATTGGAGCCCTCTATTTTAAGTTCTATTGCTAGTGTTTGCATCAGCTCTGTTTGTGCATCCTTTGCACCTGTAGATGAATCGCTAAACCCCTTACATCCTGCGGTTCTATATGGAATCGATTGTCGAGCTCAAGACCAGGTGGATCGATTGAATGGGAAATGGGGTCTAGCACTGGAACAAAGAGTAGGGTGTAAGTTTTCCACCCACTCTGCTCTTCCAAAGATTCTCTGGTTCAAAGAGAATAAACCGGATATCTATAGGTGTACCCGATATTTTCTAGAAAGCAACAATCTCATATCGGCTTGGCTAACAGGAGAAGTCGGGTGGGATTACCCTACTGCAGCAGGAACGCAATTGTTAGATCTCAGAAATAACTCATACCCAGTCGATCTGTTACGAGATCTTGATATTCCTATAGACAAGTTTCCCCCCTTACGTCCTCCCTTTTCTATTTTAGGATATGTCACCAAGAAGGCCAGCCAAGAAACAGGATTGAAAGAAGGGATCCCCGTAATGGTGGGAGCTTGCGATATCAATGCAGAAAGCATGGCTATAGGAACGGTTTTTCCGGGGGATTTTACCGTTGTGTATGGATCCACCCTGAGCATTCTTTATGTAGTGGATTTCTACGTGTACATTCCTGGTTTTATTACAGGAGCCTCTTTATTGGAGGGTACCTATCGTATCGGTGGCGCCACTTCCTCAGGGGGCCGATACCTGGAATGGATTAAATCCATTCTCAAAATCCCAGAAGAGGATCAAAAGGATTCTTCCATTTTAGTTCCTACAGGATTGTTTATGATCCCCTATCCCTATGGAGCTCGTTCACCTTTTCATGTGCCACAGGCGAAAATCCTGTGGTACGGAATGAGTGGTACAACGGTACCGTCAACCCTCTGGAAAGCTGCAAAAGAATCCCTTGGCTACGAACTCGCAGAAATCTTAGAAATCATCTGTACGAAGGTGCCAACCCCACGAATCATTCACAGTATAGGCGGGTTGACTGCAGATTCTACATTGATGCAGATCGTTTCTGATATTACTGGGTATGATCAAATCGTACACACACAGTTAAGTGCAGCATATGGGGATGCCTTGGTTGCCATGTTGGCATTCGAAGACATTTCTTCTGTAATGCAGAAAACCAACGTTAAAGAGTATCAACAAGGGGGAAAAAGAGTTTCCCCTAATCCGGAAACCCATAATCAGTACAAAGAATTACTTCACTCGTATAAGGAACTCTCACAGATTGCAAGGGGCTTCTCTAGCAAACACAAAGGACCGTAGAGTGGATAGGTAGAGAAGAAAATTAATCTTACAAAAGTATCCCTTTATAATTTTGATAAAACATCAATATTTACGATATTTTGGGGAAGTTGTCCTTTCGCAACACGGAGGGCTTCTTCGGCAGCCATACGTCGAACATCCTTTGCACTTTGAGAAGAGCACCATGCGATATGCGGAGTAATTAAGCTTTTTGGATGATGTAAGATTTCCAACTCAATCTTATCGTTTCGATCAGGGGGCTCGTGAAAAAAAACATCGCTTCCCCAATAAAGTATATGTCTTGAATTTAAAGCGGAAAGCAGGTCTTTTTTATGAATAATTCCTCCCCTACTTGTATTGACAAGGATGAGATTTTCGGCTTTTTCGAAATGTTTCATAGTGATGAACTCTTTTGTTTGTGGAGTCAATGGTAGGTGTAACGAAACGATAGAACATATTGAGAACAGCTCTTCAGAAGAAGTAACACGATGGCATCCTGATGCTTCATATTGTTCATCTAAAATGTAAGGATCGTAGAATAAGACAGACTTTACCATGGGCTTCATAAAATAAGCTAATTTCCGTGCAATACGCCCAAATCCTACAAGGCCCAAGTTCTGTTGAGATAGCCTATAACAAATGATTGGCTCTGGGTCAATTTCCCAGCCCCCCTCTGTCACGATTTTGTTGAACTGAGGAATCATTCGAACACCATTGAGTATTAGTGCAAGAGCATGGAGAGCTACTTCTTCGGTACAGTAGTCTGGGACGTTTACCACCATTTTCCCTAACTCAGTAGCCGCAGAAACATTGATATTATCCACCCCAATGCCATACTTGATGATCACTTTGAGATTGGGGAGAGCCTCTAAAACTCGTCTAGTAATTTTTGCGTAGGAGACTAAAAACGCAAAGGCGGTCTTGCCGTTGGAAATCAAATCTTCCTCGCTGGCACAAAAGGTTGTATCGACTTCGATCCCCTCGGGAGCCAGAACCTTTTCCTCCTCAATACTGGAACTATGACGCATATCTGTTATTAAAACTTTCAATTCACCCTCCTTTTCATCCTTTTACCGATCCAAGCGTCAAGCCTGATACGATGTACTTGGAAGCTATTCCATATACAAACATAATTGGTAGTGCAGCGATGACAGCTCCAGCCATCAAAGGCCCCCATGGAATTATGTCTGCAACTAACATGTTCGATAATGCCAATGTGATTGTCCTCTCCGTTTTTTTACTTATTACTACTAATGCGTAAATATATTCAGACCAACAAATTGTAAAAGAGAAAATATACGTGGAGACTATAGAGGGAAGACTGGGTGGAATCACAACAAACAGGATGGTTTGCAATCGAGTAGCCCCATCAACAAAAGCGGCCTCTTCGAGTTCTACGGGAAGGTTTTGAAAGTAGGTTATCAAGATCCAGGTAGCATACGGTATCGTCATAGTGGGATAAATTAACAAGAGTCCCCAAATTGTATCGGTTAGGTTCATTCCAGAGAGTAAGATATAGACAGGAATGAACAAAATAGTTTGAGGAATTAAATAGGAAAGAAGAAACAATTTGGGCATTACTCGCTTACCTTTGAAACGCAAGCGGACAACCGCATAGGCCGAGAATATCGAAATGAAGATCGTGATGCAGGATACAACAATAGATATCAAAAAGCTGTTCCATAGGGCTGGGCCGTATTCATATTTTTGAAATATTTCTAAAAAGTTTTGCCACACGAGCTTTGAAGGCCAAAGTCTGGGAATTACTTGATATACCTCTTGAAAAGACTTGAAAGCAGTAATTAACATCCAATAAATCGGGAAAATAGTAAAAATAATAAAAAACATGAGAAGTATGTACCATAGAAAAAAGAACCTCGATCTCGCTTTCATTGAGTACTCTCTTCTCTCTGGAATATATATTTCATAGTTGCTTTCATCAGAAGAAGGGAAATGGGAACTATCGTCAATGCAATGGCTATTCCTTTACCCATATCAAGATTTTGGAAGGTAACTACATAGCTAAGAGTGGAAAACACATGTGTAGTGTTTGCTGGGCCTCCACGAGTCATAAGCCAAATAATAGCGAAATCACCGAATGTCCAAATTGTAGAAATCAAGGTTACAAGAAGAACTACAGGTCGAACCCCCGGAATAGTAACATGAATAAACCGTTTATAGGCGTTAGCTCCATCGATTTTTGCTACCTCGTACAATTCTGGAGAAATCGACTGTAATCCTGCCAATATGGAAATACCAAAAAAGGGAGTACCCCGCCATATATTTACACAAACAACCGATAGTCTAGCAAATAAAGGCTCCCCTAGCCAAGCAACTGGCCGTGTTACAACTTTCAAACCCATAAGTAAGTAATTGACAATCCCGCCTACATCCCCTAGCATCCATCGCCAGGCTAGAACAGATGTTAGTGTTGGCAGAGCCCATGGTAAAAAGAGAAGCGCTCGAAAAAAACCCCTTCCTTTCAAAGGTTGGTGTAGCATCAAGGCCATGATAAATCCTAAAAGAAGTTTCAATAAAATGGCTGCAAAAACATAAATGAAAGTAAAATAAATTGCGCTCCAGAAAGTTCTATCCGAGAACAAATAAATGAAATTATCCATTCCGATGAACTTTCCAGGCCGTCCGATCCCTTGATCAGTTAGAGATATGAATATCGACCAGAAAAAGGGATATCCCTGAATGAAGAAAAGATAGAGGAGACCAATCCAAAGGATGGTCAGTGGGAAGTTTTGGTCTCCTCTATTTCTACCCATATCTAAGTGAAGCAAATAGTTTTAGAACGCTTTTTGGCATTCCTGAACGAACTGATCAATTGCGGCATCTACATTCATGCCTTTAGAAATGATGTTTTCAAAAAGCGCGTTGATAAGTCTCAGATTGTAGATTTTTCCCGCAGTTGGTGTGTAATCCCCCTTGTAACCGAGATATTTAAAGGTCTCCATACTATCCATAAACGCTTTGTTATGTTCTTGCTGCCATATCGATTCAGATTTTGCAAGTTGTTCGTATACGGGAAGAGCTAGAGGGGCACTTGCCGCTATCCATTCCTTGTACCATTTCGGTTCCATGAGATATATCAGGAGCTCCTGAGCGATTTTCTTTTGTTTTGCGTCTTTGAAAATACCGAGATTATTGGAAATGCCAGCAGTAAATCTCCCTGCTGGACCTCGCGGCAACACCACGACGCCTGTTTTCTTTAGCAATTCTGGATTATTTTTTTCCAATGCCTTTATGATGCTTCCTGTATTTACTACCATTGCAGCCTGCCCCGAAATATAGGCAGTGTTATTTCCCGCATCGTTCCAACCCATTGCACCAGGAGGCGTTACTTTATCTTTCACAAATAAGCCTGCAATAAACTCCACCGCAGCCTTCGTTTCAGGTGATTTGAAGATTATTTTTTTTCCATCCTCACTGAAAATCGCGCCACCCATTGACCATATTATGGATCTGGAAAGCCATTCAGCATCAGAGTTCCCAGCCCCATACCCAATGCCCGCACCATACACTCCTGCGGTAGGATCTGTAAGCTTGATAGCACAGGTTCGAAACTCCTCCCATGTATCTGGCGGGCCACTCAATCCTACCTTCGCGAATAGATCTTTTCGATAATACAACGCTGTTCCTTCTCCCCAGAAGGGAATCGCGAATGTTTTTCCTCCAAATGTCACAGCCTGAGTAGAACTTGTAAAAATCTTTCCATATTTATTCTGAATCTCCTGAAGCAAAGATGTGACTTCTTCAAGAACTCCTTGTTTGGAAAATTGTCCTACCTCTTGGTATCCAAAAAAACTTATGTCCGGGACGTTTTTCGATTGTATAGCCGCTGTCCATTTCGGGAATATGTCTTCGTAGGCTAATAATTCCACATTGGCTTTTATATTCTTTCCCTTTGCGAAATCATTCACCCTCTTTTCGAACTCCACATTCTGTTGTTCTACGAACCCCTTTTTCATCCAGACTGTAACTGAAACTGGTTCTGTCTTTTCTTTCTGAGCACCTGCCCACAAATAGGAGCTTAGTAAAGAAACAATCAGTAGAACGATTAAAGCTGTTTTTTTCATTTTTCCCTCCTTGTAATATTTTGTTCATATATATGAACAATATTCATGATAATAAATTTTAATATAGCATACTCTAATTGTCAAACAGACATATAAACTAGATCACCTAATAACTTTGGGATAATTCCATTTTTTCACACTATGCATCGTGCCCACCCTATCCCTGACGTACAGGGTTACGCAGCACTCCAATCTTCTCGATTTCTACCTCCACAACATCTCCATCCTGCAAAGGGCCGACTCCGGACGGCGTTCCCGTCATGATGATATCCCCTTCCTCCAGTGTGAAATTTTCCGAAATGAACGATAGGAGTTCTCTCACACCAAAGATCATGTCTTTGGTATTACCATCCTGTACAACCCTTCCATTGACCCTACAAATGATCCTGAGATTCTGTACATCTCCAATCATCTCAGGAGGAACGATAGCCGGCCCAATGGGCCCGAAGGTATCGAAACTTTTCCCTCGGAACCATCCCGATACATCATTTTCCTGGATGTTTCTCTGACTGACGTCATTCATGCAGGTGAACCCGAAGATGTAGTCCATCGCTTCGAAGGGTTGTATGTTCCGACAGCGTCGGCCAATGATGAAAGCGAGTTCAGCTTCATGGTCTGTTCTCGGATTTGGAAAGCCATACCGTTTCACGATGGGCGGTATAACGATAGGTTCCCCAGTCCCGATAAGCACATTGGGAGTCTTTGCAAACAGGATGGGTTCCTTCGGGAGGTCGACTTTTCCTGCTACTATACCCGAGTCGGCAAGCGCCTCCTTCAGATGCTCGATGTAATTTCGTCCAACTGCGATAATCTTAGTGGGATCGACAGTATACGTTTTCGATTGTCCTTGAATCGGCAGTACCACCATTGCCATTCTCCTTTACACATGCAGGACTCCCTGCTCCATGAAATAACGTTTGATCTGATCTACCAACGCTTGGTATTCAGGCTTACCTAGAGATTCCGAATATCGTGGTCTCGGCAGATCTATTGTAAGATCTCGGTAGATACGACCCGGCCGCGGGGTCATGACGATTACTCGATCCGCCAATTGAACGGCTTCAGCTACGCTATGGGTGACGAAAATCACCGTTTTCCGTCCCTTCAACCAAATTTTTTCAAGGTCGATACAGAGTTGGTCGCGAGTAAGAGCGTCCAAAGCACCGAAGGGTTCGTCCATAAGAAGAAGGGGGGGGTCGTGGAGCAGGGCTCGACATATGGAAGCGCGTTGTTTCATTCCCCCCGAAAGTTCATAAGGGCGACGATTCTCGAAGCCCTCGAGGGACACCATACGTAACAGCTCTCTTGCTCGTGGCTCATACACGGTGCGAGGTAATCGGCGCATGTCTGTTTGGAACAATACATTTTCAAGTGTAGTGAGCCAATCCAGAAGTACATGGTTCTGAAATACGATTCCTAACTCAGTATGGGGACCCATTATCAGCTTACCGTCGATAAAAACACGGCCAGCGGTTGGTGAAGCAAGTCCGGCAATAATCATGAGAAGAGTGGATTTCCCGCACCCCGAAGGCCCCACTATAGCGAGGAATTGATTGTCAGGAACTTCAAAATCGAGTCCTCCCAGGGCCTCGACTATCGATCCATTTGAAGTGAAACGTTTTACTAAGCCTTCGACTCGGATCATTGTGTTTCTCTCTAGGGAAGCAACTCATTGGTATAGAAATCCGTCACTTTCATCGTAGTTTCGAGTCCCCTGTACTGTTTCATCAATTGGAAGGTTTGCTCCCAGTCTGCAGCGACGTTTGTAAGAAGCGGGGCAGAGGGCTGATTCGGTGATTTTAGTAGAGGGAAGTACGCGTCCGCTTGTTTGGCGATCACTTTAGGGTCCAAATCCGAACGAGTCGCAGCCGTGACTTGAACAGCCTTTTCCTTGTTGGTTGCCCAGGCCTCTAGACTCTTCTTGGTTGCCCGGAGGAATCGGCGTAAGAGATCCGGGTTCTGTTTGATTGTATCCACATGGGCCCACAAGGCCAGGTTGAGCACGTTTACCCCATAGTCAGCGAAGTTTAGACAGACAACAGGAACACCTCGTTCCTCCAAAATAAAGTTTTGATCTGCCGAAGAACCGAGAAGGGCATCTGCTTTTCCTTCCAGTACTACGGGAACCTTGGCGGCGGCGTCCACATAAACCAGTTCGATTTTACTAGCATTGAGATTGTTTGCAGCCACCACTGCGGGCCAAATCTGAGTGAGGGAGTCTCCCGCGGTGAGGGCAAGGCGTTTTCCCTCCAGATCCTTCAATGTATTGATGTTCCGGTCCTTCCGGGCTACCACAGCAAGAGAAGACTTTGGACTCACCATGCCGATCGCCTTGATAGGTATCCCCTTCGCCAAGGAGGGCATCAGGGCAGTAGCATCAGCAAGGCCGATCATATCCGATTTGTTCGCTATGAGTTGCGCCACAGTCACTGACCCTGTACCTTCGAGTATCTGCAAATCTATGTTTTCCTCCTGGTAGTATCCTAAAGATTTGCCGAGATAGTAGGCCACATGGGGACCGGTGGTCTTCCAATTCAAGCGAAAGGTAACCGTCGTTGGTCCTGGTTTCGTGGTTTCTTTTGCACCGCTAGCCCAAGATGTCATGATAGGAACAAGCAGGATGATCCAGACGATACAATGGATCGAAATACCATGCAATTTTTTCATGTTACACCTCCTGAAATTTTCTCGCCACCTCATGGATGGCTTACGATTAACCAGCGGATACTTCGATCCGCTGGGATACGTGCCATGGAAGAACAAGACGTTCGATCAATTCAACCGTATAGTAAAGAATGAGACCCAGTATAGTAAGAACGGTGATCGCTGCAAAAGAATAATCGGTTCTGAGATCACCGTTGGCCGTCAAGATGATAAATCCAAGCCCTGCATCTGATCCGATGAATTCTCCGATGACGGCCCCTACTGCAGCGGATATCGAGGCGAGTTTGAAACCCGCGAAAAACGTAGGTAGAGCGGCCGGTAACCGCACACGGAAGAAAACGTCCACTGCACGAGCTCCCGTGGAACGAGTGAGATTCATGATATCTGGATCGAGGGAGCGAAGACCGACAATACCGTTCAGTACAACCGGGAAAAAGGACAGGAGAAAAACAATCGTGACTTTCGGCAGAAGTCCAAACCCAAACCAAATGATAAAAATGGGGGCCAGCGCAACCTTCGGGACCAATTGTGAAACGACTAGCAAAGGGTAAATCGCACGTTGCATGAATCTCGAGAAAGCGACAGGTAGGGCAAGCAAAATACCAGAGATGATCGCTATAAGATAGCCAACGATGAGACTCCTAGAAGTATATAGAGCAGCTTTCCATAAGTGTTCCGATTGTTCGAAAAGGGTTACCAGTATCTCGGTTGGTCTTGGGAGGATATAGGCACGAATACCGAACACAACGACCGCCGCCTCCCACAGAATCAATGCGGAAATGAAGGAACCAATCGTCTGGGTATGTTTGTTCCATAGCAACTTGAATACAACACCTTTCACTGGAATCCTCCTTAAGAAAGAGCCTCAATGTATTTTTATTCCAGCGGCCGCGTATACCTGGTCAATGAGTTTCATTGCATGGTAGCAATCTTCGATGCCGGTAGCGGGTTTCAGTCCTCCCATGAGTCTCCTCAGTGTATCGCGGGCGAACTCACCGTATCGTTCAAGTTGGTTTCTATTTTTCTTCATCTCAATCGGAGCGTTCTCTTCCCTTTTTTTCACTATCAAGGACGACTCTCGATCTATGATGTAACGATCGGCCGTAGCTATCCGCCATTCGAAATCGCCTCCTGGAGCAACACTCGGATAAGAATATCCGGCTTCTATCGTGACGATGGCCCCAGACTCACTGACAAGGAGGGCGGTGGCAAATTCCTCTACGGGTTTTCCATAAACTAGATTGTGGACCGCCGCACAGCGGACGGAGTAGGAACGGTTTCCGGTGGCGTACAGGAACGCATCTGCCGTGTGAATGCCTAAGTTCCGCAGACAGCCTCCCCCCGATATACGCGGATCCAGCATCCAAGAAACTCCCTCTATTTCGTACCGATCTGGCGAACCATTTACAATTCGAAAATGGGCGTGAGAAATCGAACTGTTGCCTGACTTTTCCAGTTCCTCCCATAGAAGACTATATCGATTCACAAAAGGTATAGCCACGAAAAGTCCAGTCTTCGCTTCCAGTTCTGCTAAGGGCGCAACCTCTCCCGCATTACGTCCTAATGGTTTCTCTATACCGAAAGGCAGTCCTATTTCGAACAATCGCCTTGCAAGGGAGGGCATCTCATGGTGTTTGGCCATGGCCATAATAAAATCTGGTTTTGCTTTCGATACCAAAGCATCCAAGTTCTCGTACATAGGGCAGGAAGCCAGTTGTGTGAAACGCTTCGAGGAGACTTCATCTCCTCCACACCCTCCCATGATCACTGCACCCGCTTGAAGAAAAGATTTGACATGAATCGGGGCGTGCCAATGATCGATTCCCACTACACCAATACGTACTGTATGAATCACAGAGTAAGTATAAGTGGCGTGTATGGAACGGTCAACAATTTTATTGGGCAAAATGAACTCGGGCTGGGCGGATGCACCGAAGGGGCAACCGCTTTACGGGTTTGGTTCACTTTATAATGAACAGAACTCGGGCTGGGCGGACTTGAACCGCCGACCCCCAGACCCCCAGTCTGGTACGCTAACCAACTGCGCTACAGCCCGAATTAGGAAGGACAGAATTGAAAATATCATGATTCATACCTATATGTCAATTAAAGTGACAGATCCTCATTCAATCCGCTATGTTAGGTTTTAAACCGTCCAATTTCTTCAACCAGTATTCTAAGACTAGATTTATTTTCAGCACTCAATTCGTTCACTTTCTGAACCGCTTTATGTATTTCCCACGCTCCTTCGACCATTTCCTTCATGTGACCGGTAACTTCAACAGTGATCCTTTGCATGGTTTCGCTTTCCTGGATAATTACCCTGCTCCCCTGTTGGATTTCCTGGTATCGTTCATGGACTTCTCGGGTAATCTGGTTCAGTTTTCCAATAGCCGATAACATATGCTGGCTTCCCGAAGTTTGCTCCTGCATTGCATCCCTAACTGCCGTTTCCTGCTTCGATATTTCTTCAATTTGCCTTGCCATTTTATCAAACTGGATGAACACTTCATTTGTGGATTTTGTAATTTGATCCACGGACTGCTTTATTTTATGTAGCACGCTTGATACTGTCTTGGCCTGTTTCTCTGAGGACTCGGCCAGTTTACGGATCTCTGAGGCCACCACCGCAAATCCTTTACCTGCCGTCCCTGCGTGTGCAGCTTCAATTGCGGCATTCATGGCAAGTAAATTCGTCTGACTTGCGATGTCTTGAATAACTTTACTAACCGCCAATAGTCCTTCCGAATCCATCGAAACCTGCTGTATGTTCTTCAACATCTCTTGCAGGTCAATCTGCCCTTTCCTTGAAACCTCCGTCAAGGCAAGAATGTTGTTCGTGTTAGAAACCAGGTTACGGCTTACGGTCTGGATATTCGCCATCATCTGTTCGATAGCTGAGGAAGATTCCGACAGGTTTCCGGCCTGTTCTTTGATCTGGCTGTCGAGCATTTCAATATTGGAGGTTATTTGATCCAGTGTTGCTTTTGTTTTGTAAACACTATCCGATTGATTGCCTGTTTGTCGTTCAATGCTCTGTATGTTCGCCAGAATCTGATGAATAGATGCTGCTGTTTCTTCCATGCTGGCGGCAAGGTCAATTCCAACTCTTTCTATTCTGATTGAATGATCCTTAATTAAAACTATTAGTCTGGCTATTTTCTCCAGGGTAAGATCAAAGTATTTTGCCATTTCCCCAATCTCATCTTTTCTTTGAACATCCAGCCTCCTCGTCAGATCCCCTTCCCCTTCTGATATGTCCTTTAAAATAGAAATCGTTCGCGAACGTAACGCATACACCTGGGCATAGACATTTTGCTTATCCGCTCCAACGGCTAATATCCATTCTGTATCGGGTATGGGTGTATAGGCATATACTTTTTCCTTTCCTTCATACGTGAACTCCCCTATACCGCTTCCTTTTTGCGCCATGTTCTTTAGAAAACCGGCGAAAGAAACCAGTTCTGGCTTTTTGAGGGATTCTTCAATAAAATTCACCTGCTTCAGTACAAAGTCCCTGTTCGCATGAGCGATAAATTTTCCCTTGCGGTCAATGATAAACGAGTCTCCCTTTACACCAAACCGAATACCATCCGTTACCTCCGACAGCCATCTTGCATCCAATCTCATAAGAAGCACGGAAACAGTCTTTTTATTATGATCCCGTATAGGTGACGCCAAAATCATTACAGGAGCATTGATGACACGAGAAATAAGAATTTCGGAAAAATTCGTTTCTCCGTTCATCGCCTTCTTAAAATACTCCCTGTCTCCAAGGGATGCTGTTGTGCCGTCGGGATAATATGCGGTTCCGTTCGGCCGAATGACCGCCATCGCCATATAACCGAGTCTCTTATTGGCGAAATCTAATACTTGTAATTGCTGAGTAAGATTTTCAGAGTTTTGCAGGTCAGGATATTGGACAACCTCTCCGATGATCGATTTATGACGGTCAAGGATTTCTTTTACAATCCGCGCTCCAAGAGCAGCAATCCTAGGTGCGGTTTGCTCAGTTTGCTCAAAAACCGCACGGTATGCCTGCAAATAGGCGACGAATCCAATTCCCATCCCGACGATCACCAGCAGTAAAACCGTTCCAATAACCAATTTCTTTTCTAATGTTATAATCTGTTTATTCATTACTTTTTAGCATAAGTGATGAATAAATTAATTGCAACCTTAATCCGTATAAAAAATAAGTAACCCATGTTCAACTCTTTAGGTTATAATAAGTGTACTAAAACAAACCTTACACCCAGGAGGTGAAGCATGGATTACTGCATCGATTCTGCCGCAGAACGGCTCTCCAGCACAGGGGGCATTGTCCTATCCGGAAAGATTTTCGAACGGATTCAAAAGGGCACAGACGAGGGGGGGAAGACCTTAAAGCATCCCCATCTGCTTCGCGTCCTGGCAGAGCTATTCGTACAAAGGCGGACGAGGTATGAGGAGATGGAGCTGTTTCGTTCCGATGCCCTGTTCCATAGGAGTTTGGAGCTACCCTATGTACCGGCTCCGGATACGCTACGGTTAAACATGGCGCAAATGCGCAACTAGCAGGCCATGGAGGAAGCGAACCTGCGGCTGTTACGCCGTACCCGGCTGACGCTGGTAGAGGGGGAAGGGGAAAAGTATGTAACTCTGGATCTCTATAGCACGGTGTGGGACAATTCCAAGAGTCACAAGGAAGGGGTGAATCGGACCTACAAGCAGGTGGACGGCTACCATCCCACTGTAAGCTGCATCGGGCAGGAAGGCTACCTACTTAACTGTGAACTTCGGGAAGCTAAGCAGCACTGCGAGAAGGGCACTCCCACCTACCTGGAGCATATCCTATCTTTAGCCGGGAATCTTCGGTGCGAGGTACCGGTACTGGTTTGGCTGGATGCGGGCCATGACGCGCAGGAAACCTTGCGGGTGCTATACACTACCCTGCGCTATCTGGGTCAGCCCTCTTTAGAACTGGAAGCACCCTGTAAACCCCGGGGGTTTCGTAAACGGCTACGGAAGGTGATAGATGATCCGGTGCGGGTAGCGGTGAAGATCGTCCCTCATGCCCGAACTATCTACCTGAAGCTGTGGGCGATGGATCCGTGGCTCCCGTGTTTCAAGCAGTTATACTATTTGTGTTGTAATCTCTAACAGAGAGAGCTTTTTCTATCGAGTAAAGCCTCTGTGCTTCCCGAATAGGGATAGTGTGTCCGCAGAGAATACAGACACCTTTATTACGAACATCTTGTGTTGAAGTCCCTGCGAAGTTGCATGATTCAAGGTTTGGTGGACAAGAAATCAGCTGTTTTCTTCCCTCGTTGTATGATTGAACACCATAATTTCAGGAAGATTTCATGATTTTATACGGATTCAGGTTATAGTTATTACTACCATGAGTGCCTCAAGATAAAGTAAAAACCGGTTTAAAGTGGGTTTGCAGTTAGTGTTACAGGCCTTAAAGGAGAGGATAAGGCCCACGGCGAACAGATAAAGAAAGATGGTGAAGATGAGAATAGAGTAAAAATTGGGAAGAGATGTTGAGCAGAGCCAATTAGAATCGCTGCAGAAGATACCCTAGTTCGACACCTTCCACTCCAGATTGAGGGGTTTCTTAACGATAACCCAGAAAAAAATGATGATGTGAAACAGAACAATCACAGGCATATAGAAGAAATAGTAAACAAAGAACTCGAAAAAGTTAAATCGGTACTTTCCTATTCGGGAAAAGGTGTAATACATGGCGAAGGTTATCAAGAAGCCTACTAGCATATTCAGAACACCTTTTGTAATCATGGCATAATTGATAGCCCAGAGGAACGCTCCGTAAATGTATTTTTGGGATTGAGTCATTAGAAAAATCGCAGAAGTCAGATATACCAATTTGGTTTGGTCAAATAAGAAAAAAACCAACAGAGAACACAGGAAAGGTGAAATCGTCAACAGAATCGTGGGAATCAGCGACGGCTGGGAAAAAATCTTGGATACTAAATACCCGATATTGTCTTTGAACCACAGTACGTTAATGAGAGTCCATCTTTTTCTTTGGGTTATCCATTCCTGCGCCGTGTTGGGCATAGTGGTTTTTACTTTCAACGGGATGCTGTAGGTGTATCGGGCGTTTAACCGAAACGCTCTAGCCCCAAAATCAACATCCTCATGTACTACGTGCTGGAAGCCCCCCAACTGATCGAAGAGTTCTTTTTTTACCGCGAAGGCAGATCCAATCACGCTGGGCAGTCTTTCCGAAATTAGAGAGAATAGCGAGTGGACGATAGAGAATCCTATGTACTCGTAGCTGATCATGGTGGAGTAAAAGGATTCCTTGATCACCTCTTTTGCCATCTCCACAATGTCATACCTCTGCATAGTCTGTGTCAATCTGTTTAAAAATTGAGGATCCTCGGGAAGCAGAATATCATTGTCGAAAAACACCAAAGTGTCGGTGTCTAACCTGGAGGTAGCTTCATTCAATAGCCGAGCTTTCCCCATATGCTGATTTGGAGCGTGCAGAACTATTTTATCTCTAAAAGGGATTAACGCTTCCTCGATATCTTTCGTTAAGACCCCATCCACCGCTACAACGATTTCTTTATACGCATACTCGTTGCGTAATATCTTCGCGATGATATCCCCCAGAAACTTAGGCGTTCGATAAACGGGAATTAGAACAGTGACTTTCATGGGCTATCCGTACAGATGCACGTACTCTTCCAGGAGTTTCAGGGTCTCTCCTTTGCATTGGCCGCAGACGGTTCCGATTTTTGTCTTGTTTTGTAAGTCAAGGTAAGTACGGGCACCTTCCTTTACCGCCTGCTCGATGTCCCTGTCCGTCACGTTCATGCACTGGCACACGATGACGGCTTTCTCTTTCTGGATCCTGTTCTCCTGGCCGGTTTTCCGATAGTAATCCTCGATGGCAGCCCTAAGGGCCTTGTCTCCCAGCACAGAACAGTGGATCTTGTGTTCCGGTAGTCCGCCGAGTTTCCGGGTAATGTCGGCAGGGGTAATATGGTAGGCTTCCTCGAGTTTCATTCCCTTCACCACTTCGGAGAGCATCGAGGTAGAGGCAATGGCGGAAGCGCACCCATAGGTCTTCCACTTGCAATCGGTAATGATCCCATCCTTCACTCGGATAGCCACAAGCATCTGATCTCCGCACTTGATGTTTCCCACCGTTCCTACCCCGTCCGCTTGAAAGGAGGCTTCATCCTCCAGAACGTTGCGGGGATTCATGAAGTGGTCTTTCACGATTTCAGAATACAGCCAATCCATGCTAGGCACTCCTTCCCATGGAATAGGTAGACTGGGTGTAGGCGGAAGACATCTTGCGTAACCGAGCTATGATAGGGGGGAGCTTTTCCAGCACATAGTCCACATCTTCTACCGTGTTTTCCCGTCCCAGGCTGAACCGGATGGAGCCATGGGCCAGTTCGGGCCCCACTCCCGTAGCGAGAAGTACGTGGCTCGGTTCCAGGGATCCCGAGGCACAGGCCGAACCCGTGGACACTTCGATTCCTTCCATATCAAGGTACAGAAGAATCGCTTCACCCTCCACCCCGAAGAAAGATACGTTCAACGTTCCCGGGAGGATGTCGGTAGGATGCCCGTTGATGTGAATGTCAGGAACTCGTTCCAGAATCCCTTCCTTCAAACGATCCCGGAGAGCCCGGATCCGGGACACTTCCTCTGTCATTTCCCCGGAAGCCAGCTCGATCGCCTTCCCTAACCCGATGATTCCCAGGGTATTGTAGGTTCCTGCCCTTCTGCCTTCCTCCTGGTGCCCCCCATGGATGAAGGTGCAGTAGGGAGCGCCTTTTCGCACGTAGAGGATCCCCACCCCTTTGGGACCGTACAGTTTATGGGCGGAAAAACTCAAATAATCGATTCCCAATTCGTGTACGGAAATGGGAACTTTTCCCACCGCCTGCACCGCATCGGTATGGAATAGGGATCCATTGTCCTTTGCCATGCGGGCAAGGGTCTTGATATCCTGGATGGTGCCGATTTCGTTGTTGGCCATCATGATGGATACCAGGGCAGGGTTCTTCGCCAATGCTTTCCGGTACGCATCCATATCCACCTTGCCCGTAGGATCCACGGGAAGGTACTCAACGGAAATCCCCTTGTTTTCCATGTACTGGGCCACGTTCAACACACTGGGATGTTCGATCTGGGTGGTAACGAGTCCCAGCCTTCCCTTGGACATGCACCTGCAGGTGGCCGAGCCGCAGTCGATCATCTGCAGCACGGTATTGTTCGATTCCGACCCTCCTCCGGTAAACACGATCTCTTCTGGGTAAGCGCCTAGAAAATCCGCCACGATCTTCCGGGCTTTCTCTATCCTGTCATAGGCCTGCCTTCCTAAGGTATGCATGCTGGAGGCATTCCCAAAAATATCGAACCCTTCCACCAGCGCCTTCTTTACCTCGGGGTGGAGAGGGGTGGTGGCGTTGTAATCCATATACACGATTCGTTCGGGCATGACGGTTCTCCTCTGTTTATCTTCTAGGCAAAACATACTATATTTCTCATGGAAGGAAAAGTAACATGCTTAAAACCAACTACCATACCCATTATTCAATCTGCGACGGAAAGGGAGAGGCTGTAGACTACGTGCAAGCGGCCTTGCAGAAAGGCTTCACCGCCCTAGGATTCTCCTCCCATGCTCCAGTTCCCTTCGAGAACCCCACCAATATGAAAAAAGAGGATCTTCCGAAATACCTAAAGACCATCGAGGGTTTGAAATCGGAGTATGCGGGGAAGATCGAGATCTATCTGGGGCTGGAAATCGATCATATTCACGAGTATCCCCAACCTCAGAAGGAACTGGCATCTTTACCCGAACTGGACTACACGATCGGTTCCTTCCACTGCATGTGGAGCCCGAAAAATTCCCTCTACAGGGAAATCGACAGTACCCCGGAAATATTCCGGGCCATCCTGGAAGAGGACTTCGGGGGAAACATTCGTGAGTTCGTCGAGCGGTATTATTCCTACCTGGCGGAACTTTTAAAGACCCTGGAGCCCACCATCCTGGGACACCTGGATCTGATCAAAAAGAACAATCGCGACAGCTTGTACTTCAAGGAGTCCGAACCCTGGTATCAGAGAGCGGTACGCGCCCTGTACCCACACCTCCGTAAGTACGAGCCCATCGTGGAGGTGAACACAGGTGGCATCGCCCGGGGCAAAACTAAGGAAGTGTACCCCAGTCCCTGGATCCTCTACGAACTTCGAAAAGAGGATATCCCCATCATGATCAATACCGATGCCCACTCACCGGAACTACTTGATGCGTACATAGAGGAAGCCCGGTACATCGTGAGGGACGCGGGATATCGGAAGGTGTGGCTCCTGAGGCCTACTGGATGGACATCCCAGTCCCTCGAGTGAGAGGGGCAGAAAAGGAATCAGGTACTACAATGGGTAACGAATGGATCGTAATACTCTTATTGCTCTTTCTCAGTGGTTTTTTCTCCGCTTCGGAAACTGCTTTTACCTCCCTATCGCTGCTTCAGATTCAAAAGCTTAAACGCGCACATCCCAAAGTGGGACTTATTCTAGAACGGCTCAAGTCCCATCCCGATACGTACCTCACCACGATTCTGATCGGCAACAACCTTGTGAACATCGCTACCTCTGCCCTGGTAACCGAGTATACCCTCCAAACCTTCGGGGATAGGCTGTTGGGTGTTTCCACAGGGATCGTAACCCTCGTGGTACTGATCTTCGGGGAGGTCGCTCCCAAACGGCTGGCCATTGCCCACAACGAGGGGATCTGCGTGGCCACGGTCCGGCTGATTCATGGATTGTCCTTTCTCCTGAAACCTCTCATCTACTTCATCGGAGCGGTGAGCTTCCTCATTGCTCGGCTCACAGGTCCAGCCAAAGGGCAAGCGTTGACCCTCGAGGGATTGTTCCATGTGGTGGATCTGGCAAAGGACACAGGCATCCTCGATACGGAAAAGACTCGAATGATGAAGAGTATCCTCCGCTTCTCCGAGATCCCCGTACGTGCCATCATGACCCACCGGACTGAAGTATTCAGTCTTCCGGTAGAGATGACCTTAGAGGAGGCATTGCCGAGAATTCTGAAAGAAGGGTTCTCTCGAATCCCCCTGTACCGTCACGAGCCTGAACACATCGTGGGGATCCTCCTCACCAAAGAAGGGGTTACCCACTACCTTCAAGGGAATAAGGATCTTCCCCTTTCTTTTCTGATGCGGCCCGCAGTGTTCGTATCTGTCCATACCAACCTCTACAAACTCCTGAGCCTCCTACGGGAAAAGGATACCAATCTGGCCATCGTCCTGGATGAGTACGGAGGCTTGGCAGGGGTCGTGAGCTACGAGGATGTACTGGAAGAGATCGTGGGGGAAATGTACGACGAGAATGAGGAACGAAAAGAGGAACCCATCCAGGCACTGCCGGACGGAAGCTATCGGATTCAAGGGAATACCCTTCTCTACACTTTAAACGATACCCTCAATATCGAGATTCCCCTAAGCCGGGAAACCCAGACAGTGGCAGGTCTTGTCACGGAACTGGCGGAGAACATTCCCCAGGAAGGGGAACGCATCTCTACCCCCTGGGGGGATTTCCAGGTGGAATCCCTGCGAAGGAAACGGGTTCGGACCGTGCTGTTCTTTCCCAGGCGCCCTGAACCTTAACGCGCAGATTTTTCGCAAAAACCGTTTGGTGAATAACCCTGTCCTTGCGAAGTCTTCAATTCAACCTTGCAGATTATGCATTTTCATGGTAAGAACTTAAACAGGAGGAACCTCATGAAAAAATTCTTTGTTCTATGGGTAGCTCTTTCGTTATGTGTACCCCTTCTCTATGCAGGGGGGCAAAAGGAAGCAGAAAAGGTGAACCTGATCATTGCCACCGGCGGTACGGCAGGTACCTACTATCCCTTCGGCGGAGCCATGGCACAGATCTGGAACACCAACATCAAAGGGATGAACGTTACCGCGCAAGCTACCGGTGCCTCGAAGGAGAACATCCGTCTCGTCGGTAAGGGAGAGGCGGAACTCGCTATCGTGCAGAACGACGTGATGGACTATGCCTTCAAGGGAATCGAACTCTTCAATGGAGAGAAGATCGAATCCTTCGCAACCATCGCCACTCTGTATCCGGAGATCGTGCAAATCGTGGTGAACCCTGATAGCGGGATCAATTCGGTGGCCGACATGAAGGGAAAAAGCATCTCTGTGGGAGACGCGGGGAGCGGAGTGGAGGCAAACGCGAAACAGGTGCTGGAGGCCTACGGACTCACCTTCAACGACCTGCAGGCGAAACGGCTTTCATTCCGGGAATCCGCATCTGCCCTGAAGGACAAGCAGATCGACGGATTCTTCGTAACTGCGGGGATTCCCAATCCAGCCATCCAGGAAATTGCCACCTTAGGCAGGGTAAAGCTCCTTTCCATCGATTCCGCGGCGAAGCAGAAACTCATGGAAAAGTACAAGTTTTATACCCCCTATACCATCAAAAAGGAAACCTACAGCGGTATGCAGCAAGACGCGGAAACCCTCGCCGTAAAGGCCACACTCATCGTGAGCAAGAAGCTGAAAGACGATACGGTCTATAATCTGACAAAGGTACTCTTCGAACAGCAGCCGGCCCTCGCCCAGGCCCACGCTAAGGGGAAGGAACTCTCCCTTCAGGAAGCGGTAAAAGGAGTGTCGGTTCCCTTCCATCCGGGTGCGGAAAAGTACTATAAAGAGAAAGGTGTAGTGAAATAAAACGTTGTACTCACGTGCATGTTCCGGGGAACCTCTGGTTCCCCGGAGTCGTTTTGGTTCTCTTCTCCCTTGTCTTTTTTTCCCCCTTTTTCCCTTCCCTCACCATCGAAACGAAGGAGGGAAAGGTGCTTTACTCCACACCCTGGAGTAAGGGGGACCGGTTCGAGCTTTCCTACCTACATTCGGTGAACAAGAGTCCCATCACCGATCTGTTTACCGTGCAGGATGGAAAGATCCTCCTTATCGCCAGTAGATTCCACTCCTTCGGGGCAGGGGTGGCGGCCCTGCCGGAGGAATCGGAGGGACACTTACAGGTAAGGAGAGATTATTTAGAATACGTCGGGATCGAGCGGGAAATGCCAGTGCTGGGTGTATTCGTTCCTCGGGAAGCGAACACCACGTTCCGGTATGGGAAGGAGGTGATTCCATTGAATCGGCTTTCTCCCCCAGGCACCCTGTTGCGGATTCGGTTCACTCGCCAGTCATTTGCCGCACGATTCTTCCTTCGGTAAGGAGCTTGTATGTCCGATGTAAAGAACCAGGCACAACTCGATGTGGAGGAACTCCTATCTAAGGTGGACAAGGAGTCCTCATTCAGAAAACTTTCGGGAAGTCACCACCGAGTGGTGGCCATCGTGGCCATTTGTTTTTCCCTCTTTCAGCTCTATACGGCTTCCTTTGGACTCCTGCCCGCTCAGATGCAACGAGCTGTACACCTATTGTTCGTTCTTTTCCTTGCCTACCTCCTGTATCCCATCCGCAAAGGGCGAAAATATACCCGAATCCCCTGGTACGATGGTCTACTAGCCTTGGGAGCCGGGTTATGCGCCGGCTACATCGCCTACAACTATACGGGTCTAATGGACAGGGCGGGCGCTTTCACTACCCTCGATATCATCGTGGGAACCCTGGGGATCCTTGCCGTTCTGGAAGCCTGTCGTAGGGTGGTAGGTCTTCCCATCCTCATCATCGCCTGTAGCTTCATTGCGTACGCGTTCCTCGGCCCCTACATGCCGGGTTTCCTAAACCATCGCGGGTATTCCTTCCGTAGGATCGTGGGTCACCTGTACTATACCACGGAAGGAATCCTCGGCCTGCCCCTGGGAGTGAGCTCCACCTTCATCTTTCTTTTCATCCTGTTCGGCGCCTTCCTGGACAAAACAGGCATAGGGAAGTTCTTCATCGATGTGGCAAACGCTATCGCGGGGTTCTCTGCCGGCGGGCCTGCAAAAGTAGCGGTAATCTCCTCTGCTATGATGGGGACGATCTCAGGTAGTTCGGTATCCAACACAGTGGGCACCGGAAGCTTCACGATTCCCCTGATGAAGAAGTTGGGATACAAACCGGAGTTTGCCGGCGCGGTGGAAGCGGCTGCCTCCACGGGAGGACAGCTCATGCCCCCCATCATGGGAGCTGCCGCGTTCCTCATGGCGGAAACCCTCGGCATCCCCTACCTGGAGGTAGCCAAGGCGGCGGTGATTCCCGCCATTCTGTACTTTTCCGGGATCTTCATCATGGTGCACCTGGAAGCGAAGAAACTGGGACTTTCAGGGATTCCCCGGGACCAACTTCCCCGGATTGGTCGGGTGATGAAAGAACAGGGGCATCTCATTCTTCCCCTCCTGGCGATCCTCTACTTCCTTATCCAGGGAGCTACCCCAATGAAGGCAGCCCTCTACGGTATCCTCACTTCTGTCCTTGCGGGGATGATCCGGAAAAGCACCCGGATGAGCCCAAAGGATTTTCTCGATGCCCTGGAAACTGCAGGCCGCTCGATTCTGGGGGTTGCCATCGCGTGCGCCACTGCCGGGATCATCATCGGAATCGTTACCCTGACGGGCCTTGGCCTGAAGATGGCCTCTGGCCTCATCGCTCTGGCAGGAGGCTTGAAGATACCCACTCTGATCTTTACCATGCTGGCCTCCCTCGTACTCGGTATGGGCGTACCCACAACGGCGAACTATCTCATCACCTCTACCATTACAGCCCCCGCGGTGGTCCAGTTGGGGGTGCCCATGCTGGCTGCCCACCTGTTCGCCTTCTACTTCGGGATCATTGCCGATATTACCCCCCCTGTGGCTTTGGCCGCCTACGCAGGATCCGCCATCGCCCGGAGCAATCCTTTTAGGACGGGATTGACCGCCAGTCGTATCGCCATCGCGGCCTTCATTATTCCCTACATTTTTGCCCTGAACCCCGTGATGGTTCTCATCGGGTCTACCCCCCTGAAGGTACTTCAGATCCTCCTCACCTCCCTTGCGGGAATGCTAGGGATCGGGGCGGCCATGGAGGGGTACTTTCTGGGCCTCACCAAACCATGGGAACGGGTCCTTTACCTTTCAGGCGGCCTTCTCCTCATCGATCCAGCCTTTGTTACCGACGTGCTAGGGATCTTTCTCATCGGCTTAGCCCTGCTTCTCCAGTACCTTAGGGGCAGGAAAGCCCCCGGGAAGTAGAAGGCGATCCCCAGGGGTGTCCTGCTTTGTGGTTAGATGGGAACCTACCTCCGTTGTATGAATTTCGGCTTCACCGTGTTCAATAGAATGGGAAGAAGTACCAGGGCTGCAAAGGAAGAGGTGAGCATCGTCAACGCCACGAGGCTTCCAATATATCGTAAACTGGTGAAGTTGGAGAACACCAACACGAGGAATCCCACTCCCACCGAAAGGGCATTCACTAGGATGGCTTTCCCCGATGTTTCATAGACCCTTCGGGTGACCTTCTCCACATCCTCTTCCAGTTCCCGTTCCCTCTTGTATGCTGCCAGGAAGTGAATCGTATAATCCACCCCGATTCCCACTGCCAGGGATGCCACCATCGCAGTGACCATATCGAGGCGAATCCCGAAGATTCCCATGATGCCGAAGTTGATTAGGATGGCAAAGGCTAAGGGGATGATCCCGAATAGACCTGCCACCCAGGAACGATAGGTGAACGCAATGATTCCGAACACGATACCGAGGCTGGATCCGAGACTCTTTAGTTGAGACCCTGTAACCAGGTGGGTGAGGGCATTTTCCAGATCCGAGTAACCGGCTATGGTAACCGTATACCCCGCGGGGAAGTGGTTCTTTGCATAGGTACGGGCAGCATTGGAAATCCGATCCACCGGTTCCATGTTGGTGGATCGGAGTTGAACGATCATCCGGGCCTCCTTCGGTTCCAGGGCATTGTCGGAAAAATCGGAAAGGTTGCCACTGTAGAGGAGAAGGTACTGGGACACCAATTCCTTCAACTGTTCTTTGGACTCTAACCCGTACTTGGCCGGTTCATAGGGAATCTCGTAGAAGTCTTCCTCCTGAGAATCGGAATGCATCACCAGGTTCATCCGTTTGATGAAATCGGTGAAAGACACTACCTTCCCCACCTCGGGGAACTCCCGGTACAGGTATTGGGCCATTTCGTCCATCCCTTTCAGGACCTCCGGATTCGTAAGAGCCCCGGGAGAATCCCCCTGAACAATGATGCTGAAGATCTTCGTTCCTCCAAAGGATCCCCGGATGAAGGCGTCGGCTCTGCGGATCTCCGAATCCTTCTGGAAGTTCTCGATCATGGAATTGTCCACCTTTACCTGGGAAAGACCGATGAGCGAACCGATCACCACCAGAATGATCCCGAAGAGGATCCTCCCTCGATGGTGTGCCAGATTCTTGTGCAATCCCACGAGAAGCGCCTCCCTCTCCGTACGTTCCTCTATCTTCGCATGGGGCAGTTCTACCCTTCCCTTTCGTTTAAGAAAGAGAATAGCGGGGATGAAAGCGATGGAGATGATAAAGGAGGCGGTTACTCCGAAAGCAGAGAAGAAGGCAAAGTGCCTCAGAGGAATAATGGGAGTCCAGGCGAGGGATAGGAATCCGATCAACGTGGTAAGGGCTGCCAGAAACAGGGGAACTCCAATCTGTTTCAGAAGGCCTCCGAACAACGTTCCTGGAATGATCGTTTCGTCATAGTGACTCACTACATGGATCCCGTAGGCACTTCCCACGGCTATCATCAGAATAGGCAAGCAGGTAGAGAGAAGGGAAAAGTATACGTCCAAGGCAGCCATCAGACCTACCGTCCAGATGGTGCTGATGAGAACGGCAATGAGGGGAAGCAGTACCCCCTCTAGGGAATGGAAAGAGAAGAAGAGCACCAACAGGACCACCAGGATCACGAAGGGTACCAACCGCAGGAGGTCGCTCTTCATGTACTCTTCGATCAACACCACCACTACAGGATCCCCGGCAATGTAACTTCTCAAAAACCCCTTCGATCGTTCCTCTACCAACTTGTAGATACTTCGGTAGACCGATTCCTGTTGTTCAGTAGTGGCTTCCTTATGCAAGGTTACCAGGATCTGGGTGGAACGCAGATCCTCAGAAATGAGCTGTCGTCTGTACAGATCTTTCCAGGAATCCAGCTTTTCCTTCAGGATGCCAATTTCCTCTTCGGTTCCGTTGAACTCTTCAAGTAACGGGGCAACCTTCATCCCCTCCTCAGTGCCTTCAATAAAGTCGGCATTAGTGAGGGATGTTACTTCTTCTACTCCATCGATCTGTTCGATCTCATCGGTCAATTCCTGTATCAAGCGAAGAACAGGTTCCGATAAAACGGTACCCTCCGTTGCCTCCAATGCCACATCCAGGATCTTTTGGCTTCCATACACTTCTTTCATTGCATCGTAGGCGATCTTGGAAGGATCCGTGGGAGGAATGAAGATGTCTACATTGTTGTTTATCACAATCTTGGGAATTTGGATTCCAAAGAATATGGTGATTCCCAGAATCAGGGTAATGATACCTAACGATAGGACCAATCTTCGGTTCATACCAACTCCTTCTATTTGACTATTCCCCTGGGGCTACTGTTTCTCCAGGGGCGATCATTCAAACTCTTTATTGAGAGTAAGGCGCTATGGTTTTCGGTTTTTTATTATCGATTCCCTCTTTCAGCCGGGGTCTTATTACCTCACTCAGTGCCCCAGATCGAAGGGTGCAACAGTCGAGTCCCTGTTGAGGCTACTAACTCCCCCACTGCATACAAAAGGGTCAAAAGTTCATGAGGATCGAACGTTCATGGGGGTCGAACGTTCATGGGTCAAACACCGGTGACCCCCATGAGGCATGAAAAGATAGTGTTACTTATGGGTGGATTGTTCGGTGGGGATGTTATACCCCATCTGGCGAAAATCCTCTGCGGTAAAAGGTTTAAGGCTGGAACAGCCTGCCAGCAACGTAACCAGTACGAGTGCCAGCAACATCTTTTGTAGGAAGGACTTCATAGGACGTCTCCTCTAAGGTGAAGATATATAAACGCATAAGCGTTTGTATGCAAATTCTCGATATAATTGAATGAATGTTCATTCATATTATGGTTAAATTTTTTACTCCTAGACAGATTACCCATACTAGACTCCGTCAATTTTTCTTGATCCCCTCTAGACAGGCATCGAACGCTCGCTCGGCTTCTTCCATCGTAGGCCGCTTCTTCTCCGCTATAAAGGATTTTGCAATGGAGACGATAGGACCATAAAAGATTCCCACTAGAATTGGATCAGGAAGGTCTTTGAAGTAGCCCGATTGTTTCAGTTTCGCTAAGTATTCCACCGCAGGCACCATACGAGGATCCTTCCTGGATAGGATGAACTTCGTGATGAAGGGGGAAGAACCATACTGCTCGAGGAAAAGGAACTCCTTCGGATGAGTGATATAGTAAAAAAGCCAATGGATCCAAAAGTTCTTCAAGTTTTCTTCCGGCGGGGCATCCTCGCGAAACCCTTTCAAGATTGCCTGATCTAGCTGTTCCAATTGATACAGGTACAGAGCATCGATCAAATCTTCCTTACTACGAAAGTAGGTGTAGATGGTGCCCGCTGCTACCCGTGCTTTCATGGCGATGGATAGCATCGAAGCTCCATGGAAGCCTTTCTTGGCGATCAGATCCAGTGTGGCCTTGAAAATCCTTTCCTTCTTGTCGGCACTCATGAAATACACCTTATGAATGAATGTTCATTCATAATATAAGAATGAGCATTCCTGTTGTCAAGTACTTTGAGCGATATATCTTCCCCATTTTTGCCGGGAAGTGATATACTTTCTGCATCTACGAAGGTTAGGGAGGTGCACATGGCCGAAGTAAAGAATTTAAAAGTACTCCCCCCTAGGGAACGTCTTAGAGGTACCCTTCCCAAGATTGGAATACGTCCCGCTATAGACGGACGGTTGGGGGGAATTCGGGAATCTCTCGAAAACCAAACGATGGAAATGGCAAGATCCGCGGCGAAACTCCTCACTAGCAAGCTCCGGCATCCCAACGGTATGCCCGTAGAGTGTGTAATCGCCGACACGACCATCGGAGGAGTGGCCGAAGCGGCTGCCTGTGCGGACAAGTTCGCCCGAGAAGGCGTAGGAGTGTCGCTGACGGTTACCCCCTGCTGGTGCTACGGCTCCGAAACGATGGACATGGATCCCCTCATTCCCAAAGCGGTATGGGGATTCAATGGAACGGAACGTCCGGGGGCCGTATACCTGGCTGCGGTTCTAGCGGCCCATAACCAGAAAGGTCTTCCCGCGTTTGGAATCTACGGACGCAACGTGCAGGATGCAGGGGACACGTCCATTCCTCCGGATGTGGAAGAGAAGCTCCTCCGCTTTGCCCGCGCGGGTTTGGCGGTAGCTTACATGCGAGGGAAGTCCTACCTCAGTATGGGATCTGTTTCCATGGGTATTGCGGGTTCCATCGTGCAGGAGGATTTTTTCCAGAGCTACCTGGGTATGCGAAACGAGTACGTGGACATGAGCGAGTTCATTCGCCGAATCGAACGGGAGATCTATGATCCAGAGGAATTCAAACGTGCCCTCGAGTGGACGCGGAAGAACTGCAAGGAAGGCCCGGATTTGAACAAACCGGAAAAACGACATTCCCGTTCCCAACTGGATAAGGATTGGGAGTTCGTAGTAAAGATGACCCTCATTGCCCGGGATCTAATGATCGGGAATCCGACGTTAAAGGAGCTGGGTTGGGGTGAGGAAGCCTTGGGACACAACGCTATCGCCGCAGGATTTCAGGGACAACGTCAATGGACGGACCATTTTCCCAACGGCGACTTTACCGAAACCATGCTGAACAGCTCTTTCGATTGGAATGGAATCAGGCAGCCATTTATCTTTGCCACAGAGAACGATAGTCTCAACGGTGTTGCCATGCTCTTTGGGCACCTCCTTACCGGCACGGCTCAAATATTTTCCGATGTTCGTACCTTCTGGAGTCCTGAGGCTGTAAAACGGGTTACGGGCAAGACCTTGACCGGAATCGCCGAACACGGATTGATCCACCTGATCAATTCCGGTTCCACCTGCCTGGACGGAACGGGCAAACAGCGGAAGGACTGCAAACCCGCCCTAAAGCCCTACTGGGAAATCACCCCCGATGAAGTGGCCGCCTGTCTAGATGCCACCCTCTTCCCCCCCGCAAACCTCGACTACTTCCGGGGAGGCGGATTCTCCACCGATTTCAAGACAGAAGGGGGAATGCCGGTAACCATGTCCCGTATCAATATCGTGAAGGGACTGGGACCGGTTCTGCAGATCGCGGAAGGATGGACCGTGGATCTGGAGGATCCGGTGCACGATGTCCTGGATAAACGGACAGATCCCACCTGGCCCACCACCTGGTTCGCACCAAGACTTACAGGACATGGTAAGTTCAAAGATGTGTATACCGTAATGGCCAACTGGGGCGCCAACCACGGAGCCATTAGCTATGGACACATTGGAGCTGATCTCATTACCCTTGCATCCATGCTCCGGATCCCCGTGTGTCTACATAACGTGAGCGAAGAAGCGATCTACAGACCCAGTGCGTGGAACGCCTTCGGGATGGACCCAGAAGGTGCGGATTATCGAGCCTGCGCTACCTATGGCCCCCTGTACGGGTAAACAGGAGTGTGAATGTATCTATCCGAAGGGATCGCAAAAATTACCTACTTTCTGTTCATGGGAATCCTGTTGCTCAACATCGCGCAGAAACGGTCTGGAAAGGCGGGCCTGGCCAAACGTACCGCCACTCTTTACCTGGGAATCGCCACACTGATTATCTACCTAGGGGCGGGGGCAATTCTCTACGCCCCTCGCCTCTTCCGTACCCCACTTCCCGACCTCTTGATCATCCCCTTTATGGGTATCGTCTTGGGGGTTTTATATGTATACCGTGAAAAGACCTTTCCCTTTCGAAGACGATGCTCCAAGTGTGGAGCACCCCTTTCGTTGAACGACATCGTCATGCGGGACTCCAACCTCTGTTCCCGGTGTGAGGCAGAGGGTCACCCCAGCGTTACCCCTAGGAATTGAAGCGTTCAGTCTGCGAGGCGAAGGAGCCTGTGAAGCGCCTCGTTAAAGGTCCTCCCCTTTGTTCGAATGGATCTTGTTCCGAAAGAAGTCGAATAGGATAAGAAACACTCCACAAAGTACCAGGATGAGGGGCCAGAACTGCACGAGGATCGCTTTCAAGCTGATTCGAACGAAGCCCATACTGAAGAGCAGGAATACAAAAGACAAGAGGATGATGGAAAGGGCGGGGATCAGGTATCGAACCCGATGCGCGCCTTTTCGCTTTAACCCATAGATCAGGAGAGCTACCCCCGCGAAGAGCATGAAAAAAGGCCAAAGGTTTCTGAAGTAGAGGTCGCCCATAAGTTCCGCGTTGAGTAGGAGGAGAAAGGCTCCTGCCTGGGCAGAGAAGATTCCCAAGAATACCAGGCTCTCGGAGCCTCCCAGGATATATACCCGGTAGAGGAGATACAGGCCGAACACTAAAAGCAGCACAGGCCAGAAAGGAAGAACCCCCGAGAGCTTTCCCGAAGTTTTCAGGAGGAGGGCTCCTCCCACCACGACGAAGAGAGTTCCCAACACTAGATGCTTGCGAGGGATTCTTCTCCCTACCATTCTATCCATTCCTATTCCATGTGTTGGATGAGGGCATTTGCGAAGGCACTGGTCGACACCTTGGTAGCACCTTCCATAAGACGGGCAAAGTCGTAGGTGACGATCTTTCGGCGAATCACTTCCTCTAGGCCTCTCTCGATCAGATCGGCGGCTTCCTGCCAACCGATGTATTGAAACATCATCACTCCGGAGAGAATCACGGAGCTGGGATTCACCACATCCTTTCCCGCGTACTTGGGGGCTGTTCCATGGGTGGCTTCGAAAATCGCGTGTCCCGATTCATAATTGATGTTTGCTCCCGGGGCGATCCCAATTCCTCCCACCTGGGCGGCCAGAGCATCGGAGATATAGTCGCCATTCAGGTTCATCGTAGCGATCACATCGTACTCCGCCGGCCGGGTAAGGATCTGTTGGAGGAAAGCATCGGCAATGACATCCTTGATCAGGACTTTCCCTTCAGGGACAGGACGGTCTCCCCACTCTTCCTGAGTAAGAGTCTGCTCTCCGAACTCCCGCTTGGCCAGTTCATACCCCCAGTTTCGGAAGGCTCCTTCGGTATACTTCATGATGTTTCCCTTATGCACCAGGGTTACGCTCTTTCGACGGTGTTTTAGAGCAAAACGGATCGCGGCACGGACCAACCGCTCTGTCCCGAACCGGCTGATGGGCTTTACGCCGATACCGCTATCCGGCCTTATATCCCATCCCAGTTCGGTCCTGCAAAAGTTGATCAGTTTGGTCGCCTTGGGCGAATCCGCAGGAGCCTCGAACCCTGCGTATACATCCTCCGTATTCTCCCGAAACACTACCATATCCACCAGTTCCGGCTGCTTCACCGGGGAAGGAATCCCTGGGTAATACTTCACGGGACGGAGGCACACGTACAGGTCCAACCGTTGCCTCAGGGTGACATTGAGGCTTCGAAACCCCTCCCCTACGGGAGTGGTGAGTGGGCCCTTGATTCCCACCAGGTAATCCTTGAACACCTGCTCCGTTTCTTCGGGAAGCCAGGTACCCTCCAGGTTAAAGGCCTTTTCCCCTGCCAGTACTTCCTTCCAGGCGATTTGCCGCCTGCCTCCGTACGCTTTATCCACCGCTGCATCGAACACTCTCACAGCCGCAGCCCAGATATCGGGACCTGTTCCATCCCCCTCGATAAAGGGAATGATCGGGTTGTCCGGGACGCGGAGTCCCTTATCGGTCATCTGAATTCGTTCTGCCAAGCTGCACCCCTTTCCATCGTAGTGTATCAGAAACGAAGATTCCATTGCAAGAATCGAATAATCGTTGTTATATTTATACCCAACATGAGAGAAAGAACTCTACTCCTCGGAATATATTTTCTTCTGTTATCCTCCTTAGCCTATCCAGAACCGGCGACTGGCTCTTCTCTGCGTCTGGATTTTCCTACTGCCCCATCTTCCTTTTCCTTGGCTACATCGCCACCGCTTTTATCCTCCTACACTATAGTTGGCCTCAAGCGAACCCATCCCGAAGTGGTAAAGCTATTTCTGGATCCTTTCATGGGGAAACCCTTCACCCCCTCAACGGAGGAATCCATGCTCCAGGCCCTGCGGAGCCTCGGCCTATTTCATCGGATCACCTTTCTCCCCCAGCCGGATGAAACGGGAGGGATTCGCCTGCAGGTTCAGTTGGAAGAAAAATGGACCCTCATTCCCATTCCTGTCGGCGGAGCTACCAGCGGGGGAAGCTTGTATGGGGGGCTTTTGCTCTTTGAGTCCAACCTGTTCGGATGGAATAAAAAGTTCTTTGGGGGAGCTTTTGGGGGAAACAACGGATGGCAGGGGATGTTCGGCTACATCGATCCTCGTTTTCTCTCCTCTTCCCATTCCCTCATGCTGCGTGCCGGTCTAGGCACGGAGAACGTCTCTTCTAAAACGATTGACGGAACCCTCCTCCGGCGATATGAGAAAATCAAACTCGATACAGGCGGAGATATTACGTTTTCTTTGGGTAACGGATTCGGCTTTGGGATAGGAGCCCAATTGAGGGACCACGAAGTGAAGGGGAATTACGATTCCAGCGTGAATCCCCCGGATAGCCAACTGTACCTGGGGCCAACCGTTACCCTTCGATACCAGGATCTTTTTTACGGGCCTGTACTGGTCTATGGAGTGTCTTCTTTCCTTCGATATGAGCGAGCCTTAGACCTCCGGGGCAAGGATTCCTACGACAGCTTTACCCTTCAGGCCCAGGGGCACCTACCTCTCTGGGGAGAACACCGGCTGGGAGTTCGGATCCAGGGTTTTTCGGGGTTAGGTATTCCCGCCGTTCTCGAGAACCGTGTGTCCGGCCGGTACCTCAAAACCATTGGGGACGATGTGTTTTCCAACACCGTCCTTATGGGTCAGGTATCCGTTGAAGGAATTCCTCTCCATTTTTCCTGGGGCGCGCCCACCCTGCTCCTATTCTATGAGGGGGGTATTTTTAAAGACGGATCCCCTGGATCAGGGGATCCGTACTATCTATCTCACGGACCCGGAGCGGGGTTTCGAATCTACCTCTCCCGGGTTGCCGTACCCGCCTTTGGATTCGACGTTACCTATAGCGTATCTACCGGTAAAGTCTATGGTTTCGTGAACGTAGGGTTCCAGATGTAAAAACTTACCCCCCCTTAGGCTGCCTCTCGATAGGCTTTTACAAGATTCTCCATCGCTTTTTTCGCATCGTCGAAGAGCATGAGGGTGTTATCTGCGGCAAAGAGAGGGTTGGGAATTCCCGCAAACCCGGGGGCTAGGCTACGCTTGATCACCACCACAGTTCGGGCTTTGTCCACGTTAAGGATGGGCATTCCGGAAATGGGAGTTCCAGAGCTTTCCCGAGCCAGCGGGTTCACCACATCGTTGGCCCCGATCACGATCACCACATCAGTCTGAGCAAAGGTATCGTTGATGGCTTCCATTTCCTTCAGCTTGTCGTAAGAAATATTTTCCTCTGCCAATAGTACATTCATGTGACCCGGCATCCTTCCCGCCACGGGATGGATTCCGAACTCCACCTCTATCCCGTCCTTTTCCATCGCCTCGGTAAGTATCCGCACAGGAGTCTGGGCCCGTGCCACTGCCATCCCATATCCGGGGACGAACACTACCCGCCGGGCCATCTTCAACAGCATCGCCACCTCTTCCGGTGTGGTAGCTTTGACTTTGCCCCCATAGATATCATCCGCTTTGATGGATTCCACCACCTTCCCTACTCCCCCAAAAAGGACGTTGGGTAGGGATCGGTTCATGGCATCGCACATGATCTTGGTGAGGAAAACCCCTGAGGCTCCGACCAAGGCACCGGAAATGATCAGGATGGAATTGTTCAGCACAAACCCTGTGGCAGCGGCTGCCATTCCGCTGTAGGCATTCAGCAGAGCGATCACGATGGGCATATCGGCCCCCCCAATGGGGATGGTCAAGAGGATTCCCAATAGAGAGCCCACTCCACTGGCGATCCAGTACCACTCCACGTTTCCTTTACCTTCGGTGGTACGGTAGGCTCCATACAGGGCAAGGAGAAAGATCAGCACCTTTACCACCTGTTCTCCCGTGTATCGAACGGGTTTCTCGGTAATGAGACCCTGAAGCTTCCCAAAGGCCACCAAACTACCCCAGAAGGTCACCGCTCCAATGAGTCCCGAAGCTGCTGTAGCAACGAGAAACTGCATTCCCCCCTCCCCTCCCCGAAGAAGGGATTCGGAAAGGACAGCACCGGCCACCAGTACAGAAGCGGCTCCTCCAAACCCGTTGAACAACGCTACCATCTGGGGCATGGCAGTCATCTTCACCTTCAAGGCAAAAAGAGCTCCCGCCACCGATCCTGCAAGGGTACCTACCAGAATGTATTCGTAGGATATGATATTTTTATCCAGCAAGGTGGCCACAATGGCAATCAACATCCCTATGGCACCTGTAAGGTTTCCTCGGACAGCCGTACGAGGATGGCTCAACCCCTTCAGTCCCAGAATGAAAAGTACCGAAGCTAGAATATAAGCTACCTGTATTCCCATCATACTTACCCCTTCTTTCTGAACTTGCTGAGCATCCTGTGTGTCACCAGAAATCCCCCGACCACGTTCACCGTGGCTAGAGCCACTGCCAGGGTCCCCAGAACGATGGTTAGGGTGGACGCCTGCATTCCCGCAGAAATCAACGCTCCCACAAGGGTGATACCCGAGATGGCATTGGAACCCGACATAAGGGGAGTGTGCAAAATGGGAGGAACCTTGGAGATTACCTCCACACCCACGAAGATGGCCAGGATAAAGATCGTGATAATTTGTAGAAAGTTTTCCATTCCTCTATCTCCTTTCGATCATTTCGGTTTGATCAGTTCCGACAGGTATACTCCCTGTCGCATCACCAACACAGCTTTCACCACTTCGTCCTCTTCCGAAAGTGTGAGGTTTCCATTTTTCACGACGGATAGTAGGAACGTGGTGATGTTTTTCGAATACAGCTGGCTCGCATGGAAGGGAACTGTAGAGGCGAGGTTCACAGGACCCCAGATCGTCACCCCGTAATGAATGTACCGTTCCCCAGGTTTGGTGAGTTCACAGTTCCCTCCCCGTTCGGCGGCAATGTCTATGATCACAGAGCCTGGAGCCATCCGTTCCACCATCTGGCGGGTGATCAACACTGGCGCTTTCTTTCCCGGAACAGCTGCGGTAGAGATTACCACATCCATCCCCGCGATCACCTCTTCTAATTTTTCCCGTTGCTTCCGGTAGAACTCTTCGTCCATCGCCCGGGCATACCCGCCCGCCGCTTCCGCTTCTTTACTTTCCAGGCCGAGTTCCACGAATCGGGCACCGAGACTCTCCACCTGCTCTTTCACCGCTGGGCGAACATCGTAGGCGCTGGTGACTGCTCCCAGCCTCCTCGCGGTAGCCAGTGCCTGCAGGCCTGCCACACCTGCCCCGATGACAAATACCTTGGCGGGTACCAGGGTCCCTGCGGCAGTCATCAGCATGGGAAACATTTTGGGTAGGTTTTCTGCCGCCAGGATTACGGCCTTGTAACCTGCCAGATTCGCCATGGAGCTCAAGACATCCATGCTCTGCGCTCGGGTAATACGGGGTAGAAGTTCCAGCGCGCAGGCCGATGCGTTGAGGGATGAAAGCACTTGGAAGGATTCATCCGGTGCATAGGGATCCAACTGCCCCACTATCAGGGCTCCCTCCTTCAGGTTCCTTACATCATCCTTCCCTGTTGTCGGATTTGCCCCACAGGCTCGCACCGCCAGGAGAATATCCGCACTTTGTAAAACTTCTTCCCGGGAATCCTTCACCACGCACCCCTTCTTCGAGTATTCCTCATCGGGGTATCCCGCCTCTACCCCTGCGCCTTTCTGAACCCACACCTCGAAGCCCGCTTTCCTCAAGGCTTCCACGTGGGCAGGCACCAGGGCCACTCTCCGTTCTCCGATAAATCCTTCCTTCACTACTCCAACGATCATGCCCACCTCCCCTAGAATGTTACAAAATAAGTATACAATTCTTCCAGTAGATTGGCTACTTTTCTTTCCACTTCTTGGGATTGACGAACCTTCAGTCCATCCAGGATATGGCAACAGGCAGTTGCTATTCCACACAGGGGGAACACTTCCCGCATCCAGAACCTTTCCGAGAGGCCATGGCCTGGATTGTCCCGGGTTACCACCACGGCCCCCTTCAGATTCGTTAGTAGTGGTACAGGGGATCCTTCCTCGTATATGTAACCTACCCCGGGGAGAAGGACCCGGTCTACCCATCCTTTCAGGATGGCAGGAGGTAATCCCCACCAATCGGGATGCACGATCACCAGACCCGCACTGTTTCTTAGAGTTTCCGCATGCCCGAGCACCAATGGATCGAAGGATCCTTTACGGAGCAGTTCCTCTCTCGAAAGAACCGGATCGAACTTTTCCCGATAGAGGTCCATCCACTCCACCTTTAGCCCTCCTTCTTGAAGGCGCTTCTGCAGCCTCTGGGCCAGGCGATGGTTGAAGGAGAAAGAATTAGGATGGGCGCTGATTAGCAGGATCATCATGGCTAAAATGTATCGAAACCATACGGTCAAGGAAATATCGTTTCAAGATCTCCCCAATTTAAGGTACTCGTACGAATCGAATGTTTTATTGGGCAGTTTTGAAGCTCCCCACAGGCTTCAGGATACTGATCGATCCCTTCATTACTTGACTATTTTAGTAATAATATATACGTTTTATCCAACGAATTTCCTTAAATGAAGGAGAAGTAGATGGAGCCATCTAAAGCCCAACCCACTGTAGCTGATGTGTACGAAGTTCTCAAACAGGTGGAAGATCCCGAACTGGCCATCAACATCGTGGATTTAGGGCTGGTCTACCATGTTGTCGTCCAGCCAGGGGGCAGGGTGGATGTGGACTTCACGGTTACCTATCCAGGATGCCCTGCGGCGCAGGATATCTACGATCAGATCATCGAGAAGGTTCGCACCCTGGAGGGCGTAACGGAAGTAAGCCCCCATCTGGTGTGGGATCCGCCATGGAGGTATAGCTTCATGAGCGAAGCGGCCCGTTTGGAATTGGGATACCCCATATAGGAGAAAATTCATGTTATTGCAGATCGAAAACTTACACACCCGTATCGAAGAGAAGGAGATTCTCAAGGGCGTGAACTTAGGTATCGAGCGGGGGGAAATTCACGCACTCATGGGACCCAATGGATCCGGGAAAAGCACCCTGGCAAATGTTCTTTTGGGTCATCCTTCCTACACGGTCGCTTCCGGAAGGATCCTTTTCGAGGGCCAGGATATCCTGGAGGCAGACCCTGAAGACCGGGCTAGACTGGGGATGTTCCTTGCCTTTCAGTATCCGGTGGAAGTACCGGGAGTCACGGTAGGGAAGTTCCTCAAGCGGTCGGTAGAGATCCTTAGGGATGGAGAGGGACCTCTCAATGTAAACAAGTTCATAGAAGAGCTGCGTGCGGCGATGGACACCATGGGGATGGACCGTTCCTTCATTAACCGATATCTGAACGAAGGATTCTCGGGGGGAGAAAAGAAACGGATGGAAATCCTCCAGATGCTCCTTTTCCAACCGAAACTGGCCATACTGGACGAAACAGACTCGGGGCTAGATATCGATGCCCTCCGGATCGTGGCCCAGGGGGTGAATCGTTTGCGGGGAGATCGATTTTCCGCCCTCATCATCACCCACTACCAGCGGATCCTGGATTACATCAAACCGGACAAGGTGCACATCATGATCTATGGCCGAATAGTCCTGTCGGGCGGCGCCGATCTGGTAGGGGAACTGGAAAGCCGCGGGTATGACTGGATACGGGAAGAGGTACGACTATGAGTGAAGCCGTTACAGTAGAAATTGGGGAATACAAGTACGGGTTTGCCTTTCCGGATCGTTCAGTGTTCAAGACCCGAAAAGGTCTGGACGAGGAGATCGTTCGTACCATCAGCCGGATGAAGAACGAACCGGAATGGATGCTTCAGTACCGGTTAAGGGGACTAGAAGCATTCAGACGGAAACCAATGCCAAACTGGGGGGCCGACCTTTCCGAGATCAATTTCGACGAAATCTACTACTATGCCAAACCCACGGAGGACCGAAAGGGACGGTGGGAGGAACTTCCGGAAGAGATCCGGAAAACCTACGATCGCATCGGGATTCCCGAAGCGGAGCGGAAGTTTCTGGCAGGAGTGGGCGCCCAGTACGATTCGGAAATCGTGTATCATAACATTCGCTCTGATCTAGAACGAAAAGGGGTGGTGTTCTGCGCCCCCGAGGATGCCCTTCGGGATCATCCGGAACTGGTACGAAAGTATTTTGGAACGGTGATCCCTTTTAACGACAACAAGTTCGCAGCCCTCAATACGGCGGTGTGGTCCGGGGGAAGTTTCATCTATGTTCCCAAAGGGGTGCGTGTGGAAATTCCCCTCCAGGCCTATTTTCGAATCAACCTGGAAAGCTTCGGCCAGTTCGAACGAACCCTGATCATCGCGGATGAGGGAAGTTTCGTGCACTACATTGAAGGATGCACGGCTCCCATCTACAGCCGAAACAGCCTCCACAGCGCGGTGGTGGAGATTTTGGCCCTGAAAGGAGCCCGAGTTCGGTACACCACTATCCAGAACTGGTCCAACAACGTGTACAACCTCGTGACCAAACGCGCAGTTGCCTACGAGGAAGCGGTGGTGGAATGGGTGGATGGAAATATCGGTAGCAAGCGTACGATGAAGTATCCTGCTGTGTATCTGCTCGGGCAGAAAGCTCATGGGGAAGTTCTTTCCATCGCCTTTGCCGGTAAAGGGCAGGAGCAGGACACGGGGGGAAAGATCGTCCATGCCGCTTCGGATACAAGTTCCGTCATCACCTCCAAATCCATCAGTAAGGACGGGGGGATTGCCAGCTACAGGGGATTGATCAAGGTATACCCCCAACTTACGGGGATCAAATCCCATGTGGTGTGTGACGCCCTACTCCTGGATCCCCAGTCGAAAACCAACACGTATCCTTACATGGAGATCGAATCAGAGGATGTGTCCATGGAACATGAAGCCCGGGTAAGCCGTATCAGTGAAGAGCAACTGTTCTACCTTCGCAGCCGGGGGCTCTCCGAATCGGAAGCATCCCTCATGATCGTGAACGGTTTCCTCGATCCCCTGGTGAAACAGTTGCCCCTGGAATACGCGGTGGAACTGAATCGGCTGATCGAACTGGAAATGGAAGGCTCTGTAGGGTGAGGGAAGGAGGAGCGAGATGGACAATCTACGGGTAGAAGCAGAGAAAATATTCGAAACACTTTCCTGGCCTCAACAGTCTTGGGAATCCTGGCGAAGGACACCCCTGGAAAAAATCAAGCTCGAAGATAGGTTTCGGGAGCATCCTTCTTTTACCAACGGAAAAGGAAAAGCTTCACGAACTTCCCCCCTAATCGAAGAAGGACAACCCCGTAACGGTTGGGCATTGGAAGTTCACTGGATTACGGATTCCTGGAAGTGTTACCGTACGGAAGACGCTTCAAGGGTGGAACTGTACGACTGGTTCATCCACCTTCCGGAAGAAGCCACCCCCGTTCTCGAGAAGCGTATGCAAGGGCTGTCCGATCGGTTACAGGCCTGGAATCTCGCCTACCCTACCCACGGGCTTTTACTGAAGGTTCCTCCTCATACCCGCCTCTTAAAGCCCATCCTCATTCAGCTGGAAGCGGATGGAAACACTCTTCTCTCTCTTCCCCACCTCCTGATTCTCATGGGTAAGGATTCTGAAGCCCAGGTAGTGGTGCGATTCGACGGAAGAAAGACTGCCGGCATCTTTTACAGCGGTGGAATCACCTACCAGGGTGAGGAGAACTCCCAAGGAACCCTGGTGGTGGACCGGCTCCTTCCCTCTGAAGGAAAGTTCTTCCTTTCCTTCGAAGGGTATCTCCAGCGAGACGCTACGCTAAACTCCCTGGAAGTCCACCTGGGAGGTGTCCTTTCCAAGACAACCTGGAAGGCAATCCTGGAAGAGGCAGGCGCGAAGGCAGACTTGCGGGGAGTCTATGTGGCCACACCCCGTTCCCACATCGAGATGGAACTTACCCAATCCCATCGTTCCGGACACACCCAGAGCAACTCCCTCTACAAAGGAGCGGTAGCTTCCGGGGGAAAATCGGTGTTTCAGGGCTTGATCGTAGTCGGTAAGGGAGCAGCCAAAACGGATGCCTACCTGGCCAATCGGAACCTGCTCCTTGGTTCCGGAGCCCGGGCCGATTCCATCCCCCGCCTTGTCATAGGGAACGATGATGTCCGATGTACCCATGGATCCACCACAGGAAGGATCCCTGAAGGCCAGTTGTTCTACCTTCGTAGCCGGGGATTGCCCGATAGGGAGGCCCGGAGGTTACTGATCGAGGGGTTCTTCGAAGAGGTGGTTTCTAAGGTACCTGAAATCTATCGAGATGATGTGGTCAACCGAATCACCGAAGCGCTGTAGCCGAAACTTCTCCATAGATTATGAAAGAATGGGTAGCTGTGGCCAGAGTAGAGGATGTGCAGAAACTCCTTCGGGTAGAGTACGGCTCCCAGGAGGTGGTGTTGTTCCGGCTTCACGATGGGATCTATGCGTTACGGGATACCTGTTCCCATGAGTATGCCCGACTTTCCGAGGGAGAAGTATGGGACGACAGAGTGTACTGTCCCAAGCATGGTTCGAGCTTCGATATTCGAACGGGAGAGGTTTCCGGTTTGCCTGCCGTACTCCCCGTGGAGAGGATCCCCGTGAAGATCAAGGGAGGAGAGGTGTATGTATACATTGAAAACTGGTAGGTTCCCCCTACTGGAAGAACACCCGGATCTCATCTACCTGGACAGTGCCTCCACCACCCAGAAACCCGAAGCTGTTATCCGAGCCATCACCGAATATTACCACACCCGGAATGCCAACGTGCACCGGGCGGTGTATCGACTGGCAGAAGCTTCTACCCACGCGTATGAGGAGGCACGAACACGGATTGCCCGATTCATAGGGGCTTCTTCTCCAAAGGAAGTCATCTTCACGCGAGGCACTACGGAAGCCTTGAATCTCATTGCCTATTCCCTGGCTCGAACCTACCTGCAACCTGGGGATGTGATCATCGTTACCCAGATGGACCATCACTCCAACATCGTTCCATGGTGGATGCAGGCAAAAGAACGGGGTTACCACCTACGATTCTGGCCTATCACCCCCTCGGGAGAGCTAGACTTAAAAGACCTGGAAGCCCTCTGGTCGGATAGGGTCCGGGTGGTAGCCCTCCCCCACATCTCTAACGTGCTGGGAACGGTGAATCCTATCCCCTCCATAGCCTCCTTCGTGCATGAAAGAGGAGCCTTCCTGGTACTGGATGCTGCTCAGAGTGTCGGGCATGGACCGTTCGACGTAGAGAAACTTGGGTGTGATGGGGTGGCTTTTTCGGGTCACAAGATGTATGGGCCCCTGGGGATCGGGGTACTGTGGGCCAAAGAATCGATTCTCTTTTCTCTCGTACCCTATCAGGGAGGGGGGGAAATGATCGCCACGGTTACGGAAACCGACATCACCTTCAACGAGCCTCCCTACCGATTCGAAGCAGGTACGCCTAACGTGGAAGGAGCCGTAGGATTGGCTGCCGCCATGGATTTTCTAGATTCCTGGGGGAGAGACCAGATCCGGGAACAGGAGCTGGACCTTGCCCGATACGGCGTGGAGATTCTTTCTTCTATCCCAGGTCTTACCCTCTATGGGAAAGCCTCTTGCCGGGCACCTGTATTCACCTTCAACTTGGAGGGGATCCACTCCCACGACCTGGCACAGTTCCTCGACTCTCGGCACATTGCCGTGCGATCGGGGCACCACTGTGCCCAACCGTTGCTTCATAGGTTGGGAGTCCCTGCCGCTGTACGGGCCAGCCTGGGAATCTACAATAACAAGGAACAGATCGATAGATTGGCAGAGGCACTGGAGGGGGCCCGAAAGTATTTCCTATGAGTGAACTGGATGCCCTCTACCAGGAACTGATTCTGGAACACTACAAACACCCCCGAAACAAGGTAGCTCTTGAAGGAAGTTTCATTACCCACGAGAACCCTTCCTGCGGAGACAGCCTCCGTCTCAAAATCGAATGGGAGGGCCCGGATCGGATCAAGAGGGTCCTGTTCGACGGCCATGGCTGTGCCATAAGCACAGCCTCTGCCTCCATCATGACAGAACTCCTCTCCGGGAAAACCCTGGAGGAAGCCCTAAAGGTTTGCCGAAAAGCCATCGCATTTCTACGGGGAGATTCCGAGGGTTCTGCAGTTCCAGGAGATGCGGATGAACTAGGGGACTTACAGGCCCTGGCTGGAGTCCGCCAGTTCCCCCTGCGGGTGAAATGCGCCACCCTGCCCTGGCACGGGGTGGAGAAGGAACTGAAATCTCGCTTTTAAAGGATATTGATTCCGAAAATCTGCAACTTCTTTTCCCCCCAGAGCGTCTAAAGGGGAAAAGGAGTAATTGTAATGTCCCATAACCGTTTTCTGCTGGTTTATCCCGAGTTTCCCGAAACTTTCTGGAGTTTCAAACACACCCTTCGATTCATTGGAAAGAAAGCGTTGATGCTACCCCTGGGTCTCGCTACCATTGGAGGGATGGTAGGAAAAGAATACACCCTTTCGGCGGTAGACTTGAACGTATCGGCCCTTTCGGATGCACAGATACGGGAAGCGGATCTCGTTCTGATGTCTGCCATGCTGATCCAGAAAGAATCCTTTCATACGGTAATTCGACGATGCAAAAGGTTGGGAAAGCCCGTGGCGGTGGGAGGTCCCTACCCTACCGAGTGTGTGGAGGAACTATCCTCCCTCCCTCCCGACCAACGACCGGATTTCTTCATCCTGGACGAAGGGGAAGTAACATTTCCGCTTTTCCTTAAGGACTGGGAAAAGGGAACCCCCCAACCCCTATACCGGAGCAAGGAAAAGCCATCCCTGGACAGGGCCCCCATTCCCCGATTTGACCTGTTCGACTTAAATGCCTACAACGTGCTCCCCCTACAGTTTTCCCGGGGTTGCCCCTTCGACTGTGAGTTCTGCGACATCGTACACCTCTTCGGTCGTGTCCCCCGGACCAAGAGCCCCGCTCAATTCCTCACTGAACTGGAAACAGCCCTGAATCTGGGGTTTGAAGGAAATGTCTTCATCGTGGACGATAATTTCATCGGCAATCGGAAGCGGGTAAAAGAACTTCTTCGCGCCCTCATCCCCTGGCAAGAAGCCCATCGGTATCCGATACAATTCTGTACCGAAGCGTCCATCGATCTAGCGAAAGATGACGAACTGCTGGATCTGATGGTAGAGGCAGGGTTCTACATGGTGTTCCTCGGTCTGGAAACGCCGCTGGAACATTCCCTCGTAGAAGCTGGGAAGGTACAGAACCTCAAGACCAATGTGTTAGAGAGTGTACGAAAGATACAATCCCGGGGGATCGAAGTGACGGGAGGTTTCATCATTGGCTTCGATTCGGATCCTCTGGATATCGCGGATCATCAGATCAGGTTCATCGAGGAACTGGCTGTCCCTACCGCCATGTTGGGACTCCTCACCGCTCTACCCGGTACTCGTCTGTATGACCGACTCGTACGGGAGGGACGACTCTTAAGCACCCCTTCTGGGAACAACACCCACGATCTGGAATTGAACTTCATACCCCGTCAACCGATAGAAAAACTCATCCAGAGCTACAGAAAACTCCTTGCGGAAATCTACAAACCGAAAGCCTACTTCAGGCGGTGCCTGGAGTTCCTGAATCGCCTGCCTGAAACAGTTAGGCACTCAGACGCCTTTCGATCGGGATCCTTTTCCCTGCGGAATGTGGCGATTCTTCTGCGCTCCTTCTTCAAGCAGTCATTTTCCTGGTACGGCTTCAGTTATCTCTCCTACATTCTTCGAGCCCTCAAGCGGCACCCGGATAAGATCGTGCAGATCGTATCCTTTGCCGTGCAGGGACACCATTTGCTAAAGCTTACCCGGAGGATCCTGTACACCGATTCCAGCCCCCGGTTCCAGACCGTCCCGCATGTACAGAGCAGGATGAGGTATGATACAGTATAAGCATGAATACAGCATCACCTACTGCCCAGGTCCTCATCGCTCTGATTCCCATCGTCGGGATCGTAGCGGGAGGTGTGGTCGTGTTCTTCTACCTTTACTGGAATCACAAAAAATCGGAACTCTTGATCCGCCAGGGGTATGTGCCTCAGCGGCTCTTCGATCTGGACACCTTCAGCCTATTGGCTGGACTTTTGAACTTCAGTATCGGTCTCGTCTTAAGTATTTATTTTTTCCTACAGGGAGGGCTAAGCCCCAGTTTGCTGGGTGGGCTTTTACCCTTAGCTATCGGGGTGAGTCTCACGGCTTTCTACTTCATCCGAACCCATACTGCAAACCGGCAATGAAACATGGGATCGGACTTCGAAATCATCCAAGAGGTCCTACGGGGAAACCGATGTCTCTATGGAGAGCTGGTAAGAAAATATCAGCATCAGATCTACGCTCTAGGTTTCAAGTTCTTTCGAAACCAGGAAGATGCGGAAGATTTTACTCAGGAAGTCTTCCTGAAGGCCTACCAACGGCTAACCACCTTCCGGGGAGAATCGAGCTTCTACACTTGGCTGTTTCGGATCGGTTACTTCCTTGGTTTGAGCTGGAACCGAAGGAAACGTCCCGCATTGCCCATTCCAGAAGATTACGATACCCCCGAACTATCGGGAGGGCCCGAACAATTACACTTGCGGAAGGATGCAGTCGCCGTTCTGCGGAAAGCCCTGGAAGAACTGCCGGAACGGTACCGTATCTGCCTGGAACTCTACTTCACCTTTGGCATGACCTACCAGGATATTGCCAACGTTACCGACATTCCTGTGGGTACGGTAAAATCCCACGTGTTTCGGGCAAAGAATCGATTGAAAGATCTCCTTTCGGGAACAGTGGCGGAGGGGCCTCATGACATGTAAAGATGCGATGGATCTATACTGCTATCTGGATCAAGGCGAACCCCTACCGGCAGATTTGGAGGCCCATCTGGCGAGTTGCCCTACCTGTACGCAATGGGTTCAACGGATGGATTCAGTGCTTCAGTTGTACAAGAGAAGCGGACAACACCCGATTCCCACCCCGATAGAAGACCGGATTCTTGCTGCTATCGAAGCACTGGAAGCCACTCCCACCCCAAAACCGGGTCTTACCCTTTCACCCGGAAAATGGATGCTCCCTGGCGTGTTCCTCCTTCTCGGAATCCTGGGGATACCCTTCAGTACGGTATTCTCGGTATTTGCCTCACAACCGGGCGGAAACCTTGAAGTTCTGGTACCAGTGGTCCTGGGTGCTGCGTTCACCACCTATGCGGCCTTCTTCACGGGGTACAACTTGGAATGGTTGAAAAAAAAGTTCCTCACCTAATATTCTGTCCAATACCCACGTCCTCTGTATCGGTTCTTCTTATTTTGTTCTTTCTACACTCCTTGATTCCTGCTACACTCCCTGCGCGGGATTTCCCAGAACCCTTGCCTGCCTTCGATGCCCTTTCGGGGGTCGACCCCGATTCTCCCGTTCTTCTTCCAGCCTCCTACCTGCAGCTTCGATACGAAAACTATGCGTTTCGTTCCAGCGTAACGGACGATTTCCAGATTCATGCCCTCGGATCCTTCACCCTTCTCCAGTACGAGGGACTGGTTGCGTTGAAACTATCCTATGGGACATTCCTGCTGGTGGGTCCCCTGGCGCCCGGGGATGTAGCGGCTTCCGCTGCCAAGTGGTGGATGAACAGTGTACAATTCCAGTACGGGCTCTACGGAGCCTTCAACCTGGCGGGTGCCCACCTTCTGCTAGAATATTCCCGTCTCAGTAACCATCCCCTTCGAGCCCAGCGTACCCTTACCGAAAGTTTCGAAAACCCCGCTTCGGAACGGATCGCCACGGGAATCGTATTGCCTCCCCTTCAAAAAGGCCCTTTGCGGACTCACCTCTACTACCGCACAGGCTTCGTGGACCTTTTCGATTATTGGAAAGCAAAGAACATTCCCAAACCCAGGAACTTCTGGCTCCATCGCTTCGGTTTGGATGCTTCCTTTCCCCTCCACCATTCCCTGGTGTGCTTCGCCGATGTAACGGTTGATCTGCTAGCCCTTCGGAAGGGGGGCTGGGATATCCCCTGGACAGGACAGATCGGCTTCGAGTTCCCTTCAGGGAATCGTCGGTTACGAGTATTTCTAACTGCGGTGTGGAACGACGATACGGAGGAAATCGTAGAGAAACCGAACCCCATCCGCCTTCTGGGACTGGGCTTCAGCCTCTCCTCCCTACCCTAGCTTCATCAGAAAGGCCCCCACTTTTACTACTCTACCCCCATTCTTGCCCCCCTTCTTTTCCTACCTTTGGGGAGAAAGGGGTGCACGACAATTCTAGGAAAATAGAAGCAGAATCCTTTCGCCGATCCCCCTAGCTGGAAAATCGTGCAAGGTTGCAAATCCGCCCTTGGGGTGCTACCCTTGCTTGTATGAAAACACTTTTAGGCAAACACGCGGTAGTTACCGGCGGAGCACGGGGAATCGGGTTTGCCATCGCCCGACGACTCCTGGAAAAGGGATGCTCCGTTTCCCTCTGGGATTTGGATCCCAAGGCTTTAGAGGAGGCAAAGGAAAGCTTGACAACCTTTACTTCTCGCCTTTCCTTTCCTGGCATCTCTCCCCAGGTCCTCATCCGCCCCTGTGATGTTACATCCGCAGTACAGGTAAAGGAAACAGCTCAAATGGATCTAGCCGATTTCGGGGCGGTGGAGATCCTCATCAACAATGCGGGGTACCTGGCGCCGGGGAACTTCCTGGACCAACCCCCGGAAAAGTGGATCAAAACCCTCGAGGTGAATGTCCATGGTTTGATCTACACGATCCATCAGTTCCTGCCCCGGATGTACCAGAAAAACGAGGGTCACATAGTGAACATCAGCTCCGCTGCAGGGCTTCTGGGGGTTCCGGGCCTTGCCGTGTATTCCGCATCCAAATGGGCTGTGTGGGGGCTTACGGAGGCCCTTCGTCAGGAGGCATGGAATCTAGGCAAACGTGGGGTTCGGTTTTCCAGCATCCATCCCAGTTATGTGGCAACCGGCCTTTTCGCAGGAGCGAAACTCAAAGGTTTGGGGGGATGGATCGTGCCACGCATCTCTTCCCACGACGTAGTAGCCAGGGCTGTGGTGGTGGATGCCCTGGAAAAAGGGAGGCACTGCCCCAAGCGGCCCAGGTCGGTTCGCAGTGCCCTGATCTTCCGGGCCCTACTCCCGGATTTCCTCTTTCAGCATCTCCTCCGGCTCCTCGGAGTGCATGCCAGCATGTCTACATGGAAAGGGTATTCCCATGAATCTAACACACATGAATCCAAACGATAAGTTCGAACC
>Ga0073932_1001244_pt1 | contig 50228 bp, 38 predicted proteins | sample DewCreD2012metaG_FD_76967 | JGI IMG/M metagenome (GOLD analysis project Ga0073932, IMG submission 76967) | Hot spring sediment bacterial and archeal communities from British Columbia, Canada, to study Microbial Dark Matter (Phase II) - Dewar... ...
CCTTCCCAAATCGAGAGCCAGAATCCTGCCCACAACCCGATTGTGCCATGCTGTTTCGCATGAGCCCGCTGAGAGTCTCGCTCGCGGCCGCCGCGGTGGCCGCTTCCGCCCTGTGCGGCGTTCTGGTGGCGCCCTGGCCCGCCCGCGCCCAGGCGAAAAAACCGGTCACGCTGGAAGCCCTCGCCTCCGCCGGCGCGCGCATGATCGCGCCCGGAGTGCAAGCCTTCTGGTCGCCGCAGGGCAGGCGCCTCGCCGTGATCCGCTCCGAAAAGCTCCTGCTTCATGACGCCGCCACGGGAGAGGAAAAAGAAATCGTCAATCTGGCCGAGCTTTCCCGCCAGGCGCAGCCCTATCCGCAGCCCGAGCAGATGACCTGGGAGAACCGCCGCGTCCGCGAGCAGCGCATTCAATGGTCGCTGGATGGCTCGAACATCCTGATCCTTTCGGGCGGAGATCTCTTCCTGTGGGAAGAATCCACCGGCAAGACAACCCAATTGACTTCGACTCCCGTCGCCGAGCGCGACCCGAAGCTGTCGCCCGACGGACTGAAGGTCAGCTTCCGCCGCGACCGCGATCTCTACGTTCTGGAAATCGGCTCGAAAAAAGTCACGCGCCTGACGCATGACTCCTCCGAAACGCTCTGGAACGGCATGCTCGACTGGGTCTATCCCGAAGAACTGGACCTCGGCACCGCCCACTGGTGGTCGCCTGATTCCTCGCGCATCGCCTATCTCCAGTTCGATGTGAGCCGCGAGCCGCTCTACCCGCACGGCGACTTCCTCAGGATGAACGCCGTCGCCGAGCCGCAGCGATACCCCAAGGCGGGCCAGCCCAACGCCGACGTCCGCGTGGGCGTCGTCGCCGCCTCCGGCGGCGCCACCAGATGGATGGATTTCGGCGAGACGCGCGACTTCCTCATCGCCCGCGTGCACTGGTCCCCGGATTCGCAATCCGTTCTCGTGCACCGGCTCAACCGCGTGCAGGACCATCTGTGGATCGCCGCCGCGGATGCAAAGACCGGCCGCTCGCGCGTGCTGATCGAGGAAACCGACCCGGCCTGGATCAACATCGCCGACGATTTCCGTTTTCTTTCCGGCGGCCGCATCCTGCGCTCCAGCGAAAAGAGCGGTTTCCGCCACCTCTACCTGCATGCGCCGGACGGCAAAATGCTGAAACAGCTCACGCAGGGCGAGTGGGAAGTCAGTTCCATCGCCTGCGTGGACGATAACAGCGGCCGGATTTTCTATGTCGGAACTCAGGCCAGCCCGCTGGAACGGCATCTGTACAGAACCTCGCTCGACGGCGCGGCCCCCGCTCTGGTGAGCCCGGGCGCGGGCACGCACTCCATCCAGATGAGCCCGGCGTGCGATTACTACCTGGACACGTTCTCGAACCTGGACTCTCCGCCCCGCACCGCCCTCCATGACGCCAGCGGAAAAGAAATCCGCGTCTGGCGCGAGCCGGACATGAAAATTCTTGAGGAATATGAAATCCTCAAGACGGAAATTCACCGCTTCCGGGGATCGGATGGAACGGAATTTTATGGCAGGCTGATCCGCCCCGCCAATTTCGATCCGGCAAAAAAGTATCCCGTCATTGTCTCCGTCTACGGAGGCCCTCACGCCCAGAGCGTCCGCAACGCATGGCCCGGAGGCGTCAGCTGGGAGCAGGTGATGGCTCACAAAGGGTTCGTCATCTGGCAGATGGACAACCGCGGCTCGGCCGGCCGCGGACACCGGTTCGAGGCCCCGCTCTACCGGCGCCTCGGAAAACAGGAGCTGGCCGATCAGCTCGAAGGCATCCGCTACCTCACCAGCCTCGGCTTCATCGACCCCCAGCGCATCGGCGTGCAGGGCTGGAGCTACGGCGGCTTCATGACGCTGTACTGCCTCCTCCATGCGCCGGACGTCTTCAGAGCCGGCGCCGCCGGCGCCGCCGTCACCGACTGGCGCAACTACGACACCATCTACACGGAGCGCTATCTCGGGCTGCCTTCCGAGAACGAGCAGGGCTACCGCGACAGCTCCCCCGTTCATGCCGCGGCCAATCTGAAAGGCCGCCTCCTGCTGATCCACAACATCGAGGACGACAACGTTCTCTTCGCCAACGCCCTGCAGATGATGAACGCCCTGCAGCAGGCCGGCAAGCCCTTCGACACCTTGATCTACCCCCAGAAAAGCCACGGCCTGATGGGACGCGCCAGCCAGCACCGGTGGGCCGAGCAGACCCGGTTCTTTGAAGAAGCCCTGCGGTGAGGCTTTCTTGCGCCGCCTGAGCGGAATGTGTAATTATACAGTTGGCTGAATACTTATTCATATGCTGCGGGAGGACTGTTGCCTGACGCCATGATCGACCCCGCCCCGTCCCCGTTTCCCCGCGTGCGCTCGGGCGACCTGACTTCCGATCTCGACCTGACGTCCGCCGAACTCCGCACGCTGCTGGATCTTGCCGCCGAGGTCAAGCGCCACCCCTCGCGCTTCCGCCTGGCGCTGCGGGGGCGCATTCTCAGCCTGCTGTTCGAGAAACCGTCGCTGCGCACGCGCATGACGTTCGAGGTGGCAGCCAAGCAGCTGGGCGGCGATGCGCTGCTGACCACGGGGCCCATCGGCGGACGCGAGCCGGTGGAAGACGTGGCGAGAAACCTGGAGCGCTGGACGGACCTGATCGTGGCCAGAACATTTTCGCAGGAAACTGTCGATGCCCTGGCGCAGCATGCCCGGATTCCCGTCGTCAACGCGCTGTCGGACCGTTATCATCCCTGCCAGGCTCTGGCCGACATGCAGACGCTGCGCGAACAGTGGGGCGAATGGCGCGGGCACAAGCTGGCCTTCGTGGGCGACGGCAACAACGTGGCCCACTCGCTGATGCTGGACGCGGCGCGGCTCGGGCTCGATTTCGCCTGCATCACGCCCCCCGGCTACGAACCGGATCCGAAAATCGTCGAGAAAGCGCGGCAGTTCGCCGTCGAGACGGGCGCGCTGATCGAGGTCACCAACAGCACGGAAGAGGGCCTGCGCGGGGCCGAAGCGGTCTACACCGACGTCTGGGCTTCCATGGGCTTCGAGCACGAGGCGGCCGAACGCGCGCGCGTGTTCGCCGCCTATCAGGTCAACCGTGATCTGATGGCGCTGGCGGCGCCCGGCGCGTTCTTCATGCATTGCCTGCCGGCGCACCGCGAGGAAGAGGTGACCGCCGAAGTGATCGAGTCGCCGGTCTCGCTCGTCTTCGAGCAGGCCGAGAACCGCCTGCACGCGCAGAAGGCTCTGCTGCTGATGCTGCTGGACGGACCGGCGCAGTAAGGAACAAGGAGACTGGTACCGCGTGAAGCTCTGGGGCGGACGGTTTGAGGAAGGGCCGAACGAGGCCTTTCAGCGTTTTTCGTGGTCGCTGCACTTCGACCGCCGGCTGTTCGAGGCCGACATCGCCGGCTCGCAGGCATGGGCGCGGGCGCTCGCCCGGGCCGGCATCCTGACGGGGGATGAGGCGGAAACGCTCTGCCGCGCGCTGGCGGAAGTGCCCCCTCCGCCCGCCGGCGCGCCCGACGAGGACATCCACACCTACGTCATCCGCGTGCTGAAGGAGAAAACAGGGACGCTGGCTTCCAAGATCCATGCGGGCCGGTCGCGAAACGAACAGGTTTCCCTCGACACCCGCCTGTGGCTGCGCGGGACGATCGACCGCTGTGCGGCGTCCCTGCGCGCGCTGATGGCCGCGCTGCTTGAATCAGCGCAGCCGCACATGGCCACGGTCATCCCCGGCTACACGCACCTGCGGCGGGCGCAGCCGGTCACGTGGGCGCACTATCTGCTGGCCTATTTCGAGATGTTCTGGCGCGACCACGAACGGCTCCTGCAGGCGCGGGCGCGCGTCAACGTCATGCCGCTCGGCTCGGGCGCCCTGGCCGGCTGCGGCTTCCCCATCGACCGGGAAGCCATCGCGCGCGAACTCGGATTCGATGCGGTGACGGCGAACTCGATGGACGTCAGCGCCGACCGCGACTGGGCCCTGGACTTTCTGTCCGCCGCGTCCATCCTGATGCTGCACCTCTCGCGTTTGGCCGAGGACTGGATCCTCTATTCATCCGAGGAATTCGGCTGGCTGGAGCTGTCCGACGGCGTCACCAGCGGCTCGTCGCTGATGCCGCAGAAGAAAAATCCGGATTCGCTGGAACTGATCCGCGGCAAATGCGGCCGGGTTTTCGCCTGTTATACGTCCCTGTTTGTCACCATGAAGGGTCTTCCGCTGACCTACAACCGGGACATGCAGGAGGACAAGGAGCCGCTGTTTGAAGCCGCCGATCAGACGGAGGCCGCTCTGGAGATGGCGCGCGCCGTCGTCGAGACGGCTCAACTGCGTCCGGAACCTGCGCGCCGCGCCGCAGCCGAAGGCTGGCTGGTGGCCACGGACCTCGCCGAGGCGCTGGCACGCTCGGGCGTCCCCTTCCACGACGCCCATCAGCTCGTCGGCAGGCTCGTGCTCGAAAGCCTCCGCGCCGGGCGCAGGCCCCAGGACTGGACTGGCGCGGAGCTGCACGCCTTCGACCCGCGCTTCTTGCCGGAAATGGCCGAATTGCTCGATCCTGAAAAGGGGCTCGCCACGCGCACCGCCCGCGGAGGCGCAGCCCCGCAGACCGTCGCCGCCGCGCTGGCTGACGCCCGGCGGCGCCTGGAGTCCATCTCATGACCAAGAACTACCGCCAGGGACAGATCCTCAAACTGATCCGCTCCAGACGGATCAACACGCAGGAAGAGCTCGCCCAGGAACTCCGCTCCCAGGGCATCGAAGTCACGCAGGTCACCCTTTCGCGCGACCTGCGCGAGATGGGCATCGTCAAGACCGCCGACGGCTACCGCGAGATCCTGCCCGATCCCACCGGCCCGAGCCTCGCCCAGGTGATGGCCGAGTATCTCCTCGACGTGCGGCTCGCCCAGCACCTCGTCATTCTCAAGACCTCGACGGGCAGCGCCAATTCGCTGGCCGTGGCTCTGGATCAGGAAGACTGGCCCGAAATTGCGGGCACCGTGGCGGGCGATGACACCGTGTTCGTCGCCTGCTGGGACAATCAGCGCGCCAAGACGGTTCACGAGCGGCTGCTGTCCTACGTGAATCAATAGGCGCCAGTCTCAGTCCTTCACCAGCCAGGCTTCCAGCAGAAACTCGTCCGGCGGAATCGGCATCAGCCGGACATCGCGGAACAGGATGGCGTCCGAGCGCCGCCGCCGCCCCAGCCCCCCGGCAACGGGCAGCGACTGCATGCCGCCCAGAATCTTCGGCGCGTAATAAAACAGGATGCGGTCCACCGCGCCCGATTCCAGCGCAGACCAGTTCACCTTGCTCCCCGCCTCGATCATCAGCGAAAGGTATTTTCTTTCCGCGAGCAGCGAAACGACCCGCCTCAGGTCCGGGCGTCCGCCCTCGCCGTCCAGCGCGATCACTTCCACGCCGCGCTCCTCGAGCGCGGTACGGCGCTGTGGCGGCGCCACCGACGTGCACACCGCCAGCACGTCGTTGCGGCAGCTCTGAACCATCCGGCTCGAAGGCGGCAGGCGCAGCAGCGAGTCGAGCACGATCCGCAGCAGCGGACGCGCCCGCTCCAGCCCGCTGCGGTCCGTCAGCAGGCAGTCGTCGCCCAGCACCGTGTTGATGCCCGTCAGGATCGCATCGTGTTCGTGCCGCACGATCTGCACGTGGGCCCGCGCCTTCTCTGACGTGATCCATCCCGTATTGTCTTCGGGAGCGGCGATCTTGCCGTCCAGCGTCAGCGCCGATTTCAGCGTCACCAGCGGCCGCCCCGTGCGCATGAAGTGGAAAAACGCCAGATTCAGCCGCCGCGCCTCCTCGGCGAACTCCTCCAGAAGGACGACCTCGACTCCCGCCGCGCGCAGCCGCGCGAAGCCCTGCCCCGCCACCAGCGGGTTGGGATCCTCGGTGATCGAAATGACGCGCGCGATGCCCGCGCCGAGAATGGCATCCACGCACGGCGGCGTGCGGCCCGTATGCGCGCAGGGCTCGAGCGTCACGTACAGATCCGCCCCGCGCGCCGCTTCGCCCGCCTCTTCCAGCGCGATCGCTTCCGCATGCTTCACGCCCGCCCACGTGTGAAAGCCTCGGCCCACCACCCGGCCGTCGCGCACGACCACCGCGCCCACCGCCGGATTCGGCGAAACGCGTCCCAGACCCTGGCGGGCCAGGGCAAGCGCTTCGCGGATCCATTCCGGGTTCATGGCTCGAACAGCGAATCGATGAACTGGTGCGCGTCGAAGGGCAGCAGGTCGTCCGCCTGCTCGCCGACTCCTACATAGCGGATGGGCAGATTCAGTTCGCGGGCGATGGCCACGACAATCCCGCCCTTCGCCGTCCCGTCAAGCTTGGTCAGAATCAGGCCGGTCACGCCCGCCGACTCCATGAAACGCCGGGCCTGCTCCAGGCCGTTCTGCCCCGTCGTGGCGTCGAGCACCAGCCACACTTCATGCGGCGCGCCCTCCACCAGACGCGCCGCCGTGCGGCGCATCTTTTCCAGCTCCGCCATCAGATTCGATTTCGTGTGCAGTCGGCCCGCGGTGTCGGCCAGCAGCAGATCCGTGTTGCGCGCCTTCGCCGCCTGAATGGCGTCGTACAGCACGGCGCTCGGGTCGGCGCCCGCGCCCTGCCGGATGATCTCCACGCCTGCGCGCCGGCTCCAGACCTCCAGCTGATCGATCGCCGCGGCGCGGAACGTATCGGCGGCGCACAGCAGGACGTTCTTGCCCTGCGCTTTGAACTGCGCCGCCAGCTTCCCGGTCGTCGTCGTCTTGCCCGAGCCGTTCACTCCCACCAGCAGCACCACCGCCGGCGGATGCGCGGGCCAGTTCAGCGGCCGTTCGCCCGCCTCCAGCACGCCAAGCAGGTGCTCGCGGATCAGCTGGCGCAGCTCGCCAGGATCGTTCACCAGGCGCCGGTCCACCCGCTGGCGGATGGACTCGAGGATGTCCGCCGCCGTGCGCACGCCGATGTCGGCGGTGATGAGCGTGTACTCCAGCTCGTCGAGAAGATCCGGATCGATCTCCTTTCTCCCAAGGAGAACGTCCTCCACCTTGCCCGCAAGACCGGCGCGCGTTTTCTGGATTCCCTGCTTGAGTCGTTCGAGAAGGCCCGGCATAGGCTGCGCAGCGGTAACTTCCAGTGTAGCGGGCCGCAGGCGCTACTCGCCGATGATTTTCACCAGCACGCGCTTGCGGCGGCGGCCGTCGAATTCGCCGTAGAAGATCTGCTCCCACGGGCCGAAATCGAGCCTGCCTCCGGTGATGGCCACCACCACTTCCCGGCCCATGATCTGCCTCTTCATGTGCGCGTCCGCGTTGTCCTCGCCCGTGCGGTTGTGGTGGTAGGCGGAGACGGGCTCGTGCGGGGCCAGCTTCTCAAGCCAGACCTCATAATCGTGGTGCAGGCCGGACTCGTCGTCGTTGATGAAAACGCTGGCCGTGATGTGCATCGCATTCACCAGGCACAGCCCCTCCCGCACGCCGCTTTCACGGAGGCACTGCTCCACCTGCGGCGTGATGTTGATGAAGCCGCGCCGCGACGGCACCTCGAACCAGAGTTCCTTGCGGTAGCTTTTCATGGCAACGTTTATTGTCACCCAGCGGAGCGGCGCGTATGGCGCCGCCACTCCCAGGGCGGGACGGGCGCCGGCTCCTGCCACAGTCCGCGGCGGGCGTCGCGGGCTTCCTGTTCTAGCTGCATCAGGCGCCTCTCGCGCGGGGCGTAGCGGCGGAAATGCCAGGCCAGGCCTTCCGCCACAAGGATTTCATTCAGCGATCGCCCATCCGGCAGGATCACCCACGCCACCAGGCGGCCGTATCTGTCGCGCGACTCCGCCCGGATCGTCACCGTCCTGCCGTGGGCGAGCTCCGCCGTGCGCCGGTTGGCGCGCGTGTGAAACGGCTGGCCGCTTTCCGGACAGTCGATGCCATAGAGGCGGATGCGGATCTGCTGGCGATTCTGCAGGACGGTCAGCGTATCCCCGTCGGCCACGGAGACGACCCGCGCCGGGAAGGATGGCGGGAGAGCTTGGGAATAGGCGAGGCGGACAAGCAGAAGCAGAACAGGCGCAAGCCGGGCAACCATGCATCTCCATTGTGCCCGGCCCGCGCCCGCAGGGAGGAAAGCAGGGCGGGCCGCCTCTGCCAGCCGCGCCCGCCCAGTATGCATTCGTGCGCTATTTCGTGTAATTGAAGGAAACCACGGTCGTGAACTTCACCGGCTGGCCGTCCTTCAGCAGCGGCGTGAACTTCCACTCCTTGATGGCGGCCAGCGAAGACTGCGTGAACAGCGCGTTGCCCTTCAGCACCTTCGCATCGATCACATTGCCTTCTTCGTCAACGACGATCTGGACATCCTGCGTCCCCGTCACGTTCAGCTGCTTGGCAGCCACCGGGAACGTCGGCGCCACCTTCTTCACCACGCGGCCCAGAGCGTTCGCTGTCGTGATCTCTTCCTGGGCGGCAACGGGAAGCACGGCGGCCACGGCCACTAGCAGTGCGCAGCGCATCCACTGGGACAGTTTCATTCGGTTTCTCTCCTTGACCCTCGGGTTGATTTTCGATGAACCCCGGCTGCAGTTCCGGAGCCTCAACCCCCTTATCGGTCCGCCCCGCCGGGGCTTGAGAGAAATTCAGCGCGGATTCTGCAGCCCGCCCAGCGCCCGGAACAGCTCCGCCGCCGCCGGCCCGGCTTGCGGCACCGCATAATCGGGAAGACTGAAACACAACGGCGGCCGCCGCGTCGCCCGCCGCGCCAGCTCCGCCTGCGCCCGCACCCGCTCCCAGGCCGCCGGCCCGGCCTGAAATCCGCCCTCCCCCGTCCGCGCCTCGAAGATCTCCACCACCACGTCCAGCCTCCGGCCAAGCTTCGCCCGCAGCGCCTCCAGGTACGCAGGCCACGCCGCCAGCGTCATCTTGCCCGCTCCGATCCCGTCCTGGAACAGCACCCGCCCCAGCCGCCTCCGCGCCGCCACATCCCCCCAGAAACCGGCCAGCTCCAGCGCCGTGTGACCGCGGTTCGTGAACCCCGACGCCGCCAGCGGCCGGAACAGCCCCGCAAGCCGGTCCAGCGCCCCGGCCAGCAACCGCCGCCGCGCCGGCGCAAACCAGTGATCGTCGTCGATCTCTTCGGGCAGATACCAGCCTCCGAACGCCGGGTGGCGCCGCCACCGGCGCGCCTCCTCCGAGGCCGCGAATTCCCGCGCCCGCGCCGCCACCCCCTCCAGCGCCTGCGCTGCGTCGGCGTCGATCTCCTTCCACCACGCGCTCGCATACGGCAGCCCGATCACAAGCCGCATGCGGCGGGCGCGCGCCCCATCCAGCAATCGCGCGGCGATCGGCGCGTAATCGGCGTCATCGTACCGGCACCATTGCAGGACCACCTCTTCGCAGCCCACCGCCGCGAGCGCCTCCAGCAGCTCCTCCCATTGCTCCGGCGCCCACTCCAGATGCCGCGCCCAAGGCTGGAAGAACGTCCCCCGGAACAGCCCTCCCCGCGGGCGCGCCGCCAGCGGCGCGGCCAGCAGTGAGCGCCGCGTGAAGCGGGCGGCGGAGCGGATCGGCGGCTTCATTGGCGACCGGAGCGGCGCCCGGCAGAGGCGCAGTTACAGTTCAATCAGGTGCCCCATGCGCTTCTTCTTCGTCTTCAGATAGCGCACGGCATGGTGGGTCAGCGGCTTCGGCTGGCAGGGCACGCGCTCCGCCACCCGGACGCCCGCCTGTTCGACGGCCCCGATCTTGTCCGGGTTGTTGGTCAGAAGCCGCACGGCGGAGACGCCGAAATAGCGCAGAATGGCCGCCGGCAGCTCGTATTCGCGCAGATCGGGCTGAAAGCCCAGCCGCTCGTTGGCTTCCACCGTATCGGCGCCCTGGTCCTGCAGGCTGTAGGCGCGCAGCTTGTTCATCAGCCCGATGCCGCGGCCCTCTTTCATCTCATAGATGATGATGCCCCGGCCCTCGGCCGCCACGGCTTCCAGAGCCAGCTCCAGCTGCGCGCGGCAGTCGCAGCGCAGCGAATGAAAGACGTCTCCGGTGAAGCACTGCGAGTGAATGCGCACCAGCGGCGGCGGCCCCTGCGGATCGCCCATCACCAGCACGACGGCTTCCTCGCGCGCTCCGTTCCTTTCCCCCTCGAATCCGTGAATCCGGAAATGGCCGAATTCGCTCGGGAAATCAGCGTCGGCGACGTGACGCAACGTCATTTCTGAGGCGGCTTCCATGCGGGGAGGGCTTCTTTCTCTATTCTAGTATGGGGGCGGCGGCGCCCCGAGCAACGGAAAGGCCGGGATGGACAATCAGATCATCATCCTGATGATCAAGCTGGCGGCGGCGGCATCCATCGCCAGCATCCTGTCGCGTTCCAGCCACTTCCTCGGCCTCCTGCTGCGCGAGGAGCGCACCCCGCTCGAAGGCCTGCAGCTGGCGGGCATGATCTCGGCTTTCTGCGTCGCCGGCAGCTTCATCCGCATCGCCACGTCCAGCTATGCCGCCGCCGAAATGGCCATGGAGGGCAGCCTGCTCGCGGGCATCATCGGCGGCTACATCCCCGGGCTCGTCACGGGCGTGCTGACCGCAACGCCCGCGTTTCTGGCGGGCGAGTATCTCTCCATGCCTCTCTATGCCGCCGTCGGCGTCATGGGCGGCCTGCTGCGCGACCTCGCTCCCCGCAGCGAAGAGGTCTGGCGCATCAGCCCCTTCTTCGACCTCAGCCTCTGGCGGCTGATCTTCCACCCCGAAGACCGCCTGCGCAGCCTCTTCCAGATCGCCGGGCTCGCGGCCATCCTGCTGTCGGAACTGATGCGCTACACCGTCTATCAGCTCTTCGGGCCCAGGATGATCTTCACGCTCTACGACCCGGCGCGCGGCTGGGCCAACGTCGCCGTGTTCGTCACCACCATCTTCACCGTTTCGCTCCCGATCAAGATCTGGGGCAGCGCCCGCAACGAACGGCTGCTGGAAAGCAAGGAACGCCTCCTCGTGCAGGCGCGTCTCAGCGCCCTCAGCTCGCAGATCAACCCGCATTTCCTCTTCAACACGTTGAACACGGTCGGCTCCCTCATCCGCACCGACCCGGAAAAGGCCCGCCAGGTCGTCTACCGGCTCTCCAACATTCTCCGGCGCCTGCTGCGCAAGACCGACAATTTCGCCCCGCTCCGCGAGGAGCTCGCGTTCATCGACGATTACCTGTCGATCGAAATGGCGCGGTTCGGCCACAAGCTGCGCGTCGTCAAGGACATCGACGAGCAGACCCTGGACTGCCAGGTGCCGGCCATGCTTCTTCAGCCGATCGTCGAGAACTCGATCCGCCACGGCCTCGCCCACAAGATCGACGGCGGCGAAGTGCGCATCCAGAGCCGCATCGAAACAGGCAGCCGCGGCCGCCGCCTCGTGCTGACCGTCGCCGACGACGGCGTCGGCATGGAGGATGAGCGCCTCAGATCGATCCTCGACCAGCCCGGCATCGGCGTGTCGAACGTCAACGAACGGCTGCAGGTGCTGTTCGGCGCCAATTACGGACTGAGCATCACCTCGCAGAAAGGCGAAGGGACGCGCACCGTGATCGAACTGCCCGTTTAAGGGACAATGGATGCAACCCCCTGCGCAGGCGGCGCGTCTTTCAGGACGCTGGCCTGTTGGAATCGAGGAAGGAGAATTCAGCCCATGACACGGAGTTACTGGCTGGCTGGAGCGGCTGCGTGCCTGCTTCTGACACCGGCGATGGCGGAACGTGCGACCCGCGCCGAACGGGTGCAGGCGGAGATGGCCGGCAAAGTCGTGAAGGCCAAGTTCACGGAATCTGCCCGCACGGCGGCCCGGTCTTTCGCGCTCGCCCGCAACAAGCGCGGCCTCCGGCAGGCGCTGGCCGAGGAGCGCGGCGCTTTGCCGCCCTTCATGGCGCCCGGCGTGATTCAGATCAACCTGTTCGACTCCGGACGCGAGGCCTTTTTCGTCCTCACGGAGACCCTGCCCAAGCGCAGCCTCGTCCAGTTCTTCATCCTGCCCCCGGACCAGGAGCAGGAGTGGGCGCTCGAAGCCCTCGAAGCGGACGAAGATCTCCCGCCCGGCTTCTCGTTCTTCCTGCCCGGACTCAAAACCCTGGGAGACTTCTGGCAGAGCGGCCTCACCACCTATCTGGTCATCGTTCAGACGCCCGACGGCCGTGAATCGGCTTCCCTGACCGATTTCGCCGCCAAAGGATACTTCCGGGACATCGTCGACGTCGATTACATGATCCCCGGCATCAACTGGTGGCGGCAGTTCTGGAGCGGCTCGGGCCACTGGCTCGAAATCAACGGCCGCTTCCTGCCCGGCGAGAAGACCTACGTCGTCTTTGAAGACATCATCGTGCCCCCGGACGCCATCGTCCAGCCGCAGGGCAGCCGGGACGCCATCCTCATCGACCTGACCCGCGTGCCCAATTTCGACGTGACGCTGATGAAAGGCTACCTGCTGACCGTCGGGCAGGACCGCTGGACGGACACCGCTCCTTTCCGTTTCACGCCTCTGCGGAGATAGGCAGGAAGAAAGCGGATCCCCGGCAGGCGGCCCTCCGCAGCAGCGATGGGCCGCCCGTTCTCTTCGCAGACATGGATCCGCGGCGCGCCGCAGGCCTACTCGTCGTTTCGCTTCTGAGCCGGCGCCTTTCTGGGCTCGGCTTTTTTCCCTCCGCCCAGCGCTTCGCCAATCTGCGGAATTCCGGCCAGCCCTCCCAGCTTCGCCAGCGACGCCATGTCGCCAACGCCGTCGATGTGCACGAGTGTCAGCTCCTTCGGCTCAGCCGCCAGGATCAGCAGCCCGTCCGATTTTCCGTCCGCGCCCTTGCGGATGAGGATTTCCGTGAACTCGCCCTTCTCTTTGACTGCGACAAGCGGCACCCAGGCTCCGCTCGACTTGATCTTGTCGCCGAATGCGCGGACTTCATTGAGGTCGTACTGCCCTGGCGCATCGAACTCCAGGCTGCGGACCTGGATTCCCTTCAGCGTCCTCGTCAGTTCGCCGAGTTCCTTGCCCGCTTCCTTCGGCTGCATGCTGGCAAGCAGCGAGAGCTGCTCGGGGCCGAGGTTGACGACGGCTGACTCCTTCGCCTTCTCCGCCAGCCGGTCGAAAAGACTGTAGTCGATCTGCTGCCCATGAAGCGGAAGCAGCAGTGCGGCGAGCATGATCACTCTTGCCATGAAGAAACCTCCTGAACCCGGATCCGTTCCACTCCGATGGACTTCAGCCGCTGATCGGCTTTGGCGAGCGTCCGCGACGTGATCTCCAGCGTCAAAGCCAGTTGCTGCCGCACCCGCTCCGCCTCGCGCTGCCGCTGCTGGTGCTCCTGCCAGCGCATCAATCCGAGCGAGCCGCCCGCCACGGCGAGCAGACTCGCAGCCGCCGCCAGCCACGGACTCGCGCGCCGCGCCTGGCGCGGCTGCACGCGCCGCAGAATCTTCTGCTCGAGCCCCGCAGGCGGCTCGGCGCGCCGGAAAGCTTCCCGCATCTGCTGCTCGAATGGATCCACAGGATTCATGACCTCGCCTCCCTGACGGCAGCCGTCTGGCGGCTCATTTTCTCTCTCAGCAGACCCAGCGCCCGGTGCAGGCGGCTCTTCACCGTCTGCACCGGCACCTCCAGCACGCCGGCGATCTCCGCCAGCTCCATCTCCTCCTGGTACCGCAGCAGAATCATCAGCCGCGCCTGCGGCGGCAGAGCCGCCACCATCTGCCGCAGGCGCCGCCGCAGCAGCGGGTCCCGGTCCGCTTCCTGGCGTCCGGGCTCGCTCACTTCCTCCAGCGCCGGCCCGCGGCGGTAGCCGCGCTTCCGGATCTCGTCGATGCAGCGGTGGCTCGCCACCCGCGCCAGCCAGTGCCGGATGTGCGACGGGCTTTCCAGCCGCTTCAGATTCTGATGCAGCGCCAGGAACACGTCCTGCGTGATGTCTTCCGCCGCCGCCGCATCCCGCAGCGCATGCAGAGCCAGGCTGTAGACCATCGCCTGATGCTCGCGGACGATCTCGGCGAAGTCGGGCGTCGCGTCCATCTGTTCTCTCTTACGAACCGCCGCCCGCGGAGTTTCGCCGATTTTTCCGGCCCGTCCGTTTTCAGCGCAGCCGGTCGTTCAGCGCCTTGATCCTCTTCGGGTCGAACTTCGGCTTGCGGTCGTAGGTCATCAGCCCGTTGATCTCCTGCTCGACGTCGGTGATCTGCGTGTAGCAGATGCCCATGAACGGCAGCTTGGCGATGGCCTCGTACAGCCCCTCCAGGCGTTTCAGCGCGTCTTCCGCCGTCTTCTCGACCCCCGAGTAGCCCCACGCCGACTCCGGCACCTGCATGCCCGGCAGGATGTAGGCGATGCCTCCGAACTCGCTCAGGTACAGCGGCGCGCCGTTGTACTCGAACCCCGGCGCCGCGTACGGACGGCCGTTCGGCGGCAGCGTCGCCCCGGGCTTCGCTTCCACCTTCGCCCACCGGCTGTACAGCGCTTCGTGGTTCGGAGCGTAATCATGCACCGCGTACAGGTCCGTCGTCTCCACGTGCTCCCAGCCCTCGTTGTCGATCACCGGGCGCGTGGGATCGAGCGACTTGGTCAGGTGATACAGCGTGCGCAGATGCGCCTGCTGGCGCGGGTCGCGCATGTCCGGCACGCCCCAGCTTTCGTTCAGCGGCGCCCACATCACCACCGAAGGATGATTGATGTCCCGTTCCACCGCTTCCGTCCACTCGCGCAGGAAGCGCGCCACGTACTGCTCGTCGTACAGATACGCATTCGCCATCTCCCCGCTCACCAGAAAGCCCATTCTGTCCGCCCAGTACAGGAAACGCGGATCTTCCACCTTTTGGTGCTTCCTCGCTCCGTTGAAGCCCATCTCCTTCGACATCCGGATGTCGTACTGGATCGCCTCATCCGACGGCGGCGTCAGCAGGCTCTCCGGCCAGTAGCCCTGATCGAGCAGAAACTTCAGATACACCGGGCGATGATTCAGACAGAACCGGCCGTTTTCGATCGACACTTCCCGGAATCCGAAATACGACTGCACGGTGTCGAGCGTCTCGGCGCCCTTCTTCAGCTCGAGCACGACGTCATACAGGTGCGGCCGCTCCAGCGTCCACAGCCGCGGATTGCGCACAAACGCCGCGGCGTCCAGATACTTCGTGTCCGAAAGGCTCCCCGCCCCCGACGCCACCGCCTGCTCGCCAGCCTTCACCGTCACATGAAGCGTCAGCCCCGCCTGCGGACGCGCCGCCCGCGCGTGGAATGTCACCGTGCCATCGAGCTTCGGCGCGATGCGCACCGACTCCAGCCAGCTCTCGCCCGCCGCCTCCAGCCACACGCTCTGCCAGATGCCGGTCGTGCGCGTGTAAAAAATGCCGCGCGACTTCGGCTCCCAGTACTGCTTGCCCCGCGGAATCGCCCGGTCCTCCGGCGGATCCCAGGCTCGCACCACCACCGTGTTCGCTCCCGCCTTCAGCATCGGCGTGATGTCGAACCGGAACGGCGTGTTGCCCCCTTCATGCTCGCCCGCAATCTGGCCGTTCACCCACACCGTGGCTTTGTAATCCACCGCGCCGAAGTGCAGCAGCACGCGCCTGCCCTTCCAGCCGGCCGGAATCTCGAACTGCCGCCGGTACCAGACCACCGGGTGGAACGAGGCGTCCCCGATCCCGCTCAGTCTGCTCTCAAAACAGAACGGCACCACAATGTTCCGCGTGAACGGCTGCGCCGTCAGATGCCATCCGGCACCCAGCCCTTCGTCTTTGTCGTCGAAGGCGAACTGCCACGTCCCGTTCAGCGTGCGCCACTCCGGCCGCATGAACTGCGGCTGCGGATGCTCGGGCCGCGGAACAGGCTGCGCCGCTGCCGTCCAGGCGAGCAGGGCGAGTGTCGAAACAGCCGGGATCTGCATGTCCGTATTCTATGCGCACGCGCCCCCCTCCCGCCGCGTCCCTGCATTACGCTGACGGAAGAGACTCCCATGAATCACGCTCTTCTTCTCCTGCTGCTGGCCGCCCTCCTGCCGGCCTCCGCTAGCGCGGCCGAACCCATCCGCGTCCATCCCGGCAACCCGCACTATCTGCTCTGGCAGGGCAGGCCCTTCATCGTCGTCACCTCGGCCGAACACTACGGCGCCGTGCTGAACGGCGATTTCGACTGGCGCAGATACCTCGCCACGCTGGCGCGCGAGGGCATGAACTACACGCGCATCTTCACCGGAACCTACCGCGAAACGCCCGGCGATTTCGGCATCGAGCGCAACACGCTGGCGCCCGTGAACTTCATCGCCCCATGGATGCTGCGCGAGGGCCGGTTCGATCTCGAATCTTCGAATCCCGCTTACTACGAACGGCTCAAGGCCTTCGTCGGCGAAGCCGAAAAGCTCGGCATCGCCGTCGAGGTCACGCTTTTCTGCTCTACCTACGGCGAAAAGCAGTGGAGCGTCAGCCCCTTCAATGCCGCCAACAACAGGAACGGAACGCAGGTTCAGGAATGGAAGCTGCTGCATACGCTCGACAACGGCAATGTCCTCGCGTTGCAGGAAAAACTGGTCCGGAAAATCGTCCGCGAATTGAACCTGTATTCCAATGTGATTTTCGAAATCCAGAACGAGCCTTGGGCCGACCGCACCGTCGCCGGCGAACCCGTCAACCCCTACGCCATGCCCCGCTGGCCCAACACCGCCGATTGCGCCGACGAGGCGTCCCTCCGCTGGCAGGAGCGCGTGGCCGGATGGATCCGCGCGGAGGAGTCCGCGCTGCCCAACCGCCACCTGATCGCCTGGAACGCCTGCAATTTCCGCTCGCCCTTGCGGTCCATCCTGAAAAACGCCGATATCGTGAATTTCCACTACGCCTATCCGGAAGCCGTCTGGTGGAACTACGGGTGGAACATCCCCGTCTCGTACGACGAAACCGGATTTCTCGGAACATCCGATGCCGCGTACCGGAAACAGGCGTGGCGCTTCATGCTGGCCGGCGGCGGCATCTTCAACCACCTCGATTACTCGTTCAGCGTGGGCAAAGAGGACGGAACGGATTTTCAGGCGAAGAGCCCGGGGGGCGGCAGCCCCGCGCTGCGGCGCCAGTTCAGGATCCTGCGTGAGTGGCTCGAGTCGCTCCCGCTGCTCGCCATGCAGCCCGCCCGTGAACTCGTCCGCCACGCGCCCGGCGCCGAGGCGGTCGCTCTGGCGAAGCCCGGCGAGGCGTACGCCGTCTACCTCACGGGCTCGGGCGGCGCGCATCTGCTTCTCGATGTCCCGCCCGGCTCCTACCGCGCCGAATGGATCCGTCCCGAGGATGGGTCGGTGATCGCAACGGACACGGTGCAGCACAGAGAAGGCCTGCTCCGGCTGACAACCCCGGCCTTCGACACGGATGCCGCGCTCAGGCTGACTCGCGTGCGGTAAAGGGCGGCCTCAGCGCCCGCTCATCGCTCCCGCGAGCAGGAACACGAGCGGCGCATTCCAGTTGATCGCCACTTCGTTGGTTGCATACGACTCTTCTTCGTCCAGGTACATCTTCGCCGGCGGCAGCCCGTCGGGCAGCTTCTTCATCGCCGGATCCTGCCGCCGCGCATTCGGGCCTCCCGCCAGCAGTCCCGGCCACGGCTCCGCATTCTTGTCAGCCCCGGACGGCCGGTGATGCGGGCGCCTGGATGGATTCGCCCCCACCCGCGTGACGAAGGAGAGCGAAAGCGTGTTGCGCCCGAGAAGATAGTGCAGGTTGTCGAGCGCCGCTGCGCGGTACTCGGGCTTCGGCTGAATGTGGTGCGCCACCAGCAGCTGCATCGCATAATTCGCCGCCACGCTGTTCGAGCCCCAGATGTAGTCTTTCGCCATCAGGCTGACCCGGTAGCCGTTCTCCCCCGTGCGCGCAGCCAGCCGGTCCGCTGCCTCCAGAATCAGCGGCCTGATCTTCTCCGAAGCGGGGCCGTTGCCGGAAACCCAGCCCCACAGCGCCAGCGGCGCCGCCTGCGGCCACGCGGGCGGCCGCTCGGCGGAGATCTGGGCCGTGAACTTTTCCCAATTGGCCAGGAAATAAGCCTGGTATTTTTCCCCTTTCGTGGTCCGCCACAGTTCGGCTGCGGCCCAGAGCCGCTCGTCCGAACAGTCCCGGTCGCCGTATGCGCCCGTGGAAACCCCTTTCGGATTGGAAAACAGGACGGATGGATTCTGTTCCGCCCAGCTCCAGGCTCTCTCCGCCGCTTCGCGGGCCGTCCTCGCGAAGTTCGCGTCGAACGGCCCGTAGAGGCGCGCTGCGATGGCCATCACCGCGGCGAAATCGGCCGTGGCGCAGGTGCTCTTGTGCGGCGCGGCCCCGGTCCCGATGACGTAGCTCGTCATCGTGTCTTCGTGGGGCATGACGAAGCCGCAGAATTTCTCCGTCGTCTGTTTGTGCCAGACGCCGCCGTCCGCATCCTGCATCGTGAGCAGCCATTCCAGATTCCACCGGATTTCATCGAGAATATCCGGCGTTTTGTCTCCCGATTCTGGAATATCCAGGCGGACTTTTCCGATCTTTCCGCCGTACAGCTCGTAGGTCCACAGCAGCGTTCCCGAGGCGATGCCCGAATTCACCACATAGCGCCCGTAGTCGCCCGCGTCGTGCCAGCCTTTCACGGAAGGCGCCTTCCCTTCCTTCCCGGACGACGGGTGCCAGCCGCCTTCGCGGTGGCACGCTTCATACCGGTAGCCCGGAAACCGCGGCCCCAGATCGACGGCCGTCCCGCACCGCTGTCCGTAAAATGACCGCATGGCGAGATAGAACACGGAATCGTACACGCGCGGACCGATCTCGAAGACGAAACTCGTTCCAACGCCGGGAACTTCGATCATGTAACGCCCGGATTTGCGCAGCGCGGAGAAATCGGCGTGCTGCACCGTGTCGCCGCTGTCAGCATCCCGCACTGGCCCTGTCAGCTCGCCGCGGTACACCACGCGGCCCGTCGTCGCCTCGCGCACCACGAACTCCCGGGCCAGCCCGTCCGTCACCGCTACCGCCACCTTCTGAGCATCCGGCAGGTAGCCCGCCTGATTCACCCGCACCGCGCCGGCCTGCCCGTCAACGGCCTTTGCGCACAGCGCCGCCGCAGCAAAACACAACATCAGGATCCGCATGACCGAAACCTATCACGGCGCGTTCCTGCTTTGCTGGCCGCGGCTCGCCGATAATGAAAAGCGGAACTCTATGCCCTTTGCCTCCATTCCGGACGCCATCGAGGCGTTCCGCCGCGGCGGGATGCTCGTCGTGGTCGACGACGAGGACCGCGAGAACGAAGGCGACCTCACGCTGGCTGCCGAATTCGCCACTCCGGAAGCCATCAACTTCATGGCCAAGTACGGCCGCGGCCTCATCTGCCTTGCTCTGGCGCCCGAGATCTGCGACCGGCTGAACCTCCCCCTGATGTCGGCGCGCAACACGTCGCAGTTCGGCACGGCGTTTTGCGAAGCCATCGACGCAGCCACCGGCGTCACCACCGGCATCTCCGCCGCCGACCGCGCCCGCACCATCCAGGTCGCCATCCATCCCGACGCAAAGCCGGCCGACCTCGCGCGCCCGGGCCACGTCTTCCCCCTCCGCGCCCGCGAAGGCGGCGTGCTCGTCCGCTCTGGCCAGACCGAAGCCGCCGTGGATCTGGCCCGCCTCGCCGGCCTGCGCCCGGGCGGCGTCATCTGCGAAATCATGAATGACGACGGCTCCATGGCCCGCGTGCCCGAGCTCGAGCGCTTCTGCGCCGAACACGGCCTGCTCATGATCTCCGTCGCCGACCTCATCCGCTACCGCCTCGAACACGAGCGCATCGTGCGCCGCGCCGCCGAAGGTCTGCTCAAAACCGACATCGGCGAGTTCCGCACCATCTCCTACGCCTCCTCCATCGATCCGGAAACGCACCTGGCTCTCGTCTACGGCGAACCGTGGCTGCGGGACATCGCGCTGGTCCGCATGCACTCGCGCTGCACCTATGGCGACGTCTTCCATTCCATCGAGTGCGACTGCCACCGCATCCTGCGCGCGGCTCTGGAAAAAATCGCCGCCGAAGGCGCCGGCGTCCTCGTTTACCTCCATCAAACCGGTCCTGGCATCCGCCAGATCGACCCCGACCCCTCGGGCGGCCTGCCCCGGCTCATCTCCCATACCCGCGCTTACATGCACTACGCCTCGCCCGCCGGCCAGCGGCTGCTCCAGCACGAAACCGGCATCGGCGCCCAGATCCTCTCCGACCTGGGCCTGCGCAGGATCCGCCTGCTCACCAACCACCCCCGCAAGGTCGTCGCGCTCGAGGGCTTCAACATCGAAATCGTCGATCAGCAGCCTCTTTGAACGCCTGCCCGCCAGCAACCCGTATGGTAAACTGCAAATGAACCACGCCCTTCGCGGAGAGGTGGCTGAGTGGTCGAAAGCAGCGGTTTGCTAAACCGTCGTAGGGGCCTAAACCTCTACCGGGGGTTCGAATCCCCCCCTCTCCGCCATCGGTCCTGTAACTTCCCTTCTTGCAATCACTTGAGCTTCATGCTACGGTCTGGGTGTCGGTGAAAACGCGATTTTCGACACCAGGCTCTGGCCATGAAACTCCGCCCTCGCATCCGCATTTTCAAGAAAATCCGCCTCGCGCCGAGCCAGTGGCAGTTCGTCTCGCTGCCGCGCCGGGGCAACACCTGGATCTGGGATCCGCGCCCCGGCACGTATTACATCGAGTGGTGGGAGGGGCCGCAGCGGCGGCGCGAGTCTGCCGGCTCGACGCCCGCTGAGGCGCTGAACGCGGTCAGGCGCAAGCAATGGGAGCTCGCCGGGCAGGCGGTGATTGGGGATCAGGCAGACGATGCCGTCACAGCTGAGGCTGGATACGGCGCGGTGCCTCTCGGCTATGCCGATCCGGCGCAGGGCGCAGGGTTCCGCTCGGGACTGCGCACCGCCAGTGATGCTCCGGGATTTGGGACCTTCGGCAACGCGGCCGCGGGCCGCGTCCTGATCGGCACGCCGCTGCGCGACGCCGTGGCCGAGTATCTGGAACACATCCGCGTGCACTCACCCGAAAAGCCGCAGACGCTGGAGCGCTACCGCACCGCCATGGGGCACTTCCTCCGTCTGCTCGGCCATCGCCGCTATGTGGAGGCGGTGACGCGGGCCGATATCGAGGAATACAAAATGGCCCGCGTCCGCGAACCGGCGACGCAGAAGCGGAGGGGACGCACTGTGAAACCCTCCACGGTGAACTTCGAGCTCAGCACGATCCGAAGCTTCTACAACTTCCTGAGGCGCGAGCTCGGACTCGAGATCGAGAATCCCTGCGGCTCGTTCCGCCCGCTGCGGGACATGGTGACGATGGGCAGAACGCGCCGCCCCGTCTATTCGAACGAAGAGCTCGAAAAACTGTTCGCCGCGTGCGATGGCGAAGACCGGCTGGCGTTTCAGACGCTGCTGATGACGGGGCTGCGGGAGAGCGAGCTGAGCTGGCTCACCTGGAACGACGTCTGCCTCGAGCCCGGCCGCGAGCATCTGGTCGTGCGCGCCAAGCCGGGTTTCACGCCGAAGGACTACGAGCAGCGCGAGGTACCGCTGCCGCCCGTGCTGGCGGCGCAATTGCGCAGGCTCCAGAAGCGCGACGAGTATGTCTTCCCGGCGCGCCGCGGCGGCCGGGAGACGCATCTGCTGCGGCGGCTGAAGCAGGCGGCGAAACGGGCTGGCGTGGAGGGAGCGACACTCCACAAGTTCCGCCACACCTACGCGACCCGGCTGCTCGAACAGGGTGCTGACGTGGTCACCGTGCAGCGGCTGCTCGGCCACAGCGATCTGGAAACGACGCAGCGCTACCTGAACCCGGACGTAGACCGCAAACGCGCCGCCGTGCTGCGACTGGAACAGGCTGTGCCCATACTGGACATCTCGCTGGGCAAAGGGCCAGCAGCCAGTCGAGCCTTTCGAGGCCGCTCGACACTCGGCCGCCAAGAAACACGGAGAGGCTAATGCGCGCCGAACCTCCTGCAAAGGCATTTGCAAGCACAACATTGCAGGGATGCGTTTAGCCTTCGTCGCCGCTGATGGAATCGGGTTCGCTGGTAACGAACCAGCCATGCAAACCAGAAGGCTGGCAAGATCGCAATACCGTATGACCTGCCCCTTGTTTCTCTGCCAGGCGTACTCTGAAGGCTGGGTTTCATTCCACCCGTCCTGCCATCCCGCCGGAGCCGTCCGTAGCGTGATCGCTTTCCTGCATGGCGGCGCGCAGCGGGCAAGCGCGCCCTCAGGGCGCGGCCAGCGGCGTACCCTTGCCGGCGAGCACCACGGTGCGATCCATCCACTCCAACGGGCGGCCCGGCAGTCGCTGCACCATCTGGTGGCGAAAGCTGGCTGGAGCGACGAGGCGGTGCTGGCCGAGGTGCGGCGGCGCGTGCTGCCCGTGATACAGCAACGGGGGCCGATCGTTGCCTGGATCGTCGACGACACCGGGATTCCAAAGAAGGGCCGGCACTCGGTCGGCGTGGCGCGGCAGTCCTGCGGCCAGCTGGGCAAGCAAGACAACTGCCAGGTGGCGGTGAGCCTGAGCGTCGCCACGGGCGAGGCGAGCCTGCCGATCGGCTGGCGGCTGTACCTGCCCGAGGGGTGGGCGCGGGACGAGGAGCGGCGGCGCCGGGCGGGCGTGCCGGAAGAGATCGAATTCGAGACCAGGCCGGAGATCGCGCTCGGTCTGATCCGGCGGGCAGTGGAAGAGGACGTGCCGGCGGGAGTCGTGCTGGCCGATGCCGCATATGGCAGCGACACGAAGTTTCGGGAAGGTCTCGCTCGGCTGGGGCTGGCCTATGTCGGTCGGGGTGCAGGGGAGCCTGAGCGTGTGGCGGCCGGGAGAGGCGCCGTTGCCGCCGAAGCCGCGCCAGGCAGTGGGCCGGCCGCCGAAGCTGCTGCACAGGAGCGCGGAGCACAAGCCTTTGTCGGTGCGCGAGGCAGGAGAGAAGGCGTTCCGGACGGTGCGCTGGCGGGAGGGCGGGCGAGGCTGGCTCCAGTCAGTATTCTGGGCGGTGCGGGTGCGGCCGGCGCACCGGGACTGCTGGCGCAGCGAGCCTCACGCCGAGCACTGGCTGCTGGCAGAGTGGCCGCGGGGTGCGCAAGAGCCCGCCAAATACTGGCTGTCGAATCTGCCCGCCGAGACCCCGCTGAAGAAGCTGGTCGAGCTGGCCAGGCAGCGCTGGATTGTGGAGCGGGACTACCTAAAGCTGAAGCAGGAACTCGGATTGGGCCATGTTGAAGGCCGCTCCTGGCGTGGGTTTCACCATCACGCGACACTTTGCATTGCGGCGTATGGGTTCCTGGTGGCCGAGAGGAGCCGTTTTTCGGCCTCGGCACGGACAAGCAGGCTCGATCTGTCAGAACAGCCCACGCCGGAAGGATACCAGCCGCAGGGCGACTGAGGACAGCGGGCAGCAGGCTGAGGGATTCTCCATCGCGAACCTGCGCCAGCAGCAGGCGAAGGCGATTGCCAGGCAGCTTTCCAGCTGCCCATTGCGTGGAGCCAGACGGTTATGGCTTAGGAGTACCCGTCTTCCAGTAATCGCAGCGATGTTCGACGACGCTGCAGGGGGAGTCGGGTTTCTGGTGTCCGATTGGCCGGTTGCCAGGCGCGGAGACTGCTACAGCGCCGTCAGCTGAGCGGCGCGTGCCTTCCCGCCACGGCAACGGCGGAAGCCCGCGCGCGGGATGGCCATCGGGTTCGGCTCAGGACGCCGCCGGGCTGCCATCTCTCCCGGTCGCTCTCAGACGCCGAAGCACGGCCACACACTCCTCCAGCAGCGATGGTGGCTGCTCAAGCCCCGAGACATGAAGGATCAGCTTCGCCCTAGTGGCTCCCACGTAAAAGGAGGCGCGTCCTTCCTTCGTGTTCGGAATCTGATCGCATCCGATCAGAAACACAACAGGCGCATCGTAGCCCTTCGCGCCTTTCGTGGTCGACAGTGTCAAGTGGTTCGGCCGAAAGATGAGCTCATTGCAGTCGTCGCTTCCCCTGTAAGGCCGGATGATTCCTCTCAGGTGTTCTGACGGGATCTCATGCCGCAGCTGGTCCTTCAGGTCACTGAACTCGACGCTCTGGTGAAACAACACCAGAATATCCTCTGGACGGACCAGCTCATCCACGATCAGGCGCCGAAGCTGTGCCACGAGCCATTTGGTTTCCTCAGTACGGCTTCGAAATGTGTGAACTTCTGGCCACTCGCCCGACCCGCGCGCGAAGTTGGCCCGGATGACGTCCTCCCGCTCTTCGATGAGAGGACTGCCGTCGAGTTCTCTGCTGCGGAGGGTCTCGAGGTCTGCGAACGTTCTCGTCTCCACGCGTGCCGATGGTGGCGCGCACGTTCCGACCAGAACATTGAAGGCGAGCTCAACGATCTGGCGTGTGTTGCGAAAGCACTCTTTCATCACGCGGGAGCGGTCCCCGCGTTGGACGTCAATGTCGACGTTTTTCCACACCGGCCGGTTCCGGCCGTACACGTTCTGAGCGTCGTCGTAGAAGATGATGAGGGCTTTCTCTCTCGTCTGCGGGTCCGGGCGGATGAGATCCATCAGCAGCCGGAATTCCTCTTCTTCGAAGTCTTGCCCCTCATCGACAAAGATTGCATCGAACAGAAAGGGATCAAGCCTCTTAGGGTTGCTCTTCTTCAAATACTCGAGTTGCCTGCGATACTCGGCAGCACGGGCAGCAACACTGTCGATCCCATCTTCGCCTCCGATGCGCAAGTAGCTGACAGGCAGCCCCTCTTTTGTCAGCCCATAGATCAGCCCGTTCAGATGAGAGACTTTTACCGCATTTCCCGGGATTGCCTCCATGGTCTGGCTTTTGTAAGCATCCTGAATTTTTTCCCTGATGAGGGGAACCAGGGCGCGGTTGAAACAGACAACAGCAACCCTGGGGGGACGAGGCCCGTCGCCAAACAGCGTGCCCTGCTGTGCCATGAACCGCTTCACGTAGCGCGCCGCCATGTTGGCCAGGACGACGGTCTTACCGCTGCCAGCTACACCGCGAATCACGCGTGGGTGGCCCCGCACTTCGAGGCGCGAGAGTTCCTGCTGCTCCAACGACAGGTACTTTTCGGCATTGGCTGCGTCATCGAGATAGGCTCCAAGAGTCTCATCGCTGATTCCTCTCCGGGCTGTTCGCTCCTGAACAATCACGGCCGAGTCGCCAAATGCCATTCGCACAACTTCCATCTGCCTTGCAGTGAGCGGATGCTTCAGATGCTTCCCGCGCTTCGCGTCGCCGACGAAATCCGTGAGGCGCTTTCGTAGTGAGGCTCCGTCGAGGTCCTCTGCCAGCAGAACCCGTTCCATCTCGACACACTGCTCGTAACCCTTTGTCATCCAATCGCTGCCAGAGATGTGAGGAAGTGCGACGAAGTACTCCAGCAGAGGGATTTCGTCGCCGGGTTGCAATGCCCTTTCCACGGCGTGCCTGATCTCGAACATCGCCCGGCGAACCTGATGGAACGGATTCTCTGTCCTTGAGACGCCACGGTGCCGAACCTGAAAAGACCCCCCGCTGATGCGCTCTATCAGGGAAATCGGATACCCCTTCACCTCGAACACGAGCACTCCTGTTTGCGGGTGGCATAGGACCGCATCTGGTGGCCGCTCGGAGTTCCTCGCCGTACACGGTTCAAAATACAGGAATCCGCCGGGATGATCGCCAAAGGCTTTCAGAAGCGCGATTCCCACCTTCGCCTGGGCTTCGTTCAGAACGTCCTCGATTCCGAAGACTTCGAGTTTCGCCAGCCGCACAGCTCTCGCCAGCTCGAACTTCCAGGTCAAGTTCCGCGGCTGAACCTCAGCAACTTCTGCAGTCAACATGAACCCGATACCTTTCCTGATCCGGTGCGCCCCTGCTCCGCCGTTCAGCCCCGCCGCTGGCCTGACGCAAACTCGCAAGACGCGCTGTCAGGACCTCGAGGCGCTCGCCAGGTGAGGCTGCACACTGATCGTTGCCAATATGGTCTGTATCGGAGATATCGGCTCTCCGCGCGAATGTCTTTACCGTTTCCCTTTTCCGGCCCACTGTGCAGTGCTTCAGCCTGCGACTGAGATGAAGCTGACGCAATGCCACACAAGGGACACGCGCGTTTCGCGCGTCCGCCATGTGATTCGATGTGGGAGGCAGAGGGGCCGAATCCGGCTGCGGCGGCAAGGGGCGGTGGTCGGCCAAGCGGAAGATGAGTGTGGTTGACGAGAGATTCTTGCACCGCGAATATTTGCGTGTTGCATGTTGAAAAAGCCGACACGCTGATCGCAAAGCAATGGCCGACGAAATCGGAGAGCGGGGAGATCCTGCAACTGGATTCGGGCGTGTGGCCTGTCTATGAGCCATGAACATTGCGTCCGTCTTCCGAGGTGCCATTTCCCCTGCAAAATGACTCTCCCCGAGCCTGGAGTGTCGTGGTCTCCGAAGTTCTGCCTTGGAGTCCTGAACAGTTTGCGAGCGAGCACGATCTCCACAACTGCAGCCTGATGAACGCTGGGCCGGGCATGGAAACCCTGCAGGTTTGTCGAATGCCCCGTAGGCTGCCTTCGGAGTCGAGTACCAATCGAGTTGCGGCACCGTGCTTTTCCCGTAAAAGTTTCGTCCATGACTGACGATCAGATTGGCATCCGCGAGTCTTCGCATCAGTGTCATGCAGGAAACGTCAGTCATCATCCCCCGCATTCCGTTGCGGTCTCCCGACCGGGGACACGCTCTGGATCTGCTCAGGCGTGCACTTGCCAATCCGAAGGCGCACTTCCGGGAAGGCCAGTGGGAAGCGATTTCCGCCATCCTCGAGCGCCGCGCCAGAGTCCTTGTCGTCCAGCGTACCGGGTGGGGGAAAAGTATGATCTACTTCCTCGCGACGAAGATCCTGCGGGAACAGGGCGCTGGCAGCACCCTGCTGATCTCCCCGCTGTTGTCGCTGATGAGGAACCAGATTGCTGCGGCAGGGCAGATCGGCGTCCGTGCGGCGACGATCAATTCCACGAACCGGAACGAATGGGAGCACGTCATCGGGCGGCTGCAGCGCGACGAGGTGGACATTCTGCTGGTTTCGCCTGAGCGTCTGGCCAACGATGAGTTTGTTACCTGCTGCCTGATGCCTCTGGCCGACCGGGTAGGCCTCTTCGTTGTCGACGAGGTGCACTGTATTTCCGACTGGGGACATGATTTCCGCCCCGATTACCGCAGAATTGCGCGGATTCTGAAAGCCTTGCCGCCCAATGTGCCCGTTCTGGCGACAACCGCGACTGCCAATGACCGCGTCGTGCGGGATGTAATGGAGCAGCTGGGCTCCCGGATCGAAGTCCAGCGGGGCCCCCTGACGCGGGCGAGTCTCCGGCTCCAGACGATCCGGCTGCCCACGCAGGCCGAGAGGATGGCCTGGCTCGCACAGACTCTGCCGAAGATTCACGGCAGCGGAATCGTATACACGCTCACGGTCAGGGACGCGGAGCGTCTGGCGGCGTGGCTCCGTTTCCGCGGGATGGATGCCGAGCCCTATCACTCGCGGATGGACTCGTTTCGAAGAGAGGCGCTGGAACACCGCCTGCTCCGGAATGAAGTGAAGGTTCTGACGGCTACCGTAGCTCTCGGCATGGGCTTCGACAAACCGGATCTTGCTTTCGTCATTCATTTCCAGCGGCCGGCATCGGTTGTCCATTATTACCAGCAGGTGGGCCGCGCCGGGCGTGCGGTCGAGAGCGCGTATGGAATTCTGCTGCACGGCGAGGAGGACGACGACATTGCCGACTACTTCATCCGCACGGCGTTTCCCGACACCGGCGAGGTCGAAGAGGTGCTTGCCGTTCTCCGGCAGGCGGCGAAGCCGATGACACTGTCCGGGCTGGAGCGGGAGCTGAATTTCCCGCGCTGCAAGTTGCAGAAGATCCTGAAATTCCTGCTTGTCGAATCGCCGGCGCCGGTCCAGTGCGTCAACTCCGCCTACGTTTTGAATCCGGTGCGCTGGCAGATGCCTGTGGACAGGATCCGCCGCATCACCGACCTCCGCCGTCAGGAACAGGAGAAGATGAGGACCTACCTCGACAGTCAGCGCTGCCTGATGCAGTTCCTGACCGCCGAGCTGAACGACCGGCACGCTGGCGTCTGCGGGAAGTGCGCCGTGTGCGCGGGCCCGCTTTTTCCAACTGAAGTGTCTGGAGAGCTGGTTTCGCAAGCCGCTGAGTTTCTCCAACGGCAGGCGATCCCGATCGAGCCGCGCAAACAGTGGCCATCCGGACTTGCGGATCCTGCGGCAAAGGGCATGATCGCGGATGCGTTCAGGGCGATGGAAGGCCGCGCCCTGTGCCGCTGGGGCGATCCTGGCCTGGGGGCTCTCGTGGAGAAGGGAAAACAGTCCGACGGCCGTTTTGATGAGCGGCTGGTGGAGGCGTCCGCCGACCTGATCCTGCGCCGATGGAGGCCCGAACCGCGGCCTGAATGGGTGACCTGCGTGCCATCCACCTGCCGCCCGCGTCTCGTGCCGGACTTCGCGCGTCGCCTGGCGCGCCGGCTGGGCCTCGAATTCGTTGAGTGTGTGAAGAAGACGAGGGAGACGGCGCCGCAGAAATCGCGCGCCAACAGCTACCAGCAGGCGGCGAATGTGCTCGGCGCTTTTGAGGTGGATCCTCTCCGGATTCGGCGGGAACCGGTGCTGCTCGTCGACGACCTCGTGGATTCCCGTTGGACCATCACGGTTGTAGCTGCTGCGCTGCGGCGTGCCGGTAGCGGTCCTGTGTTCCCATTTGCCCTGGCGGACAGTTCCCCGGATGATGAATAAGAGATGGCAAGCGAGACGATGCCTGCACCGGACAGGGATGCCACGTTGCTGCTGTGCGCCGGGCTTGGCCCGAAACAGAAGAATCGCCCCGGGCCGCTGTCTCCGGCGGAGTACAGCTCCCTGTTCCGGTGGCTCGCGCAACGGGACAGAAGCCCTGGGCACCTGCTGACGCAAGAGGGAGAAAGGCTGCTGGCGGACTGGTCCGTGGCGGGAGGAGACTCGGAGAGGCTCCGTTATCTCATTGAGAGGGGCAGGATTCTGGCGCTTCTGCTGGAAAAGTGGCAAAGCGCCAGCATCTGGGTGCTGGTCCGGAACGAGCCGGATTACCCAGGGAAGCTTGCCGCGTACCTAGGCGACAGTGCGCCGCCGGTCCTGTACGGAGTGGGTCCCAGAAGTCTTCTGCACAAAGGCGGCCTTGCGATTGTCGGATCGCGGAACCCCTCGGAAGAAGATGCCCTTTACGCCCGTAAGGCGGGTGCTCATTGCGGCCGGCAGGGGGTCACCGTGATCACCGGCGGCGCCAGCGGGGTCGACAGACAGGCTCTGTCGGGCACCCTGGAGGAGGGCGGACAGGCGGTCGTGGTGTTGCCGGAGGGCGTAGCAAGACCGGCCACGTATGCCTGCTACCGGGAAGCCTTGATCGAGGACCGGCTGGTTCTCGTCTCGCATTACGAACCGGAAGCTGCCTGGGCGGTTTACCGGGCGATGGAACGCAACAGGCTGATTTACGGCCTGTCCGATGCGGCGCTCGTCGTAGCGTGCGGGGAAGGGGGAGGCGGCACATGGTCGGGCGCGATGGAGGCGTTGCAGCGGAAAAGGGTGCCCGTTTTCGTCAAGAGCTCCGGACGACCGGCTCCGGGGAACGCAAGACTACTGGAGTTCGGAGCACTCCCGTTTCCGGATGAGGCCTGGGCCGACCTGCGCTCTCTCTGGGCCATGCCGATGCAGAACGCCCTCGGGCTGGCTTTTGGAGAGAGCACGGAGTCAGCCGCCGGCGAGGCGGAGGAGATGCCTGCGACAGGCGTGGCCAGCCCGCCGTGCGGCGGGGCCGCGTCGATCGGCAGCGGCGTGGCGTCGACACCGAGGACGGACGAAGAGGTTGTGGACTCGACGATTCCGGAGGAGCAGCCGTGCGACGCCTATACCCTCGTCATCGACGCGCTTGTTTCGCTTCTGGCGGAACCGAGAGAAGAAAAGTGGCTTGCGGAAAAAATGAACGTGCAACTCGGGCAGATGAAACTCTGGCTGAAGCGTGCAGTGGCAGAAAAACGGATCGAAAAAGTGAGAAAATCCAGCAAGTACATCGCCAGTAATCCGACGCTTTTCCCCTGCTGATACGGGCTGCCCTGCCATCAGCTGCCAGCGGCCGCAAGCGCGTTCGGACGGTCGTCGCGGCCATGGCATCCCTTCCGCCGGGGCCTCCGTCACGGCAGATGCGCACTTCTCTTACAGGAACGAATCGAAATCAGAAGCTTCCAGAGGCTCGAGATGCGCGAGTTTGTTGCGGATTTTTCCCAGAAGCTGGGCCCGCTGGCGCGTCGCGGAGTCCAGCCGTGGCATGCCGCAGACGATCTTCGCGAGGTGCTGGAGTTCGAGGTCCTCGACGCAATCAACCACGCCCCACGGGGTCCTGTAAGGAAGCGGCATCATCCGGCGGTGCTTCTGAATCAGGCGGCGGCGCTCCTCTTCAAGGATCGGCATCAGCACCGATATTTGCGCGCTCCAGATGCGGGAGCGCAGCTCTGCGGCGTTCTCTCCGGCCGGCAGCAGCGCAGCGTGGAGACGCCACTCGTCCTCAAACAGGTCGGCTTTGCCCTCGGCCCACAGGCGGAGATGATCTGGCGCTCGCAATCCGTTTCCCCAGCCCCTGATTCCGGCGTATTCCTGTAGCGCGGGAGCGGGAGCGAGAAAGTCTTCGAATTCCCGGCCGAGAAGAAAGTCGGCGATCAGGGGATCCCATAAAGCGACTTTCGCAGCCAGCGCCGCAGCGAGTTTGCGTTGAATCTCCGGCCATGCCCGGTTGCGGACGCGGATCCAGCAGTAGTGCAACATGTCCGCTTCGCTGACCTGGCCCCGCCAGTGCCGGACCGACAGGCACACTTCGACCGGCGGCGGAGACAGTGCTGGCGATCCGCTCAGGAACACGCAGATCGCAGTCCGGTCGAGCAGGCCCAACGGGCGGCAGGCTTCTTCGAACCGGCTGAGGAACGCCGACCACCGGGGCCAGGTTTCGGCCCTGATCCCGGTCACAAACAGGAGCCGTCCGCGAAAACGGGAATCCGCGAACAGGCACTCGACGGGATCATCTTCCGCCAGGTCGAACCGGTCCAGACAGCGGGCGGCAAGCAGGCGCATCGGAGTGCTGCCGTCGGTCTCCGCGTCAATTTCTTCCGCAAACAGACTCTCACCAGACAGCCGCTCCTTCAAGGCCTCCGGCAGCCCGGGCGGGTGCGGGTCGGGCATGCAGACGACGACGCTTCTGCCGGCTCGGAGGTCGAACACGATCCGATCGGCGAAATCCGAGGCGCAGGGGGTGCTCCACCACGACGTCACATCCGCCCCCACTCAGGAACCGCGCAACAGGCGTGCGACAAGTGAATCCGCCTGGAAAAGGTTTCTGCTGCCAAAGGAGGCGAGGTTGAGCATCTGCGCCCATGTGATTGTTTTCTGGACGCGAGACAGGCCGTGTTCTTCGCTGAGCGTATCAGCCAGTTCCTGCTCGGTGGCTTCGCCCAGCTCGATGAGCTGTCTGAAAATCCGGCCAGCCTCCGGATGATCCAGGCCGAGGCGCTGGATGACAAGCGCCCCAAACTCCGTTCCGGGACTCAGCTGCTGCTCCAACGCGCCAATGGCATCGCGCCACGAACTGGCCGCCCGCGCCAGTTCGAGGAATCGGTACAGAACGGTTGGCCAGTTGCCCGTGGCTGCGGCGACCGCCCTGCGCTCGTCTTGAGTCGCGTTGACCTGGCAATCGTCCAGCCAAACGCGCAAGGCTTCGTCCGCCCACGGGGCCAGAGTGATGATCGCAGCCCCGCATCCTCTCAGATCCAGAACCGGGTTCTCCAGTGGCAGCACCTGCCACAGCCGCAACGGATCGCAAAGGAAGATGGCGCGCACATCCCCGTGCTGCTTCTCCAGCGAGTCTCCTGCAGCCTTGAGCCACTGAGAATCCCAGTCGAGGCCTGATGGGACAACAACGATGGCGCCGCCCTGCTGCGACTGCCGCTGAAGCTCGGCGCGGAAATCCCTCAGCCTGCTGCCCGCCGCGACCGGCACCAGCGTTTGGCCCTCAAAAAGGTGCTCCAGTCTTTCGGAGACATCTTCCATTCCTCCAGCAGCTGTTCCGACAATCAGGAAAACCCGCGCGTCGCCGCGCAGGATCGATTCCTGCTGCCACGTCATCGGGCTGCGCCTGCCGTGCAGCGGATCCCCCATCGGCGTGCGCATCTGCGTCGGCTCGTAACGCAGTTCGGGCTCGCGCGGCTCCAGCAGCCGGGCTTCGATTTCTTCATCATTTCCAAGCAGATTCAGCACGTTAGGGCTGCGAAGCCCGTAACGGCCTTCGCCGGCATGCCTGAGGATGCCGAGCCCGGCCATCTCATCCAGCAGACATCGGAAGGAATCGACGGATCTGGCTCCGGTAAATCCTTCTGGCCACCAGGAACTTGCCTGACGCTGGAGATGGACAGCGTCAAGACCGTTGGACAAAAGCTGAGCGCGGGTTTCCTGGTCCGCGCTGATGACTTCATAGGCCAGCGTGTAGGCGATCACCTCATACCGTTTGTCCAGCTGCAGGGTCCACAGCAGCCGGTCGCGGATTGCCCGTCGCAGCTCCTGGCTCCGGTAGGCCCCTTCGACATCGGTGGACCGGATCACGTAAGGCGGGCCCGAGTTCCAGTCGTGAGTGGAGGCGGGCGAGCGCATCAGGTGGTCAAAAAGCTGCTCGCAGTAAAGCTGGATGAGGCTGGGATAGTAGTTCGTCTGCGAGAGGATGCGCGTCACCAGCCCGGGGTCCTCGAACCGGTAGCCAAGCTTTGCGAAGGGCTCCTCGATCAGCGCCCGCGCCTCTTTCCATTCGCCGCGTTCGAGCAGCGGCCCCACGCAGAGGGGCGTGCCGAAGTGCGCCAGGGGATGGTTGGCCAGCGTTGTCGTGCGCTGTACGTCGTGCAAACCAGCGAACACGACCTTGAAGCGCCTTCCGGTGCGATCCATCAGCCCTTTGAGCGCTGCGGCCCTGACGAACTCTCCTTCGCGCCCAGGGCGCGCGTCCTCGAGCAGGAAGCGGTCCGCCTCGTCCAGAAGCAGGAGGAGCTGCCGCTGGGGGTTCGATTCCATCCAGCTGCCCAACGCAGAGGTGAAGCCCTCCGCGTTGCACGGCGTGGGGAAATCAGCCTTCACCCCCGCCTTTTTCAGTTCGCCCGCGGCCAGCGGCCAGAACTCATCCGGCTGGGAGTGGTAGCCGATGCCGCTCGCCTTCAGGTCAATCCACACGGCGTGCCGCTCGTGGTCCGGCCCATGGAACCGGCGCTGGGCCTCCTTCATCAGCGCCGTCTTGCCAAGCTGCCTCCCGCCGTAAATGAAGCAGGTGCCCTGGGGGTTCATGATGGACTCCAGAGCTTCCCGGCGCCCGTAGAACATTTCAGGAGGCAGGGGGCCGGCGGCAGTCACATAGGCCCGTGCGTAAGTAAATGGAAGGGCGCAGGAGAAAAACGCAGGCAGCCGAAGCCCCGACACCGTGCAGAGGTGGAGCATCAACAGGTCATCCAGCACGAGGTTGGTGAGGACGCGTTCCCGGCAGAGGCGCGCCAGGTTTCGCCGGCGGACCTCCGTCAGACGCCCAAAGAAGCAGACGATGACGGGATCCTGAGCGTGCTCGGAGACGTCGCGCAGCAGCACTTCCTCGTTGGGACGGTCCCATGCGCAGAGCAACATGTAGCGCCCGGCGGCCCTCGAGCCGTAGTGCGGTACAGGACAAACGTGACGGTCCGCCAGAGGCCGCGTCTTTACGCGGTACCAGCGGTCGCGCTGGCCCTGAACCGGAGCCACGTCGGACAGTTCGAATCCGAGAAAATCGAGAATCTCGCGGAGCTGCTCACTCTCGCCGTTGTGGGACCTCTTCAACTCGTGCCACGTCTGCAGAGCGTGGGCTGCTCTGCCAGCCTCTGCGCCGGTGATGCGGACCAGCTCCCGGTCGAAGCGCGAATCACGATGAGCGACGGCGTCAATGAGTGCGCGTTGTGTATATCGCCCGAGGCGCGAATCGAGATCACGCAGTCTGGAAAAGAAGCGGATGAAATGGTCTTCGGGCGGCTCGCCAGGGGGCGGATCCTCCCCTTTCAGCGCGAGATCGATCCACTCGTGAGCGGTGAGCACATCGCCACGCTCCAGCACCTCGACAATCTTCGCCCGCGATGCGTGATCCGGCGCCAGTTCCTGCTCAAGCCGCCGGCGGCACTCCGCAACCTGCTGCCGCTCCCGTTGCTGGATCTCGGCGCTGACAGCCAAAACGTCTTCAAGCAGGCCCCTGACGTCGAGCGATTCCTTCCATAGATCTTCCGCCATCTCCAGCCGCGCGTTCAGATCCGTGCGGTGTTTCTCGTTGAGCAGACCGTGGGCGACGGCATTTTCCAGTTCCCTCCTGACGCGGGAAATCTGCTCCCGCAGCTGCAGGCGGGCTTTGCGAAGGCTCGCCTCGTGCTGTTCCTCCAGGGCCGTGAGCAGTTCCGGAGCGACCGTGTCGGGCGCGCGCTGTGCCGCCTCCAGAATCCGGGCGCAGCGCTGATAGTCGCCCTGAGCGGCGAATTCATCGAGCACTGCCTTCAAGTCCGGCGCCGCTCCTGCGGATAGCGACTCGAGTCTTCTCAGCGCCGAATCCACGTCTGTCCAGCGGATTCCGTCAATGGACGCGACCTCGATGCCCGGGATCGGCAGCAGTTCCGCCAGCATCTGGTCGGATGGTTCGGCCGCGTCCCCTCCGCTCCGTTGGCCGGGCTGGAGTAATGCCCTGAACCGCTCCAGCGCAGTTTTGCAGACGGCGGCGCCGCTGAGACCTCCCGACTGGAAGTAATCAGCCTCCAGCCGCGCCGCCTCCTGTGCTGCTATCGGCGCAAGTTGCAGCAGCTCGTCGCGGAGCCTTGCCGCTTCCTGAAGGAAGTGCCCGGCGTGGTTCCACTCCTGCTCCTGTTTCTGCAGTTCCATCCACCGCTGCGCCAGATCCGCCGCCTCGCCCAGCCGCCGCCGCAGCTGCTCCAGGGGATCTGCGGTGATGTCCCTGCCGCCCTTCCGGCCGTTGTCGTGCCGGTCCGTTCTGCGGACCTCGCTTCGGAACCAGGCCTCGTCCCTCGCTCGTTCTATGGCCTTCCGGATTTCCTGCTCGTCGGGCGGCGCTTCCCCCCTGGCGAAGGAAGTAAGTTGCCAGACGATCCGTCCTTTCTCCACCCACCGGTGCCAGACCTTGGTCGCCGGAGCAAACTTGAACGTGAACGTGGGTGCCTGGTCGGCCCACGCCCGCGCCTCCTCCAGCAGCCGGCTCTTTTCCTGCTGCAGCGAGGCAAGATCCCTCAGACCGGCAAGCAGGGAGGCATCCGCCACAAAATAGCGCTGTCCGAATTCTGCAATCCGCTGGCAAAACTCGTGAAGCCCGTCAGCCCCGCCCAGATAGAGGGCCTGCAGCACGGCTGCCGCACCAGTCTGTGGAGCTACAAGCGCGGCGCGAAGCGTGGCAGCGACCAGCAGGAGGCGGATGTTCCAGTTGTATGCGCGCTGCCCGTGCGGAAAGACAGATTCGCTGAAGTTTCGCAGGTCTTCCTGGAGCAGGGCCGCATAACCGTCCCCGGAGCCTGTCAGCTGCGTGCCGGCGGCGGCAGCCCGGATTACCCACGCCGGAATGGCCAAAGGAGCCCCAATGTCTTGGCTTTCAAGAAACTTCGCAAGAGCCCACGCCTGCCAAAGCTTCTGGTTTGCGATCAGGCCGTGGAGAATTCCCGAATACCTCAGCCACTCCTCCGGGTATTTCGCTTCCAGAGCAGGCTCTTTGCCGCCCGCAACAGCCGTCTCGCCGGCAGAAACTTCTTGCGCATCTCCGCCAGAGAGATGCGCGGCATCATCTGTTGTCGCTTCTTCCGTTGCTGTCAGCTTTGCATCCTCCTGGCCAGCGCCAGCCGCCTCATCGCTGGCTGCCGTCAGCGTCTCGATCGGCTCAGTCTGTTCCGGAGGCAACACCGCGGGGGCTGCGCTGCTCGCGTCGATCTGCTCTTCCACCTGCCCGCCGGGTGCAACCTCGCCAGAAGCCTCCGGCGGAACCGGATGCGCCGACTCAGGCTGCAGAGCTTCCTCCTCTTTCACCTCGGGCTCCGCGATCGCTTCTGCCAGAGTGCTTTCCGTCTGCAGTTCCTCTGACGCGATCCGGATCGCCCCTTTCGCGGCCTTCGCATAGAGGCTGTTGCCGAACGCCTCACGAATGCGGTCAAGGCACCGGGCAAAATCTTCGTCAGCGAGTTCGGCTCCCTTCAGGGCCAGAAGAAGCAGCGCCGCCAGCGGATGCTCGCCATTGACGAGCATCTGCAGGGAGTCGGGGATCTCACCATCCCCGCAAGATTCAAGAAGCGCCCGGAGCTTCCCTGCCTCCCCGGCCACTGCCGCAATCCTCTCGCTGCCGGACGGGCTGAAGTATCGAATGCGATCGAGTTGCTGCAGAATCTCCCCAGCTTTTTCGCGTTTGGACTGGATAGCTGCTGCTTTCTCCTGCTCCTCGAGAATCCGGATGGCCTTTTCGATGTCCTCGAATCCGCCCTCGCCGCCGCTGCCGGCTGCATCCCCGAGTTCTTTCCAAATGGCCGCTACGGCATCCTGCAGCGAGGCGTAGTCGGAAGCAAGCTTTTCAAAACCGCTAGGCTTCCCCTGGACAACCAGATCGGCCAATTCCCTCAGGCCGGCCGCCAGATGCGCAGCTTTCTCTCTTGCCTCGGCCAGCGCCAGCCGCAGTTGCGCCGCCTTCAGTTGTCCATTGCCTGAAGGATCTTGCATTCCACCGTTCGCCTCGCTTGCCATCGGGAAGATCCTATCAGAAATCACGGGCTGATTGTCTTGTGTAAAGTCAGTTTGGAAAAGCTTCATTTTTCCGGTGCCCGCAAGCCGTGGAGCATGTGTGTTTATCGACACGCAAACGGTCGGGTTGAGTGAATCCGGCGTGAGTTTGATCCGAAACCAGAGGTGCTCATCGCTGCATCCGGTCTCTGCTGCAGGTCGAGGCCGGCATTTGCTTCCGGCTCACTCGCGGGAAGAAACTCCGGGGGCTCGAGAATTTCCGCCGGTTCGGGGTTCGTAGTCCCATGTGCCAGTTGACGGACCGGCTCACCATGGATTCCAGGAGCGGCTTCTCCCCCAACGCTACGCTCATGGCGTTGCAGTTACCCTTTCCGAAGTAAAATCATCCGTTCTCACTGGTCATCCTTCCACCGTGCGCACCTTATTCTGCAGCGCACGTCAGCCGCAGAGACAGACGCAAAGCCGAATCTGTTGGCCAGCGTAAAGATTGCCCTTCCGCGATGTGCGGAAGAAAGCGCCATCCCGCCAGGTGAGAATTCTGTCGGGTTTCAGCCACAGGATCCCCAGGAGCCGAGGATTGCCCCTCCCCGCACGAGGTGGCAGACACTCTTGCAAAAGGGAGTGACAAAATGTCAAAATCGTTCCCAGCGATGCACGCCACCCGAACGGTCAGCAGCTCTCCGAACCAATTCTCCCTGCTACGCCAGCAGGCGGGTCTCAGTCTGGGGGAGGTGGCCGAGAGGCTTGAGGTGAGTTCCCGAACAGTCTACCGCTGGGAGCGGGGCCAGACCAAGCCGGATCGCGCAGCGCTGGAACTTATGAAACAGTGGGCCACGGGGCGCAACACGAGCTTCCGATCGCCAAGGTTCACGTTTATCGATCTCTTCGCTGGCATCGGCGGCATGCGGATGGGATTCGAGGCAGTGGGGGGCAGGTGCGTCTTCACCTGCGAGTGGAACCCATGGAGTCAGCAGACGTATCTGGCCAACTTCGAAATCGATCACCCGATCCATGGCGACATCCGGGGCGTAGCCGAGAGCGACATCCCTCCTCATGACGTGCTGCTCGCAGGATTTCCCTGCCAGCCCTTCTCCATTGCCGGCGTCTCCAAGAAAAACGCACTGGGCCAACCGCACGGTTTCCGCTGCGAGACCCAGGGCACGCTCTTCTTCGAGATTGCACGGATTCTCGCCTGGCACAGGCCCGCAGCTTTCCTTCTCGAAAACGTCAAGAATCTGGTCTCGCATGACAGGGGAAGGACGTTCGAGGTCATCCTCAGAACGCTCCAGAATGAGCTGGGCTATCACGTCCAGTGGCGCGTCATCGATGCCAGAAGCTGGGTGCCACAACATCGGGAGCGGATATTCATCGTCGGATTGAGGGAGGAGACAGGGTTCTCGTTTGACCAGCTCAAGCCTCCTGCGCTGGATCGGACGCCATGCCTGCGCGATATCCTGCATCCTGAAGATGGCACTGAGGAAGCCGAACCTCCTTACACTGAGGGGCCCAAGGCGAAGGTCGCTGACAAATACACTTTGAGCGAGAAGCTCTGGAAGTACCTGCAGGACTATAGCGAACGGCACAGAAGCCGGGGCAACGGCTTCGGGTACGGGCTGTTCGGACCGGACGACGTTGCGCGGACCCTTTCAGCGCGGTACTACAAAGACGGATCGGAGGTCCTGATCCGCCAGAAGGGCAGGCATCCGAGGCGGCTGACGCCTCGAGAGTGCGCCCGCCTGATGGGATTCGATGGCCCCGGAAAGAGGTTGTTCAGGATTCCCGTTTCAGACACGCGTGCCTACCAGCAGTTCGGCAACGCTGTAGTGGTTCCTGTCGTGGAGAGTGTCGCCCGGCTGATGGCTCCGTTTATTCTGGAGCTGAAAGATGAAGTTCTCAGCCGACAGCTCCGGTTGCCCCTGGTGGCCCCTGTAGCGGCTCAGGAGCAGGAACTCCCGCTTTTCGGACCCTGACATGGCCGACATTGTCCCACCCGATGTGAGAAGCCGCCTGATGTCGGGCATCCGCGGGAGGGATACCCGTCCCGAGAAACTGATCCGGAGTGGCCTGCACGGAATGGGCTTCCGGTTCCGCCTTCATCCGGCCAACGTGCCGGGCAGACCGGACCTCATCCTGCCGAAATACCGGGCTGCGATCTTCATTCATGGGTGTTTCTGGCATGGCCACGACTGCCCGCTGTTCCGCATGCCCGGAGACAACAGAAGCTTCTGGGAGGCAAAAATCGCCGCAAACCGTGCGCGGGACGAAAGAGTCTCGCGGCTGCTGCGCGAACTGGGTTGGCGCCAGCTGACCATCTGGGAGTGTGCGATTCGCGGGACGGGACAGCTCGGGCTGGAAGAGGTCCTGCGCCGGAGCGCGGCATGGATCCGGTCCCGGCGGCGGGAGACCTCAATTCGGGGAGAGCTATGGAAGGCAGCGGCCCGTTAGGCGAGTGGCTGAGCCGCCGGGATCTCGGGAGTTCCGTCTGGTACCTGAAACGGCTCAGCGCAAACGATACGCTGGCCACGGGCGGGCACCAGGCAGGGCCGTACATTCCGAAGTCCCTCCTCTTCAGAGTATTCCCGGGTCTCAACGCGCCTTACGCGCTGAATCCCAGGGTCGAGTTCGAACTCCACGTGGACTCCCACGGCCAGCATTGCCGGTCGACGGCCATCTGGTACAACAGCGAGCTTTTCGGGAAGACACGCAACGAGGCCCGCATCACGAATCTCGGCGGGAAATCCTCTGCGCTTCTGGATCCGGAGAACACAGGAGCGCTGACCGCGTTTGTTTTCCTTTCGGCCTCCCATGGGACCGCAGAAGTCCACGTATGGGTGGCCCGGAGCGTCGCGGAGGAAGAGGAGCTGGAGCAGCGGTTCGGCCCCGTCGAGCCAGGGCAGACTGTGATCTGGCCTGCTCAGGAACAAGCTGGCCTGGTGCGGCGTGGCTGTGAGCTTACGGACGCGGAGATCCCTCCTGCGTGGAGGCAGGAGTTCCCATCAGGGGAGGAGATCCTGCGCAAGGCCCTTGAGCTGTGCCCCTCGTTGAACAAGCCGGCGGACCAACGTCTTCTCGATCGCAGGCAATGCGAGTTTGAGCTGTTCCAGAGTCTGGAGCGCTACCATGAGCTGCCGCGGATCCGGGCCGGCTTCTCGTCTGTGGATGAGTTTCTCTCTCGCGCGCAGACGGTCTTGCAGCGAAGGAAAGCGAGGGCAGGAAGGTCACTTGAGCTGCACGTAAGACAGCTTCTTCTGGAGAGCGGCCTTCGCGAGGGCGCCGATTTCGACCATGGTGTCATTTCCGACCCGGACACTCACAAGACGCCCGACTTCCTTTTCCCATCTCTGGAGGCATATCGGAATCCGTCATTTCCTGCAGCCGGATTGAAAATGCTGGCCGTCAAGACCTCCTGCAAAGACCGGTGGCGGCAGATTCTAAACGAAGCGGACAGGATTCGGGTCAAACACCTTCTCACACTGCAGGAGGGAGTTTCGGACCACCAGTACCGGGAGATGAAGCAGGCAGGGGTCGTCCTCGTTGTGCCCAAGCCTTTGCAGGCGAGATTCCCGTCAGGCATCAGGCCGGAGCTGCTCTCCCTCGAGCAATTCCTCCGGGAGATCAGACCCGACCAGCCTCTCCCGGCGTAGGCACGGATACTCGTCCTCCAGAACCGATAAGGTTGGCGTATTTCCGCGGAGGATTCAGGCAGCAGGGCAGCTCTGCCTGAATTGTGTTCACTCCCCCGCGCCAGACACCTGAAGTTGGACCGGGCAACAGCCGATCACATACAATGGCAGCCAGAATCTCAGTGAGGCCTATAAACAGCAGCGATATTGGCGAGATTATGAATTCTCAAGTCAACGAACTTATACGTTTGATCGAGGACGCGCTTCCAAGGGCAGGTAGCATTGACACTGCAGTCAAGGATGTGTGCGGTAGGCTTTCCGGATTCGGGGTCACTTTTCCAGAAGAAGTCTGGCACCAGGCTGCGGAAGAGGTGAAACGCCGATATCAGCAGCAGATCGAAATCCTCCACTCCGTGCATGACTCTTCGAGGTGGCTGAGGGAACGTTGGTACTCGGGCCCAAAGCCGGGGGACCGTCACTGGCCATCTTTGCGGGCCTACCTACAGTCCGCAAAGGGCTGGCGCGATGAGGACCTGGATTCTCTGGACAGGTCTTCTTCTGAAGTAGTCTCCCTCCTCGGGAATCCTGCTGAGAGCCGGTTCAGCGTTCGCGGTCTTGTAGTGGGGCACGTCCAGTCAGGAAAGACGGCAAATCTGACGGCTGTGATCGCGAAGGCAGCCGATGCCCGATACAACTGCATCGTCGTATTGGCTGGACTTACCAATGCCTTGCGCTACCAGACGCAGTCCCGGCTATACAACGACCTGATTCAGCGCCACCCCCATTTATGGGAGGTCCTGACTCCCCACGAGCCTTACGCAGACTTTGTGTGGCAGCGCCCGGATGGCTTTCCGATCCCCGGAGACGCTACCCGGCTCCTGGTGATCAAGAAGAATCGGGCGCCGTTGAAAACGCTTGAGCGGGTGATCAAGCGCACTCTCCCAATCGTGCGGGAGAAGATAAGAGTTCTGCTCATCGATGATGAGTGTGATCAGGCCAGCGTGAACGCCGCCGGTGAGGCAGGGGACATTACCGCCATTAACCACTGGATCAGGAGGATCCTTCATCTGTTGCCAGCGGTCAGCTATGTCGGTTACACCGCAACGCCTTTCGCCAATGTGCTGATTGATCCATACGTGCGGGAAAACGAACTGGACGATCTTTACCCGAGGGATTTCATCACGAGCATTCCAGCTCCCCCCCATTACTTCGGAGCCGCGAAGCTTTTTGGAAAGCCGCCAGCCGATCCGGCGAATCCGGCTCCAGAAGAGGAGGGGCTGGACATGATCCGGCATATACCCGATGAGGATGAGTGGAAGCTTCAGCCGGCCAACCGCAATGAGCGGGACGGTTTCGAGCCTGAGATGCCTGAGTCGCTCGAAACTGCGCTGCTCTACTTCCTGGCGACCTGCGCGGCGCGAAAGATCAGGGGACAGGGGAGTGGTCACATGACGATGCTCGTGCACACTTCCCCGTACATATCTTTGCATCAGAAGGTTGCCTCTCTGATCTCGGCCTGGCTGAGGGATCACCGGCAAGTCCTGTCGCAGCCTGACAGCGTGCTCGCCCGGAAGCTGGCAGCCGTGTGGGAAATGGAGCAGAACAGGGTTCCGCCGGAGACAATGGGCACGAGCCGCATCGGAGCGGATGTTGTCCGCGGCGAGATTCGTTCCGTGCTGGAGAACATCGAAGTACTGATCGAGAATTCAGCCAGCGGAGAGCGCATAGATTATTCGGGGAATCCGAGGATCTGTATTGTTGTCGGCGGCACTGTTCTCTCGCGTGGGCTCACGCTGGAGGGCCTCACAGTGAGCTATTTCCTTCGGTCAGCCAACCAGTACGACACTCTGCTGCAGATGGGACGGTGGTTCGGTTACCGTCCCGGCTATGAAGACCTGCCACGGATCTGGACGTCGGAGGAACTGAAGCTGAAATTCCGTGCCCTTGCCGGCATCGAGGATGAGATTCGGACGGAGATCGAACAATACAGGAAGCTGAAACTCACCCCCATGGATCTTGCAGTGCGAATCCGCACCATACCCGGCATGGCTGTCACGGCGCCTAACAAGATGAAGGCCGCACGCGTCGTCAACATCTCATTCTGGGGAACTCACCGGCAGACCTTCCGGTTTGAACACCGGAACAGCCAGATTCTGGAAAACAACTGGAGCGCGGCAGCCGCGCTGGTCTCCCGATGCGAAAGGATGCGGCGAAGGGATGCAGATACCGGACGCCGTGTCTGGCGCGATGTTCCACAGGAGGTCGTCCTCGAGTTCCTGCGACGGTACTCACCGCACCCGACACATGCGGACCTTGCTGCCGACGTCCTCGCCCGTTTTGTGGAAGAGACGGACGACAGCCGGCTTGAATCGTGGAATGTGGCGCTTGTTGAGCCGCAGGATGGCAGACTCTCGGAGATGGAGCTCGGAGAAATCGGACAGGTGAGGACGGTTCGCCGTTCCCGACTTGTCGGGGACGAGTCCATGGCGGATATCAAGGCGCTCATGTCGCGCTGGGACATTGTCCTGGATTGTCCCGGCGGTGCGGAGGAGGCCCGCCGTACCGCCCCGGACGACTGGGACTCCCTGAAAGAGTATCGAAGGAAAAGAGCTGGAGACAGGCCATTGCTGCTCCTCTACGCCATTGACAAGGATTCCAGGCCAGAGTCCGCCTCGAGGACGCGCACGGCACTGGGTGCAGCCTGCGATGTTCTGGGCTACGGCATCGTCTTCCCTGGCTCCGTGATGGAGGGCGGGAAATATGTCGCTGTCGAGGTGCGTCCGAATCTGATCGAGAACTTTGAAGAAGCCGCCGAAGAGGAGCGGGAGGAGGCAAGGGGGGCCGGCCTTGAGTGAGACCATGAAAGCGGCGGAGGCGTGGCGCATCCTGCGGATTGGAACGGAGGGGGACTCTCTCTCCGGTGTCGCCACGCTGGACACCGCAATTGACAGTAAATGGGGCCGTCCCCGCTTCGCCCTCGGCTCGATGCAGCAGGCCCGCCTGCTGGTTCCGGTATTGAGCCTCCGCCGGGCGGAAAAGGTTCCGTCCTCCGATGCAATGCAGGTCCGGGTCCTGCCACTGGTGGTTGGAGGACAAACGGTCAGTTTCCTTGACCTCCAGTGCATGGATCCGGCGCTTGAGCCTGTGTTCGGTGACGTCGTAGATGAGATTCTTGCGAGGATCTCTGCCGGCCGCGAACCAGTGGCCGCTGTTGCCAGAACTCTCGAGGATTTCCGGGATCTTCTTGCGGCCTCGGGAGCCCGGGAGGTCTCTCTCTCGAAAGTTGCCGGCCTCGTGGCTGAGCTGCTTATTCTCAACCGTCTGCTCGATAGATCGCCGGAAGCCTGGCGCTGCTGGGCAGGTCCTCTCGGTGACAGACATGACTTCCGCAGAGAGAGGCTTTCTCTCGAAGTGAAGTGCTCCTCGCGCCTGAGCAGCCGAACCATCACGATCAGCTCGGTGGAACAGCTGGAGCCTCTGCACGAAGGCGAGCTCTATCTTGCTTACCACGTTCTCGAGCGCGTTCCGAACGGGGAGCTTTCGGTCGCGTCCCTCGCCGATCGGGCACTTGCCAGGGCTTCCAGTGCGACCGAACTCAGGTTGCGTCTCAACAGGATCGGGTGTCCAGACCCTGCCGATGCGGAGTGGAACAGGTACTCTTTCCAGCTGGCCTCGCAACACTTTTATCGGGTGGAAGGCAATTTCCCCCGCCTCGTCCCATCCATGATTCGGGGAGGATGCCTGCCTGCCGGAGTTGTCTCGCTGGAGTACCAGATCGAGGTGTCCGCCTTGCAGCCGCATGAGATCGGTGCGGAGGAATTTGAAAGGCTTACAGGGAGGATCGCCGCGTGAGTCTTCGACTCTTTTCTGAGCCCTACGGCCAGATGGGCAACATTGGCGAGAACCTCAGAAAGCTTCTCGGAGCACCGTCTACCGACCCCCTCCAGACCGCAATCCGTGAAGCGCTCCAGAATATCGCCGATGCCGCCAAGCTTGGGTGCGGCCCGCGAATCCTCATCCGGCTGAGGCGCCTCTCCGACAGGCAGCGCGCAGCCATGGAGAAAGAAGTCTTCCGGGAGTTGCCGGCGCTCACCCAATCCGCTGATCTGCTAGCCCGATTTCTGAATGACAGCGGAGCCTTTGTGCTGGAAATCTGTGATTTCAACACAGTCGGACTCGGCGGGCCAACAAGGGCTGATGAGGTGCCCGAGGGAACACGGTGCACCGATTTCGCTGACTTTATGCTGAACGTCGGCAGCCCTCGTGATACGGTTCGTGGCGGGGGGACGTATGGTTTCGGAAAGACCGCCCTGTACAGGGTCAGCCGATGCACGGCACTCATCGTGGACACGCTGCCGTCAGATCCACAATTTCCTGAACGGCGCCTGATGGCCTGCCACCTCGGTCCTTCATTTTCTTGTCGGATCAACGGGCGGGAGAAGAAGTTCACGGGCCGGCATTGGTGGGGTACCATCGCAGCCGGGCGGAATGCCGGCGTAGAGCCGCTGGAAGGCGAAGAGGCCCGGACCCTCGCAGGAAAGCTCGGCTTTCCCGAACGTTCCGGAGGCCTTACGGGAACCTCGATCATGATTCTCGACTTTGATCGGAACGTCGGAGACCTTGACAAGGAAGGCCCTGAGGATCCAGAGGTCACCGGAAACCGGATCATTGAAGCGATTCTATGGAACTTCTGGCCCAGAATGATGGAGTCCACGCCGCCAGCGCGCCGCTTCGAAGTTGAAGTTGAAGTGGAGGGGAGACGCCTTGATTTGCCCTCGCCAGAGGAGTTCCCTCCTCTCGATCTGTTCTCGCTCGCAATGAAACGCATCCGGTCCGGGAATGACTGTACCCCGGTGCATTCACAAAAGCCTGCGAAGCTTCTTGGGACGATGGCAATTCAGAAAGGCCGTCGGTCCAGGAGATACCGTCTGGTTCCCGATGAAAGCATCATTCCTGAGGAGGCTTGCCACATAGCTCTCATGCGCCCTGTGGAGCTGGTGGTGAAGTACCTTGAAGGTCCTCCACTTCCCGACGAGTCCTTCGAGTGGGGTGGCGTTTTTCGCGTCAGCGATGAGGAGGAAGTCGAAAGGGCGTTCGCCGAATCCGAGCCTCCTGCGCATGACGACTGGTGCGCCAGCAATCTGCAGGACCGGAGGCAAAAAACGTTTGTAAACGTGGCGCTGCGGGAGCTGAGAAAAAAAGCGCAGGAAATGGCGGGCATCAGCTCCGTGCCTCCTGCAGGAAGTGAAGCAGCCACTCCGCTCGCGAGAGTCGCCGACAGGCTTGGGAGGATTCTCGACAGCTTCGCCGACGGTGGCCCCGGCCTGCCCGGCGGGGGCGGAGTTGGCCCTTCCCGCCCAGGGGTTTCCAGTCCGGGGCCACCTCGCCCGGTCTTCAGCGGCCTTGAGGAATTCGAGGGCAGGGTCGTCGCCGTGTTTGGCGTGCAGATCCCTCCGTTGGCCGCCAGAGAATACAAGGCCCTGAAAGCGGAAGCGCAAGTGCTCATGGACGGAAAGCCGGAACGGCCGGATCCGGAGGTAATGTCACCTCCGCAGATTATCGGCTTCAGGATGCCAGGAAGAACAGAGCTTCTCAAATACGGTGACGTGATTGAGACCGCAAGTGTCAACGGCAGGATTGAGGTGCTGGTCGGGATCCCTGACGATTGCGCGATCACGCTGGAGCTGCAGATGATCCGGGAGTCTGGTCATGAATGAGCAGCGGGTTGCGTTTCCTTTTCTCACCTTGCCACCCTCCGTCGTCGGTGCGGGTTGCTGGCATTTCAGGCTCAATGACGAAGTAGAGAAGCCCCTGACGGACTCGATTGAAGGTTGGGATTACAACTCGAGGCTCTGCCTCATCAGGCGGGTACGGCTTGATCTCACGCAGGCTGCCAGTGCCCTGCAGATCGGACGGGATGTCATGGAGCTGGGGGTGCTCGTCCGTGCCGGCACAGGAGGCAGCGGTCAGCTCCCAAGGCTCCTGGTGGCGTCAACAGTTGCTGAGATCCATCGTGGGACGGGGACGGTCGATCTGCAGCTCCAGCTGGATGGCGCCGCACTGTCGAAAGTCCTCCATCTTTACACGGACGTCATCCTTCTGAACGGGATTGCCGGCACATCCGCGCTGTCCCCCAGAGATCGGGGGGACAGAGTCTGGTCGGACAGACACCGGGTCTGGCTGGAAGGCGCCCTGCCACGCTTCCCCGTCGAAGAAAGTCCGCTCGATGACGAATACGCACCATGGCAGCTTTTCTGGATACCGGGAGACTGGCATCGTGACTTCCACGGTGCTGTCCGGCTCTGTCTGAACAGCCGTCGCCCCGACGTGCTGAAGAAGGTCGCTGAACAGGATCCCCTCACGCTTCAATCGCTGCTCGCAGATGCCGTCAGCCAGATGCTGGAGTCCTTCCTTGCGGAAGACGATTCCGAGTCCATCGCCAGGGAGTGTGCGGAAGGAACTCTGGGGCATCAGGTTTCGTGCTGGATCAGACAACTGTTCCCGACGGGCGGGATCAGGGCCGCAAGAGAAACGCTCAGGATCGATCCGGGCCGATTCAGGAAGCTGATCTGGTCTCTTTCATACACATCGGAGGCGGAGTAGCATGGCGATTCTTCTTCCCCGACTCCCCGACGTCGCTGCCAAACTTCTGCTTGAGGCATTCCTCGCAAACCCTTGGGCACAGGATCGCGACAGCTTTGACCCGACTCGACTGCCTGAGGAGGTTCGATACGCCTCTACCGGCGGTACTTGGGTCTCTGGCGACGAGCTCCGCAAACTGCATTCCGACGTGGTAGCAATCGCACAGGAATCAGGATATCCAGGCGCCGGTCGCTATTCGGAGTTTGATTTTCGAGCCTCCGTTTACCTGGCAGAAAGTCCGTTGTTCATGTCAGGCGAAGCTCTTCGGGATGATGTGTGGTCATTCGTTTCGATTGTGATGTTCCCCGGCATCGTCTCGTGGAGGTTCAGGAAGGATAGCAGGGAGCGATACTTTGGTGGCGTCCGGAATGCCTTCCAGCGGCTCTGGACTCGCGCCCGAGCCCTCGACCGGGGGGCTGGCCATTCTGATCGATGGGGCCTGCTCCGGGACCTGACTGAGGATGCTCTGGTGCAGATCACGGAGCGCCCAAGCATCGGTGCGGACCCAAGGCTTGCGCGGCAACTCGCCGAGGCATGGGTAAGGGCCAAAGACAGGTATGGCAGGGAGGACCTTGAAGACGTCATGCGCGGCGTGACGAAACTGCTTCGCATGCGCAATGTGATTCGGGCATATGCCGTTCTTCCCGACCAGATGCTCGCCGAGGAGTTCGACGAGCTGTTCTCCCGATTTGCCCGGAAGAAGAAGGGTACACCTCCGCTGCCTCGTCTCACAAAGATTCCTGTTCTGAACAGACTGCTCCGGGCTCGAAGTTAGCGTTCTACGTCGCCCGCGACTTGCCAGGGATTCAGGATAAGATCGTGTCATTGTGAGGCGCTGACGTCCCAGGTAACCAATCCGGATTTTTCACAAAGGCGGAGCGGGAAGAGAACGCATCTGGCTGGGAAGATGGTGAGGGCAGTTGTCTGATCGAGCGTCGCAAGCCCTAGCATTCAACGCTTTCGAGAGTGCTCTTCTGCACCCGGTAAAATTAGTGAAATTGGCTCCTTGGGCATTTACCCTCTGAAAGCCCTTGCGGAGCCTGGATTTTGCGCACAACTTTCCCAGAACCAGGCAGTTATTGCGGCTCGCGCCATGTGCCGCCAGGTTGGGGCCGCATCGGGCCGTGGAATAGCATTATTATTACAATTTAGATGTAGCATTTGTGCCGCTCAGGGACGCGTCTTGTGGGCCCTCCCCGCACGCCGTATTATGGCCGGGCCGCTCTTTTGGCCGGGGCACAAGTCGGTCCTCGCCATGCGGAGGGACCCTCTCCGGCGCCGACGGGCGGCTCCACGATCCCGAGGCTGGCTGTTGGAGGACGAGGGGCACGGCCGTATGGCTACCCCTCGCGCAGGAATGGCCCGCAGACCCACTCGAACAGCGGGGATAGGGGGAGGCATCTCCCAGGCGGTCCATTGATGTAATGACACATTCCCCGCGCATTCTCTCCGCCGTCCGGGCCTCCGGGAGACGGCTCCAGAGCCCCAAAACACTACCGAAGACGGCCAACGACCAGGTGAACGCGCTCATTCAAGGGCCGCGGACGTGCCTGCCTGAATGAACCCACCGGCCGGCTGCAACGCAAACACGAGGTGGCATTCGGCTCGCAGGACGGTTCGAGCAAGTTCCGGAGAAGTGGTTTCGCACTCCTTGCTTTCGTAAGGGCGGCTTCGTGCGTGGCACGAATCCCCGGTACACCTCAGTCCGCGACGCGGAAACGCCCCGACGAGTACTGCAATCGATTGCATTCCGGTCCGGCGTGGATCGATTCCGGCCCAGAGGCTCCATTTGCCCGTAGTCTGGGTACCGTCGGCAGGGGAGGGGTGCGGACGGCGGCAAGGGTGTGAGTCCCCCCCGCTGCCGGGGCAGTCTCGGTTGATACCCGGTGACGGAGGGAGGCGGGTTCAGCGCCTGAGCGGATGCACGGTCTGCTGCTGGATCCAGCGCTCCAGATCCTCGCGCCGGAACCGTACGCTTCGCCCCAGCCGGACGTGGGGAACTCTGCCCAAAGCCGCCATCCGGTAGAGCTTCTTGGCGGAGATCGTGAGCAGCTTCGCTGCTTCCTTGACGGTCAGGAGCACTTCACGATCCTTGCCCTCGGACAGCGCCACAGAGGCCACGGGCAACCCGGCAACCGGAGGCCGGAGCAATTCAAGCGCCTCTGCCAGCGCCTGCCGGGCCTGCAACACGATCAACAGCATTTGTTCCGGCCCGCGCTCCCACCACAACCGCAGGTCCCGTGTCATCTCTGCCACCGGAAGCAGCCGCGGCTCCAGCCTCGCGCCATCCAGCACAAGCTGCCGGACTCTCACGATCCAATCGGCCACGCAGGCCCGCGCTCTCTCGGCCTCCACACGCATCTTCTCGATGCGATCCTGCAACTCCGAAGCCTTTCTCGCCGCGCCCTCGGGCTGAGGAGAGAGCTTCGCGAGGTCATCCATCTCGCGCCCGAGCCGCTCCATCTTCCGATGCAGTTCTTCTCGCTCGCCGATCCGCTCTGCCATCCGATCGGCCTCCGCCGCCAGCCGCGCCAGCCGCCGCTCGAGAATTCGCAGTTGCCCGCCTGAAGCCATCAATCTCTGGCCCCAGAATACCCGGACCAGCAGAAAAAACAAGACGGTGCATTTCTGCCCTGGTCATGGGAGCCGGAAAAGTGCTTCAGACAGTGCGGGTCCTCCACCATCCGCACGAAGGCCACTGGCCCGCGTCAGGAATCATGCTCAGGTGCCAGGTCAGCACCAGCTTCCACCGGCACAGCCGGCGGGCGGTTCGCAGGCAGCAGGTGACTCATGGTGGGCTGATATGTTGATGCGCCTGACACCGGCTGCTCCCCAGGAAGCGCGATGCGGGTCAGGGGCCCATCGATGGATGCCCCTGACCTACGGGGCGGACCATTCACCCGTCACTGTTCTCACCGATTCCCGGGTTCCACTTTCCAGTCCGTCCGGATTGTTGGAGTGCGGGTCGCAGTCCCCGTGCCTGCGCGAGGATGACTAACCATAGGGCTCCCGATCGCGAGTGTCACCGCCGGTGCAAAAATCCCCATAGTGCCGGTTGAAAATACCCCACCCCGTGGCTAGGCCGAAGCCGGTGCCGACTCTTGTAAGAGGAGGTACCGAGACCTGCTACGGAGAAAAGAA
>Ga0073932_1001254_pt1 | contig 49842 bp, 36 predicted proteins | sample DewCreD2012metaG_FD_76967 | JGI IMG/M metagenome (GOLD analysis project Ga0073932, IMG submission 76967) | Hot spring sediment bacterial and archeal communities from British Columbia, Canada, to study Microbial Dark Matter (Phase II) - Dewar... ...
CCGCCGAAACGCTGGGCCTGACATCCACGCTTCGACCTCGCGGTCGCCCGAGGGGCGACGGCAATGCCTGAAACTTTCCTCCTCGCCCCAAAGCCCCCAATATATGCTCCTGACCCCTTTAATTCGGTAGAGGGATCCTTTCGTGCCGGAACGCATCGCAGGCGTCATCGATCGCATCACGTTTCACAACCCGGACAGCGGGTTTGCCGTGCTTCAGGTGCGGGTCAAGGGCACACGGGATCCGGTGCCGGTGGTCGGGATTGTCACGGCCGTGACCGAGGGGGAGCATCTGGAGGCCACCGGCGAATGGGTGAGGGACCCGAAGTTCGGGCGGCAATTCAAGGCCGCGGAAATCCGCACAGCGCCGCCGACGACGGTCGAGGGCATCGAGCGCTACCTGGCCTCGGGCGCGATCCGCGGCATCGGGCCCTCGCTGGCGGCCAAGATCGTCGGGGTCTACAAGCAGAAGACCCTGGAAATGCTCGACCAGTATCCCGATTTCCTGCTCCACCTCGGCGGCATCGGGCGCAAGCGTCTGAAGATGATTCGCCAAAGCTGGGAAGAGCAGCGGGAGGTGCGGCGGATCATGATCTTCCTGGCCGACCACGGTCTCGGTTCGGCCCGCGCGACCCGGATCTTTCGAACCTACGGCCAGGACGCGATCGCCAAGATCAAGGAAAACCCGTACCGGCTCGCCGACGACATCCGCGGCATCGGCTTCAAGACCGCCGACGAATTGGCCGCCAGGCTGGGCATCGACCGCCAGAGTCCGTTGCGCGCGCAAGCCGCGATCCGCTACACGCTCCACGAGCTGGCCGACGAAGGGCACTGCGGCTACCCCGAGCCGGGCGTGATCGAAAAGACCGCTCAGTTGGTTTCGATCGACGCGAGCCTCGTCGAAGAGGCCGTCGCCCGCGCCGTCGCCGAACGGTCGGTGGTCCGCGAGACGATCGAGGGCGAGCCGTGGCTTTACCTGGCGGGCCTTCATCGGGCGGAAACGGGGCTCGCCAGGTCGATTCGCCGCCTCCTCTCCAGCCGAAAACATCCGCTGCCCGAGATCGACGTCGAGAAGGCCATCGCCTGGGTCGGTCGCCACCTGAAGATCGATCTGGCCGAAGGCCAGAAGGAGGCGGTGCGCCAGGCGTGTTCGAACAAACTCCTGGTCATCACCGGGGGGCCCGGGGTCGGCAAGACCACGCTTGTGCGCAGCATCCTGGAGATCTTCGCGGGCAAAGGAATGGAGTGCGTGCTCGCCGCGCCGACTGGCCGGGCGGCCAAGCGCCTGGCCGAAACCACCGGCCGCCAGGCAAAGACCGTCCACCGCTTGCTTGAATTCAACCCCGAAACCGGCGAATTCAACCGCAACGAGGTCGATCCTTTGGAGGGCGACCTGTTCGTGCTCGATGAAGCCTCGATGGTCGACGTCGCGCTTGGCTACCACTTCTTCCGCGCCGTGCCGCCCGAGGCCTGCGTGATCCTGGTGGGCGACGCGGATCAATTGCCGTCGGTGGGGCCGGGCCTGGTGCTTGGAGACATCATCGCCTCCGGCGTGGTGCCGGTGGTGCGGCTGACGGAAATCTTCCGCCAGGCGGCCGACAGCCGGATCGTGTCCGCCGCGCACGCCATCAACCGCGGCGAATTGCCGGACCTCGAGTCGCCGGAGGGGTTGAGCGATTTCTACTTCATCGAAGCCGAGGAGCCGGAGGCGATCCAGGAGTTGATCGTCCGGCTCGTCCGGGAACGGATCCCGGCCCGCTTCAAGTTCGATCCCTTGCGCGACATCCAGGTCCTCAGTCCCATGAACCGCACGCCGCTGGGCTCGCGCGCCTTGAATGACATCCTCCAGGCCGCGCTCAACCCGCCCGGCGAACGGGGCGAAAAGCCCGAACTGGAGCGGTTCGGATGGAAGTTCCGTCTCGGGGACCGGGTGATCCAGACCGAGAACGACTACGAGCGGGACGTGTTCAACGGGGATCTGGGCATCGTGACCAAGATCGACCGCGAGGAGCAGGTGATGACCGTCGTGTTCGACGGCCGGCCCGTGGTCTATGGCTTTTCCGACCTCGAACCGCTCGCCCTGGCCTACGTGCTGTCGATCCACAAGAGCCAGGGCTCGGAGTATCCGTGCGTGGTCGTCCCTGTGCACACGCAGCATTACGTGATGCTCCAGCGCAACCTGCTGTACACGGCCGTCACGCGAGGCAAAAAACTGGTGGTGCTCGTGGGCACGAGGAAGGCCTTGGAGCTGGCTGTGCGGCGTCAGGACACGCGGCGACGGTGCACGGCCTTGCGTCAACGTCTCGCGGACGCGCGGCACGTCGGTCGGGAGGATCGCAACCCAAGCCCACCGTCGACACGACCATCTCGCGGTTCCTGAGCGATCCAACACGTTGGCGGAACGTGGCGGCCTCTCGGGCGGGGCTTGCCCCGCAGCGCCGAGGATCGCCAAGACCCTCACCTTGAGGCATATGCCTCTTGCCGTTTGGGTGTATCGTCTCAGGGTGTTTGTTTTTTCGATTGATCTTGACGTTTTTCGGAGAGCCCGCTAGGCTGCCGAGCCCTTTCTGCGCGTTGGCGTGTCCGGCGCCCGCTCGGCATGGCCGTGCCGGTTTCTTGGTCGAGGGTCGCTTGCGCGTCGGCGTGGTTCAAGCAAGTCTCGTCTTTGGCGTCACCGAAAGGTCTCCGCATGAAGTGCCCCCGTTGCTGGTCGGACAAGGCGTACCTTCGACGAGTCAACCCTTGGAAGCGGTTTCTCTTGGGGTGTCTGTTCTTGGTGCCCATGCGATGCCAGCACTGCTATCACAAGTTCGCGGTGCTGTGGTTTTCCACTCTCGGCAAGGTGGTGGAGGCCCCCCGCCTGCGGATCGCCCCCATTACTCGCGGCAGCCGGCCGTCGGCTGGCGCCCGACACCTGGCATCGCCCCATGCCGGTCGGTCGGCCCGTTCGATGAATCATCGCCGGGACACGCGGCGGGCCGACGCCGCCTGAGCCCCGCCAAATGCAAGGAAACGTGACTTGAGAATGCCTTCGGAGTTCGTGGACCTGCATTGCCACATTCTGCCGGAAATGGACGACGGGGCCGGCAGTTGGGACGCCGCCTTGGCCATGGCTCGCATGGCGGTCGCCGACGGCATTTCAACCCTCGTGGCCACACCGCATCAATTGGGCGGATTCTCCGCCAATCGCGGTGCTGCGATTCGCCAACAGACGAAGCGCCTTCAGGAGATGCTGGATGAACGGGGAATCGCCTTGAGCGTGCTCCCCGGCGCCGATGTGCGCATCGAGCCTGGGATGATTGAAAAAATCCGCAAGGGGGAGGTGCTGACCTTGGCGGACCGCGGGCGCCACGTCCTGTTGGAGCTGCCGCATGAAGTGTATCTGCCGTTGGATCGCTTGCTGGGCGATCTCAAGCGGCACGGCCTGACCGGAATTCTTTCCCATCCCGAACGCAATCAAGGAATCCTTGCGGGGCCCGACCTTGTGCCTTCGCTGGTTCGGGCAGGGTGTCTGATCCAGATCACGGCGGCCAGCCTGTTGGGCGGATTCGGATCGCGGTCGCGGAGCCTCGCCGAAACGCTGGTCAGACAGGGCCTGGTGCATTTCGTCAGCACGGATGCCCACAGTCCAAGATCGCGGCCCCCCCTGCTGAGTGAGGCTTATGACCGCGTGGCCGCCTTGACATCCCAAGCCATGGCCGATCAATGGTTTTGTCACAATCCAGCGGCCGTGGCGGACGGCCGCCCCGTTGCCCCAGGCAACAGGTCATTCACCACACCAGCCCGCCGGAGTTGGTTTCGATGGACTCAGGCGGGATGACTCGGAACCCCAGGACCGTGACGGTTGTTTCGAGGATCTTGGGAACAGCCGCTTGGGGCCTGCTGATCCTCCTGGGCGCTTGCTGCGACGTTCACGGGGCCTGGGTGGCGGAGGGTAGGTATGGGCCATTCGTGTGTCGCGCAGAGTTCCCGCTAGCCGAAATCGAGCCGCTGTTGACCCAATTGCCGCATATTCAGGCGGGGCTCATGGAGGCCCTGGAGATTCCGGCCAGCCGGGAAACGATCGAGCTGTACTTGTTCCGCGGCAAAGCGAGCTACGACCAGCATCTCGCTCGAAATCTGCCCAAAGTCGCCTACCGCAGGGCGCTTTATGTGAAGGACAAGGGGCCGGGAAGAGTGTACGCCTACCGCGGTCCCCATTTTGACGTCGACGTGCGCCACGAAGTCACCCACGCCCTGCTGCATGGCGCCTTGCCGGTGGTGCCTCTCTGGCTGGATGAGGGGCTAGCGGTCTATTTCGAAAATCCCCCGGAAAAACGGATTTTCGATAGCCCTCAATGGGAGAGTGTGCGTTGGGCCGTGCGGCTTGGGGGAGTTCGCCGCTTGGAAAATCTAGAAAAAAAACGGCGAGCAGAGGATATGGATCGAGGCGACTACCGTTTTGCCTGGGCCTGGGTCCACTTCCTGCTTCATGGCCCACCGGCGGCCCGAGAAGAACTCGTGAGGTTTGTCGGCGACATCCAGGCAGGAAGACCGATTGGGCTTTTGAGCGAGCGACTTCGCGTTCGTATGGGCGATCCCTCGCAACTGCTTCTCTCGCATGTGCGAAGCTGGTCGAGGCCATGAACTCTCTGACCGCCAATCACCAGTTGCATCCACCCTAAGACCATTCCCGCAGTTGGTTGCCGAAGCATCTGGCAAGCAAGGCATTTTCCGAAAACTGAGTACAAACGGTTCAAGATGGTTTCCCCTCCCGTCCGATAACGAAGACAGCCCGTCGACCAAAAGTAGGGTCGTGGGATGACTTCTGCTAGACCGCGAGGACGGCGCGGCAGCGTGGGTGCGAGCTTTCACTTTTGAGAATAGGAAAGGAACGATGAAAACCAGGCGAATCGTCAACGGAGTGCTGGTCTGGTTGGCGGCGATCGGCTTCCTCCTGCCGCAGCCGATGCTGGCGGCCACGCCTTCTCCAGGGTCTCCGGTGGTCGACGTGGCGCTCCGCGAAGGCGGGTTGCTCGTCGGCCAGGTGGTGGACGAGCAAGGAGTCGGGTTGGGCAATGTGCCTGTTTCGCTCAGGCAGCAGGATCGCGAACTCGTCGCCGGAAAGACAAATCACGACGGCACGTTCGGATTCAAGGGTCTGCGGGGCGGCGTCTACCAGATCGTCGCCGATCAAGGCCATGGCGTGTACCGCGTGTGGACCGTGGGCACCGCGCCTCCGGCCGCGCAAGACGGGGCTTTGGTGGTCAGTGGCAACCCCGTGGTCCGAGGCCAGGAATGCCGCAGCGGCTTCGCGGCGTTCATCACCAACCCGCTCGTCGTCGCGGGCGTTGTGGCCACGGCAATCGCCGTTCCGGTAGCGATCCACAATTCGAAACACAAGACTCCCGAATCGCCGTAAAGCGGATCAAAACCTGAACGCTGGTCTTCCAGCGGACGCGGCGCCAAACGTCGGCCGCGAATGTATTTCCCTCGGGTTCGCCCTTGCAAGCCAGATCGACGAGGCTGTCCGGGCCAACCCGAGGGATTTTTGTTGCCCTGGCGGGCAAGCCCGATTGGCCTGCCCTTACCCACCCGCTGATAGCGGGGGCTGGCGATCCTTGCGGCGAAGTGCCCTTTTCCTGCGGCTCAAGTTCCGGTACTATCCCGACACTTTTTCCCATTCCGGACGCCTTTTCCGAGCATCTTTTCTTCAACGGCGGTCGCGACGCGGCCGTCGCCGGCGGCCGTCGGGTCCGCTGGCAGGAACCTTCGTTTCCCTCGCCATGACGCTGTTTCCAACGCACGATCCAAGGCCTCATCGATCGGTTGCCCAACGAACGTGGCGCTTTGTCGTGATCGGACCGCTGGCCGCCTGGTGCGTTGTGTTGGCCTTCTCGGGGTGCGCCCAGAAGATTTACCGTGCGGACAGGCTTCCCGCGGAACTTGTGGCCAAGATGCCGGTCCCGATCGATTCCATTGACCTGTCAGGGCTGGCCGACCCCGCGGTTCAGACCGATGTCATCTGTCCCGGCGACTTGCTCGAGGTCACGCTGGTGACCGACTTCAGCAAGTGGACGACGTCGTCGACGCCCGTGCGGGTGAGCCCGGATGGCGCCATCGAGGTGCCCTTGGTGGGCAGGGTCCACGTGGCAGGCATGGAGATCGAGCAGGCAGAGCAGGCCGTCGCCGCGGAATCCGTGGCGCGGGGCATTTTCCGCAGCCCCTGCATCACCGTGACCATGAAACAGCCGCGGATGAACAAGATCACGGTGTTGGGGGCGGTGGCCAAACCGGGCGTGCAGGAGGTGCCTCGGATGTCCAGCACCTTGCTCGCGGCCCTTGTCGCGGCCGGCGGTTTGAGCAAGGAGGCTGGCCCGGAGGTGGAAATCCGCCGCGGCAAACCGCCGGAGGGCACAGCCAACCGAGCCCTTGGCGCCCGAGAGGCATCGCTCGCCTCCCATGAAAGTTCAGCGGGCGGTCCGCCGGGCACGACGATTCGGATCAACCTTGCCGCCGCGGCTCGCGACGGATCGACGCCGTGCTTGTTGGAAGACGGGGATGTGGTTCACGTGCTCAAGCGGGATGTCCCGCCCGTTTCGGTCATTGGATTGGTGCACAAACCGGGCGAACTCGAGTATCCGAGCAATCGTCCGCTGTATTTCCTCGACGCGGTGGCGCTTGCCGGCGGGGTGTCCAGCCCGGTGGCCGACAAGGCCCTGGTGATTCGGCGCGCGGCGGACCAGAAGACCGTTGCCCACATCGAGGTCAGCATCCAGGCCGCGAAGCGCGGGAGTCAGAATTTGGAGCTTCAGCCGGGCGACACGGTGTCGATCGAGCGCACGCCGGCCACGGTGGTCGTCGACACGCTGCAGACCTTCTTCCGCATCGGGTTCTCAAGCGCCCTTCCCATCTTCTGATCCCTGAGCGACGATGATGCAGGACGAGACCAGAGCGACGTGCGACGGCGGGGCGGGAGGCGACCCATCCAGCGCGATGCTGGCCCAGAACCTGCTTCGCTTCCTCATGGCGGTCCGCTACCGCAAAAAGGTGGTGGCCATGACCTTGGTCGTGGCTGCCCTTCTGGGCGCGTTGTATTACGTCACGACCCCGCGCCTGTATTCCTCGAAGGCGGCGATCCTCGTCACCCAGGTCGGCCGCGACCAGCTCAACACCTCGATGACCGGCGAGGAGTCGCTCCGCCGCAACACCATGCCGACCTTCGAGAACATGATTCGCAGCCCCAAGGTGGTGGAGCGGGCGTTGAAGAACCTTGGGCCGGACGACCGCGTCGACTGGAAGGGGCTTTCCCGCGACCGCTGGGTCGAAAAACTCCAAAAAGGCCTTTCGGCGCGGACCATTCGCGGCACCAGCATCATCGAGGTCGCCTATACCTCGCTCGATCCCCACGTCGCCGCCCGCGTGGTCAACGCGGTCGTCCAGTCCTACGTCGACTTCATGCGGGAAATGCACCAAGGCACGACGGCCGAGTTGATGGAGCAATTGGTCAAGCAGCGGACGGAGGTCGGCAAGAGCCTTCGGGCGATCCAAGACCAGCTCGTCGAGGCGCGCCGGCAGCTCGACGACATCAAGTTCGACTCCGAGACGAAGACCTTGCACCCCTTGCTGCAACGGTGCGTGTTTTTCAACGACGCTTTGATCACCTTGCGGAAGCAGCGCGCCGAAATGGAGGCCTCCTGGAAATCGCTCGACGAAGCGGTGCGCAATGGCCAGGACATTGGTCAGCACTTGATGGCGTTTGGCGACGTGGCGGGACGGGAGATGTTGATGGGCATTCTGGGGCTTGGCCCCCGCGACAGCACCGCCCAGGCGAGTCTGGAGCAGCGACTCATGGAGGATCGCGCCGCGTTGGCGCGGCTCCGGAGCGAAGTCGGGCCGAAACATCCCGAGCTTGTGGCCCTTCGCGACCGCATCGCCATGACCGAGCAGTTCCTCGGCGGTTACCAGGACCGCCTTCAGGAACGAATCGCCGAGTTGCGCAAGGGGCGGTTGGGGCCGTGGCTCTTGGAGGTCGTTCGCCAGCGGCTTGAGGAGATCCGCGAAAAGGAGGCCCAGCTTCAGGCCTGCTACGACGAGGCCCGGCAGCAGGCGGTCGGGCTGAGCGGCCACCTGCTCCACATCCAGGGCCTGGAGCGCGAAGAAAAGCGATTCAGCGACGAATACGACGAATTGTTTCGAAAGATCACGGAGCTGGACCTTCGCCGGGACGGCTCGGAGGTCCGCACCGCGGTCATCGAGCAACCCGAGCCGATCCTGCGTCCCGTCTCTCCCCGATTGACCTATGTGGTCTTGCTGGTGCTGGTCGGCGGCTTCGGGGCGGGACTTGGTCTGGTCCATTTGCTGGACGCGCTGGACGACCGTTTCCGGTCGCTCGACGAGATGCAGAACCGGATGGGCGTTCCGGTGCTTGCCATGGTGCAACAAATGGCCGCGCCCGAGACCGTCGGCCTGGCGGCGATCACGATGTACGCCGATCCCGCCTCCGCGGAAAGCGAGGCGTTTCGCACGCTCCGCACGGCTTTGGACCTGGCCCACCCCGACGCCCGGCAAATCGTCTTCTCCAGCGCCGAGCCGGGCGACGGCAAGACGACGGTGTCGGCGAACCTGGCGGTGGGCTACGCCCAGTCGGACAAGAAGACGCTCTTGATCGACGCCGACCTCCGCCGGCCTGGCCTGACGCGGATGATGAATCTGCGGGGCGTGTATGGGCTGTCGGAGTTGCTGCGTTCCGAGGGGAACATCGCCGAACAGGCGGCCATTCACATCCAGCCCTCGGGACTGGCGAACCTCGACATCCTGCCGTCCGGGCCCCGTCCCCCCAACCCGCATGAACTGCTTCTCAGTGCCCGCTTTTCCCAATTGCTGGCGTGGGCTTCCGGCGTGTACGATCACATCCTCATCGACAGTCCGCCGACCCTGCTCACCAGCGACACGGCGATCATCGGCCGCCTGGTCGACGGCGTGGTCCTTGTCGTCCAGCCCGCCAAGAACCGGCGGCGCTTGCTCACCCGCGTCGTGGAGAGTCTCACGCTTTTGAAGATCCCCATCCTGGGCCTGGTCATCAATCGCGTGGGGTCGGATGCGGATAAGAGCTATTACGGCTACCACAGCGGCTACGGTTACGGCTACGGGGGCGGCTACGGCTACGGTTATGGCTATGGCTATGGCGCCGAGGAGGAAGATGAATTGTTGGAGGAGGGCGAGGAAGAGGGCGCTGGCGTCGCGGTGTCGGATGTCGCCGAGGAACCCCCGCCTGATGCCGACGATCCCGAACCTCCGGCCCGAAACATCCGACGCCGAGCGGCCTGAGCGCCACCCCTTGTTGCAACGACGACGGCGGAACTGGCAGCCGCCGCGATGGCGTGTTTTCAACCGCAGGTCAACCAGTTCGCGATGTCTGGCTCCAGGGCGAGTGTGAGAATCCTCGATGCCGCGTTGGCGGGCTGCCTTTTCGTGGTGCCGCTGTTGATGGCCGGCCGCCACCCCCTGGGACAAGCCGTCTTGGTGATTCTTGCAGCAACGGCCGCCATGGCCTGGGCGGCGGGTCAGGCAAGCCGCCCTTGGGCCTGCTTTCGGCCCACCTGGGCCGCGCCCCTGTTGCTGGGCGGCCTGGTCCTCCTCGTGGTCCAGATCGTCCCCCTGCCGGAAACGGCGCTGGACCGAATCAGTCCGGCGCTTGGTCAATTGCTGCCAATGTGGAGATCCCAGACGGCGCCGTCCGCTCGCCTGGGGGTTTGGCAAACGCTTTCCTTGAACCCGGCCGCCTCCCGCGATGGACTGGTGTTGTTCTCGGCCTACGCCTTGCTCTTTCTGGTGGCCGTGCAACGGGGTGAGCACCTCGAGGACGTGGAACGCCTGTTGCGGTGGTGCGCGGCGGCCGCGGCGTTCGTCGGCATCTACGGTTTGGTTCAGTATGTGACGAGCAACGGGAAATTCTTCTGGATCTACGAAGACCCGACCAGCACCACCCTCGACGCCGCCAAGGCTAACTTCACCACGCGAAACCATTTTGCCCAATTCCTCGCACTGGGCGTCGGGCCTCTCCTCTGGTGGGTCCAATCCTCGTTTGGAAATGCCGACAAGGGAAGAAAGCACGGGCACGGCCTGGCCGCCTCATTCCATGCCATCGGCGAAACCCGCCGCCGTCGAGACGGCCCCCCCATTTCAAGACGCCCGGAACCCCTGGCTCACAACGCGGAGAACATCGCGCCCTACGCGCTGGCCGTGTGCCTGGGGCTCGTGTTGTTCGCCGGGCTGCTTTCGCTGTCCCGAGGCGGCATGGTGGCCATCGCGGTCGCCTTGGGCTTGACCACGGCCTTGTCCTGGCGGTCCTGGTCGGGCAACCGGGGTTTTCTCGCCTCCTTGGCGGGGGCTGTTGTCCTTTTGGCGATGATGCTCGCCATCTTCGGATTCGAACAAGTGAATCGCCGCATCGACGACTTCCGCGCAGGGTCGCTCGAGCGGCTGGACCACGTGAAGGCCCGTCGTTCCGTCTGGACCGCCGTGGCGCGGGGAATTCGCCAATTCCCGCTGCTCGGAACCGGGGTGGGGGCCCATGTCGAGGCCTATCCCCTCTACTACTCGCCCGAACTCTACCGGGAGGGCGTGAACCGTGAATTCACTCACGCGGAAAACAGTTACCTGCAAATCGGATTCGAGACGGGCTTGGCGGGGCTGGCGCTGCTGGGCGGCGTCATGGCGTGCTGCGGCGTCTGGTGCGTTGGCGGAGCGATGCGCGCCCGCTCTGCGCGCGTCGCGGCCTGCCTGGCGGCCGTGACCGGAGGACTCGCGGCGACCGCCGTCCACGCCTTGGTCGACTTCATCTGGTACGTGCCCGCCTGCGTGGTGATGATTGTGGTTCTTGCCGCGTGCGCTGCCAATCTTTGGCGGCTTAGCAACCCGGAGGTCTCCCATGGCGCCCGAGGCGCGGCCACGGACCGCCGCGCGGCTACGCCGGGTCGGAGGTTGCCTCGCCTGGCGTACGCGGCCTTCTTGGCGATTTTCGCCCCGGCAGCGGCTTGGGCGGTTCAGGACCAGGTCCGGTCCGCCTGGTCCGAGCGGCCTTGGAACGAGTACCGCAAGTCGCTCGCCAACTCCGACTCCTTGCCTGAAGCCGCGGAGGACGCGTCGAAAGACTCGCAACTTCGTGGCGAGGCGCAGCAGGCCGAGGCCCGCCGCGTCCATTGGCTCCAGCAGGTGGTCGCACGACAACCCGATCGAGCCCGCGCCCACCTCCGCTTGGCGCAAAGCTACCTAAGGTTGTTCGAGTTGATCCAAACGGACAAGGAAAACCCCATGCGCGTGGGCGATGTGCGCGACGCGGCGCTGCGCTCGCGCTTCGCTTCGCGCGAGGCGTTGGACGAGTGGCTGCGTCGGGCCGTAGGCGACCACGCCCGCTACCTGGACCTGGCCTTGCACCACGCCCGCCGCGCGGTGGCGCTGTGTCCCCTTCAGGGACACGCTTATCTCTATCTCGCGGAGCTGGGCTTTCTGGAAAACGCCAGCGAGTCCTGGAAGAGAGCCTGCGTCGAGCAGGCCCTTTGCGTGCGACCTTACGACGGGGATGTGCTGGACACGGCCGCGGCCGAGGCGATCGCGGCGGGCGATTACGACCACTGGGTCGAATTGGTCTCGCGTCTGCTCCGGTGCGGCAGCCACTATCAGCGCCGGTGGATCGAGCGACTCGTTCAAAACACTGCGCCGGAGGCCCTGGCGGGCATGTTTCAGGCGTTTGTCCAAACCTTTCAGCCCGACCTGGAATCCCTCCGCATCCTCGTCGCCAGCGCGCAGGCCAGGGCACGGCCCGAGCAAATGGTTTGGCTCCGCCGCTACTACGCCGACCAAGCCGCCCAAGCGGCGCATTCCCGAGGCGGCGCGGAGGCGACTCCCTGGTGGAACGAAGCTCGCAAGAACTACGCTGCGGCCGGCGATATGGACCTCGCTCTGCAATGCGCCGAAAACGCCGCGACCGCCGATCCGCAAAACTTCGAAGCCCGCCTGGCGCTCGGCGCGATCCTGCTCGCCCAGGGACGGCCGAACGAGGCCGAGCCGCACCTGCGCTGGTGCGTGGAACGGCGCCCCGGCGACGCCCAAGTCGAATCCAAGTGGAAAGAAGCCGTGAGAAAACGAATGGACGAACAAGCGGCGACCGCCCGCCGAGCCGCCCCGCCGCGCCCCTTCTAAACTCCCCTCGCGAAACCTCGTCTTGCCCGAAGTGGAGTCCCAGAAACTTGCGTTTGAAACCTATTTTCAGGATCCGAGACCAACGCCCGTGACGCCCAGCGACGAACGCAACCGCCCCTGCCTGATTCGCGTGGCCGAGCTGCCGGACGAGGACGCCGCCGCGGCCGGCGGCGACGCCAGGCCCGTCGATCAGGGCCCGACCCGCCGTTCGATCGACACGGCCGCCAGCCGGGCATGGTATCGCGTCCGCAGTCCCTTCGTGGTTTCGCTCTTCTTTGTGCTCGCCTTCTTGGGCGTGTACCATGCCAGTTACTGGTTGCGATTCGAGGGCGAATTGGGCCCCGCCGAGGCGCGGAGCTTTGTCTTGACCGCGGGATGGATCGTGGCCGCCAAGCTGGCGGTTTTCCTCGGTTTCCGCCTTCATTGCGGCTGGGGACGTCTGGTGTCGTTCTACGACCTGGTGGCCTTGGTCAAGGCCACGTCGGCGAGCTTGCTGGCCGTCTTGCTGGCGGAACGCTTCCTTCTTGCTTCGAGCGTGATTCCGCGGAGCGTCTACGTCCTCGACTGGGGCGCAACCATCGTCCTGCTAGGCGGGACTCGGGCGCTTTGGCGGGGATTTCGCGAATGCACCTGGCCCTCGTTGTTGGCCTCCAACCAGGTCCCCGCGTTGATCGTCGGCGCCAACGAGGCCGGGGCCTTGCTCCGGCGAGCGATGATCCGCGAAGGAAATCGCACCTATCGGGTGGTCGGGTTCGTGGACGCCGAGGCCCAGCGGCAAGGCGAAAGGATCGACGGCCTGCCGATCCTCGGCGCCTTGGCCGATCTCTGGAACCTCGCCGACCGCTACGGGGTCCAGGAGATTCTGGTGGTCAAGGACGGGCTCTCCGGCAGGGACCTGCGCGAACTGATGGAAAAGGCGCGCAAGCGACGGTGCTCCGTGCGCGTCTTGCCTAGCTACGAGCAACTGCTGAGCGGAAAAGTGAGCGTCCAGCCCCGCCCCGTGGCCATCGACGACCTCTTGCGGCGCGAACCGGTCGCCCTCGACATGCAGTCCATCCGCCGCTGGATCGACGGCCGCGTGCTGCTGGTCAGCGGGAGCGCGGGCAGCATTGGCTCGGAGATTTGCCGCCAGCTCCTTCAGTTTTCCCCCCGACGATTGGTCCTGGTGGATCGATCGGAAAGCGGGCAGTTTTTCCTGGAGCGGGAACTCCTCCGCCGCGGCGGACGGGAGGACATCGAAGTCTGCCTTGCGGACATTCTCGACGGGCACCGCATGCGGGCCATCCTCGAGCAACACCGGCCGCACGTCATCTTCCATGCCGCAGCCTACAAGCACGTGCCGCTGATGGAGACTCATCCCGGCGAAGCGGTCAAGAACATCGTCGTCGCCTCGCGGCAAATGGCCGATTGGGCCATCGAGTTCCAATGCGAATCCTTTGTGATGATCTCGACCGACAAAGCGGTTAACCCGACCAGCGTCATGGGGGCCTGCAAACGAGTCGCCGAGATGTACGTGCAATCGCTCAGCCGTCTTTCGTCTTGCCGTTTCATCACGGTCCGTTTCGGCAACGTGCTGGATTCCGCCGGCAGCGTCGTGCCCATCTTCCGCCAGCAAATCCTCGAGGGCGGTCCGGTCACCGTCACGCATCCCGAAATGCGCCGCTTCTTCATGACCATCCCGGAGGCCTCCCAGTTGGTCATCCAGGCCGGGGCGATCGGGGAGAGCGGGCAGATCCTCTTGCTGGACATGGGCGAACCGGTCCGCATCGTCGACCTGGCGACCGACATGATCGAGCTTTCCGGGCTTCGCGTGGGAGAAGACATCGCGATCGAGTTCACCGGCCTTCGCCCCGGCGAAAAGCTGTTCGAGGAACTGCGATCCTCGGACGAATCGCAGCTTCCCACGATCCACCCCAAGATCATCGTCGCGGACCACCGGCCGGCGGACTTCCATCGGCTGGCCCGGGCGATCGATCGACTCGAAAACCTCGCTCGCCATGCACCGGAAGAGATCGTCGCCCGGCTCGAAGAAGTCTTGCCCGAATACCGCCGCGCCCGTCAATCGGCCGTCGCGCTTCGGCCGGCTGCTTGAAATCTCCACACGACGCGCGAGGGCCGGGCAATTCCTTTGACTGGTTCATCTCGCATCCCGCCGCTCGGGTGTGTATGCGAGGCGATGCCCGCGGATCGTGGACGGCCTTGCGCAAAAAAAAGGGGCCGTGAAGGCCCCCAAACCCGGTCAACCTCGGTTACTTGGGCAGGATCACTGCGTCGATCACGTGAATGATCCCATTGGAGGCTGCAATGTCCGTGGCGATCACGTGGGCGTTGTCCACCATCACCTTGCCATCGCTCACCTGGATCTTCACTTCCGAGCCCTCGACAGTCTTCGCCCGCGACAGCTTGACCACATCAGCCGCAGCCACCTTGCCGGCAACGACATGGTAGGTCAAAATCTTCGTCAGCTTGCCCTTGTTCTCTGGTTTAAGCAGTTCCTCTACAGTCCCAGCGGGAAGCTTCTTGAAGGCCTCGTCGGTGGGGGCGAACACCGTAAACGGCCCGTGGCCCTTCAACGTTTCCACCAGCCCTGCCGCCTGCAAGGCCGCAGCGAGGGTCTTGAACTTGCCTGCCGCCACCGCCGTGTCCACGATGTCCTTCGCAGCGCTCTCATAAGCGTATGTCGAGGACGCCTCCGTGGCCACGCTGCACCGTTTTCCAGCCACGGCATCGACAGCGGCGACGACCGACATCGCACCAACCAGGCCAACCACAACCAGCGACTTCATTTCTATCTCTCCTTTTTTTCCTGTTCATCCTTGCGAGCCCCCGCGGCCCGCATCTCGTTGAATCTGGCAGACTATTCGCGGGCCGCGCGCAGAAGGATTCACGGTTTCCCGAGATAGTTTCTCCGTCGGCGAGGCCTCAAAAGGCGATCAGCGACGGTAAAGCAGGGCAGGACCGCCTTCGGGAGGGGGGCAACCCGTTTCCCGGCCGGTTTCGTCTTCCCAACGAGTCGAGGCCATGGGAGCCGTCGATGGGCCGCCCCGCGGGCTGCATGGCCGGCAAGTTCGAGACAAGGATGGATCGCTGTCCACCTATTTTGTCGAGGTGGCGGATGACGATGGGCTTCCGGGTGTCATTCCCGGCGGCGGGAATCGCTTGGAAGCACAGTCGAGCACCAAAACCCAATCGAGCGATTCGCCGAGGTCTGGCGGCGTAAAGCGTCGCTCGCCCGTGTTGGGAAACTCGCCGATGGACGCGGCCTCGCCCGTCCGAGGGTTGAACCACCACGCCTTCACCGTTGGCCCCTGGATCTTGTCCATGCGGACGTGGAACGCGCGTCCCACCGGCACGTACACCATGGCGTAGCTTCCCGAAGCGTCGCGCGTGGCCGTGAAGCGATAGCGGCCCGCCCCAGGCACGCTGGTCGGAACGCGGTCGGTTGCCACGACCGAATCGTCGGGGATCCGCGAGAGGAAGGGCCGGGAAAGCAAGAGATTCTTGGCGTGTTGCATTTGGGCGGCGCCGGGCTGGTCGATGGCCTCGAACCACGGCATCAAGGGCTCGTTGACCGGCGGGGCGCGGCGAGGGTCGTACATTTGCCACACCGCATGATGGCCATACGTGTGGCCGCACGCGCCGCCGAACAAATCCCAATACAGCGGCCGCCGCACGTCGGCCGCGACCGAATGGCCAAACTTCTTGGCGTCGAACGCGATCGGATGGTCCTCGTAGATCGGCTCGCCGTCCAGCACCGGTTTGACGGGCGTGCGGTCGTAGTCCGCCCGGGTCCGGTCATAACGGCCGGTGAATTCGGTCCCGTGCCCGTTCTGCCGCATGTTGAAGTCGAGCCACGCTTCGTGGTGCCACCATGTGGACGATCCTTCGCCGCCGACCGGATGAAACGTCTTGAGGTGCGCGCCGCCATCGCCTTGACTTAAGCCCTTCGCCATCGCCCGAATGATCTCGCGGTGCTCGTCGGTTTCCACCGGCCGGTCGCCGCCAAGGATCCAGATGACCGCCTTGTCCTTGTAACGGCGGCCAATCCACTGGCCGTAAACCTCGGCGCTTCGGGGAGTGAACAAACAGCCGCCCACGCCCCATTTCTTGTTCCATTTGTCGCCCCATGTCGGCAAAAAGCCGACGAAAAGCCCCAACGCGTTGGCCTTGTCCACGATGTAGTCCACGTGGTCCCAGTAATCGTTCCGCGGTCCGTCCTTGACGTCCGGTTTCGTCGGGTCGTTGCCGATCAGCGGCCGGTGCCCGTAGGCGTTCGGCGTGTTGACGCCATCCAACTCCGCCAGGGCCACGGCCTGGATCACCGTAAACCCCTTCTTCGCGCGATCCGCCAGATAGCGATCGGCTTCCTCGCGGGTGAGACGGTGGAACAATTCCCAGGCCGTGTCCCCAAGATAGAAGAACGGCGAGCCATCCTCGTAAACCAGGAACCGGCGATTGTCGCTGATCTTCAGCCTGCGTCCCCGCGCCGCCTCGGTGGCTTTGACCTCAGCGGACTCCAAGCAACTGAAGGAAACCACCGCCGCCATGAACAGCCAAGGAGCGAGTCGCATAGGCCACCTCGTGCCTTCGTTAGGGCGCTTTCAAAGTCGGTTCCGCAGGAGACAACGCGATCGCGTTCCCGCCGCCGGGCGGGCGACCGCATCGCCATTGTATGGCTTTCCATCGAAGGCCACCACGGCTTTCGGCCACAGATTAAGGGGAATTCTGCCTTGCCCGCGGCCGCACCGCTTGCATTCGCCCGGCCCGCGCGCCACACTCGCGTATGGACGCCGGATCCCAAACCGGGGCCCGTCCCCTTATTGGCAACAGAGGTAACCGTTCACAGGCCGTGGCCTAGCGCGTTTTTCGGGCCGTTTCGCGGCGAAAAATGCGCATGTCCCCTGACCGGCCAGGGGGAAAGTCCCGTTTTCGCGGACTTCGCCGCGAAAATGGGGACAGTCCCCGTGAACGGTTACCAACAGAGAGATTCCCCTGCTGGCGGACTTCGCCGCGGTAACCCGGACAATCCTCGTGAATGGCTACCCGACGCAGTGGGGCGATGCGGAGGGGCAGGGCCGCCGTAGCAGGATCAGCTCTGACTATTCGATGCCTTCGCTCGACTGAAACGGACACGTGCCGAAGACGATCCTGGAACGCATCGCCGCGGGGGATCCTGGGGCCGTCGATCAATGCCTGGAGCAGTATCGCGGCCTGGTCTGGTCGATGGCGCGCCGGTTCACCAACGACCACGCCGACGCCGAAGACGCCGTGCAAGAGATCTTCATCGAATTGTGGCGGCACGCGTCGCGGTTCGATCCTTCGCTTGCCGCCGAAAGCACGTTCGTCGCCACGCTGGCCCGGCGGCGGCTCATTGATCGGAGCCGCCGCCGGGCGCGACGTCCCGAGGCGTCGTCCATGGTCGCCGAGCCGGCCGCCGTGGCGCCGTCCGAAGCGGACCGCTTGGAAGCGGTGGAAGAAGGCCGGAGGGTGCGCGGTTTGCTCCAGCAACTCCGGCCCGAGCAACGCCGCGTGCTGGAACTCTCCTTCGATCATGGGCTTTCGCAGCAGGAGATCGCCGAGGCCACTCGGCTGCCGCTGGGGACCGTGAAGACGCACTCGCGCCGCGGTCTGATTCGCCTGCGGGAATTGCTCGAGGCCGCGGCCGCTGAAGACGTTTCCGGCAAGAACGGTTCCATGCCACGGGAGAGAGCCTGGTCATGATGCAGCAGCCCGAACAAACGCTCGCGAAGATGCTCAAGAACGGGGCTCGGGCGTTGGCCGCCTACGCCGCCGCGAAGGCGTCTTTAGCCCTGGATGCCGCGAAGGCGCCTTCCGATGCCGCCTTGGCCGCCGAACCGCCGGAAGTCGTCGAGGCCCCGCCGGGCGTCGAGGCCCCGGCCTCCGCGCGTTTCGAGGAATGGCACAACGTCTTGACGGCGCGCATCGAGGAGTTGGCGGTCGCGGTCTTGACCGGCAAACCGGAACGTTTCGTCGAGCAAGTCCGTTGGGCTCGGGCGGCCCTGGAGGCCCGGGGCATTGCTTCGGATGCCCTGCGAAGCCGGCTTGAGGCATTGCGCGGCGTGCTGGCGGAGCAGATTCCCGAGGCATGGGCGCCCCTGGCGATCGGTTGCCTGGAGCGTGCTTTGGAAGAATTCCACGGCGATCCACCGGGCATGACGCCGCGGCTTTCGGCCGACACGCCCGAGGGCCGCCTGGCCGCGGAATACCTGCTGACAATCCTCGAGGGCGACCGCCCCAAGGCCCGACGGCTGGTGCTCGAGGCCGCCGACCAGGGCGTTCCCCCTGCGGACCTTTATTTGAAGGTCCTGTTGCCCGCCCAGGAGGAGTTGGGCCGCATGTGGCTTTTGGGCGAAATCAACGTGGCGGAAGAGCATTTCGCCACCGCCACCACGCGGACGGTCATGGCCGAACTCAACGCGCGGTTCGCCGGTAAGCCTTGTCATGGCAAGACGCTCCTCATTGCCGCGGTTCCTGGGAACCAGCATGACCTGGGCGTTCAGGCCGTGGCCGACCTTTTCGAGGCGGACGGCTGGAAGGTAATCCCCTTGGGGGCCAATGTGCCCGCGGAAGATCTCGGCCAGGCCGTTGATTTCTATCAGCCCGACCTGGTTGGCCTCTCGGTGGCGCTCTGGACGCAGATGCCCGCCCTCCAGCATTGCATTGCCGCGGTGCGGGCCAGCCGTCACGGACCGGCGGTGAAAATCCTCGTCGGAGGCGCCGGGACCGCCGGCTGCGAGGACCTGGTGAAGGCCTGGGGCGGCGACGCCTGCGCGGCCAGCGCCGACCAAGGCCGAGCGATCGCCAAGGCCCTCGTCCTCGAGGCCCGCAGCCCATGAGGCCTCCGACGACTCCCAGGGGCTCGGCAACGGGCAGACGGAAACAATTGGGGGCCCGGCGGTCCGTCGAAAGCACCGCCGGCCGGACGCGGCGACTCAGCGGGCGGCGGCGGGCCTGCCGAGCAGTTCTCGCATTTTGGCGAAAAGCTGGTTGGCGGAAATGGGTTTGGCGATGTAGTCGTCCATGCCGGCCTCCAGGCAGCGCTCGCGGTCGCCTTTCATGGCGTGGGCGGTCATGGCGAGGATCGGCACATGCTTGCCCGACCGCTTCTCCTTCGCGCGGATCGCGGCCGTGGCCTCGAACCCGTCCATGCCTGGCATCTGCACGTCCATCAGAACCAGGTCCACGTCGTGCGTGGCGAGGGCGGCAACGGCCTCCTGGCCGTCGTTGGCCACGATGACCGAATGGCCGTGCCGGCTCAACAGGCCCACCGCAAGTTTCTGGTTCACGAGGCTGTCTTCGGCGAGAAGGATTCGCAAGGGCCCAAGCGGCGCCGCGTCGCCGGCCAAAGCCGGCGACGGCTGCTGCTGCGTCGCGGAAGCCCCGAGGGCCATCAAAATGCTCTCCAAAAGTTCGGACTGATGGATCGGCTTGAGCAGATAGGCGGCGACGCCGATCTGCTCGCAACGGGCCACGTCGCCAGGCCGGTCGCCCGAGGTGAGCATCATGATCACCGTGCTGCCCAACTGAGCATCGGACTTGACCTGTTGGGCGAGTTGGAAGCCGTCGAGTTCGGGCATGTTCGCGTCGGTGAGGACGAGCTGAAAGGGGCGGCCCGATCGCTGGGCTTCGCGCAGCGCGTCGATCGCCGCGCTTCCGTGGGGCACGGAGTGCGCACTCATGCCCCAATTGGCGAGCATCTCTTCGAGGATGCGCCGGTTGGTGGCGTTGTCGTCGACGACGAGGATTCGGGCATCGCGGACGGCGGGGGGCAGGGCGGCGGGCTCGGCGGCGCCATTCCTGGCGAGCCGCAGCCGCGCGGTCACGTGGAACGTGCTCCCCCGCCCCACTTCGCTTTCCGCCCAAATCTTGCCGCCCATCAACTCGACCAGGCGCGTGCAAATCGCCAGCCCCAGCCCCGCGCCGCCGAACCTCCGCGTGGTCGAGGTGTCGACCTGCTCGAAGGCGTCGAAGATTTTTTCGAGTTTGTCCGGCGGGATGCCGATCCCCGTGTCGGTCACCGAGATGTGGAGCATGGCCTCGTCGGCGTCCTCTCCGTTGCCCACCGCCGGGCTGCTGCCCACCTCGACCAGCACCTCGCCCTGCTCGGTGAACTTGATCGCGTTGCTCAGCAGGTTGACGAGGATTTGGCGGAGCCGGGTGGCGTCGCCCACGAACCGCGAGGGCGTGCCGGGGCGGACGCGGCAGGCGAGTTCCAGGCCCTTGGCGTGGGCCTTCAAGGCGAGCGACTTGGTGGCCTTGCTGAGTTCGTCTTCGAGGTCGAACAAGGCAGGGTGCAGTTCAAGCTTGCCCGCCTCGATCTTCGAGAAATCCAGGACGTCGTTCAGAATCGCCAGGAGCGAGTCGGCCGAGGCCTGGACCATGGTCAGGTAATCCCGCTGCGACGCGGAAAGCTCGGTGCCCAGCACCAATTCGGTCATGCCGATGATGGCGTTCATCGGCGTGCGGATCTCATGGCTCATGTTGGCCAGGAAATCGCTCTTGGCCCGGCTGGCGGCCTCGGCGGCGTCGCGGGCCTGGCGCACCTCCTCGGCCGCCCGCTTCTGCGCGGTCACGTCCCGCGAGATCCCGAACGTGCCGATCACCTGGCCCTGGGCATCGAACAACGGAACCTTGGTGGTGGAAAGCCAGGTCACGCGGCCGTCGGGCCAAGGCTGCTCCTCTTCCTTATTGATGGCGGGCAGGCCGGTTCGCATGACCTCCTGCTCGTCGGCGCGATACTGCCGGGCCCGCTCGGCGTCGAAGAAATCGAAGTCCGTCTTGCCCACGGCCTCGGCCGGCTCGTTCAGGCCGAAATAGCCCGCCAAGGCCCGACTGATGCGGATAAAGCGGCTTTGCGCGTCCTTGAAGTAGATGTAGTCGGGCGAGTGGTTGAGGAGCGTGTCGAGGAGGAATCGTTCGTGGGCGAGTTCGGCGGTCCGCTGCTCCACGATTCTTTCCACGCCGGCCGCGCGGCTCATGAGCGTGTTGGCGTACGTCGTCACCAGCCCCGTCAGCAACAATCCGAACGCCAGCACCACCATGGGCAACGGTCCCCGATGCCGGGCCAAGTAGCTGCTGGCGGGACGGAACTCGAGCGACCAACTGCGGCCGGGGACTTCCATCGCCATGCGCAGCACAGCGCCGTTGCTCTCGGGCGTCGCGTCGGGAGAGGGTGGCAAGAAAAAGGCTCGCGCGGCGTCCGCGTCGAACCCGCAAAGAAACTCCCGCCCGTTGGCGGCCGCGTCGTCGAACATCGCCACATGGATCTCCGGAGCGAAGATGTACAGGGCGCCTTCCAGCAAGGCGTCGACGCGAATCGCGGCCGCGAGATAGCCCACGAACTTTTCGCGTCGCTCCGCGTCGCTATCCGAAGGCGAGGCGTTGTCGTACATCGGCCGGAAGACCAAGATCGCGGCGTAGTCGCGGTGGTCGTCGCCCCAAGAGATGGGCCGGGTCACTACGAGCCGGCCCATTTGTCCAGGCCGTCCTGGCTCGACCGCTTGGGCCAACTCGCGGGCCAGGACCGGCGCCGTCGCCAGATCGACGCCGCGCTTGCCGGCATGGCGGTCCTGCGGTTCGGCGAAATAGATGGGCAGCGCATCGACGGCCCGATGCGCTTGCTCGCCGTCCCTGGATTCGCCCTCCGGCGACCATCGCCGGATGTGATAGCCCGTGAAGCCCTGGGCCCGCGCCGTGGCCTCGTGGTCGGTTCGCTGGAGCAGTGGGACTCGCGGGATCCACATCAGCGCGCCGAGATCCTGGTTGGTCCCCAGGATTCCTTCGGCCAGGCGGCGGAAATCATCCCGCGTGCCCGGCCCCCGTTCCCCAAGAAACGGAGAAAGCTGGAACACCGAGGCCACGTCGGAACGCAAACGCCGCTCGATCGCGCGTCCCCGCTGCTCCGCGTCGGCCTCCAGTTGGGTCCGGATGAGTACGCGCTGTTGGGCCGCGAGGATCCCATAGGCGGCCAGAGAGAGCACGACCCCGACTAGGGCAAGCGCCGCGAGCACCATCGCCCTCGGCGGTTTGAACGACGAAAGAGTCCGAAAGGACATGCCACGGCTCCAGATCTTGCCTCGGACCAGCTCCCACCCCCCAACGGGGCATGGTACGGACGGCGCGGGAGCGGCGACCCCGGGCACAACGTTCCATCGTACTCGCCCGAGCGGTCGACTGCCAACGCGGATTGCCCTGGAAATGGAAGCCGAAGCAGTTCCCGCCTTCACGCGACAGAAAGCGCAGGAGTCTGGCCCGCCCCGTCGGCTCTACCAAAATCCCCGACCCTTCAACCCTTCCCGCGACTGAAAACGCCCTTGACGAAAAACCCCAGGAGGGGTCATCATGAGAGCGTCGCCAGGCCAACGCTTTCGGCGAATGGCGAGGCTTTCGCGGTGGTCCCCCGACCCGGGCGCAAGGGAGTCTGCCAGGCCAAGATGGTCCTGAAGGAGCCTGTCCGAGGATTCGAGAAGGCCCCAACATCGTGTGCTGCTAGCCCGAGCGCTTGCACAACAGGTTGGGGGCCCCCCAGTTCTCGGACAGGCTCCCAGAGACGCCGGGCGGTGAAAAGGAGGCTGATCGCGCTGGGTTGCCCGGCGGCGCAACGTCGCGCCTCGCAGGAGCAGACCAGGTGGCCGAGTTCGTGACTTAAGGAGGAGTGTGATGGGGGTGATCGATTTTTTTCGCGGCGGCGCCCACGTCGAAAGCGTTCCCAATCGTGGTGAGATTCTTGCCCGCTACCAGCGCTTGCGCGCTGAGGCACGCAAACTCAACACGAAGCTGTTGGCCCGTTTACGCAGCGACGTCTGGCGCGAAGGCGCCAAGAAGCTGGGCCTCCTGCGCCATGGATTGATCGTTTTTGATTGCGAGCAAGAGACTTCGATCCTGGCGGACTACTGCATTTTTGACGTGCGCCGCAAGGGCCGAAACGCCGTCGACCAGTATCTCATCGACGAGCCGCCCGATCCCGACTCCGATGAGATGGTCTGCCTTCGGGCCATGGAGGGCGCCGTCTATTCGGTCTACGCCGTGGAATCGGTCCTGCCGGGATTGGCGGTGAAGGTCCGCGACCTGCGTTCCGGGAACCTGATTCTTCTGGTGGACGTAGGGCTGAGCCGGACCGGTCGGCCTGGGCTGATGTTGGCGTCCCGCACGTTGTTTTTCGACGGCTTCGCCACGACGACCGGAGCGGCCTTGCCCATCGGAGTGCCGCCGGCGCAGCTTCGTGCCGCCGTGTATCGGAAATTCGCCGAGGCGCTTGCACCCGACAGCCACGGCCGCTTCGATTCCGCCCCCATCATTCGAGGCTGCTTGGAGCGGGATTGCTCGTCTCGCGTCCGCTATGAAGAGACGGAAAAAACGACCATCCCTCCGGGAAATCACGCGGCGGAGAGCCCGGCTGCCGCGACGCCCAGCCGCAATGCCCCGTGCCCCTGTGGAAGCGGCAGGAAATACAAGTATTGTTGCATAAACAAGACCTCTGCCTCGCATTGAACGGACGGCCCGGGGAATGCCAACGCTCCAGCCCCTGACGCTGGTCGCGGTGGCTTGGTGGGGAGTATCCGGCCACGCGGCCAAGGCCTAGCGGCTCCCCTTGATTCGCACAACCTACGGAGACTCGCGATGAGATCCAACGCGTCCACCCGCCGACCGTTTTTGTGGGAGATCGTTTGCGGAGCCTCGCCGGCGCGAGGCGCGCGGGCCGCGGCGTTTGCCGTGGCGCTGGCCCTTGCCGGCCCCGCTTTTGCCGGGCAACCGGCCAAGGGCGAGGCGAGAAAAGTGGACCTTGGCGGCGGCGTGACGCTGGAAGTCGTCTACCTCCCGCCCGGCGAATTCATGATGGGCAGCACCCCGGAAGAGCGAGCCTGGGCCACGGGCATCGAGGGCGGGGCGACGCCGGGCACCTCGCGCGAGAAGCCGGAGGGCGATCCGCGGTTGACGCGAGTCCCGCACGGCTTCTGGATGGGCCGCACCGAGGTCAGCGTGGGCCAGTTCCGCCGGTTCGTCGAGGAAAGCGGCTACGTCACCGACGCGGAAAAGCCCGGCGGTTGGACGCAGTGCTTCGACCCGGAGTGGGATGGCTATCACTTCACGACCCAGGTCGTGCATCCCTGGAAGCCGATGCCTGGCAAAAGCTGGCGCGACCCGAACTGGTCGTTCCCCAACCGCGACGACTTTCCCGTGGTGTGCGTGAGCTGGAACGACGCGCGGGCCTTCGCCAAGTGGCTGACGGAACGCGAGCGCAAGGCGGGTCGGCTGCCCGACGGCCTGGTCTACCGCTTGCCCACCGAGGCGGAATGGGAGTATGCGTGCCGCGGTGGCCGGCCCCGCGCGTTCTTCTGGTGGGGCAACGAACTGGAGGAGGGCGAAGGCCGCCTGAACATCTCGGCGATCGACTTCCTGCCGGGCCGAACGAAGACATGGCCGCTGGCCAAGGCGCCGTGGAGCGATGGCTTCGCCTTCGTCTCTCCGGTGGACCATTACGGCGAGAAGGGACGCAACGGGTTCGGCCTGGCCGACATGTGCGGCGGCGTCTGGGAGATCGTTCTGGACCATTTCGATCCCCAAGGCGCCCATGAAGAAGTGTACTTCGTCGACAAGGATCCGCATCCCGTCTGCCGCGGCGGGAATTACTTCGATGTGCCGGGAAACGCCCGCTGCGCCGTGCGACTCGGACTCCACAGCCCCACCTACTCCGACTCGCGCGACGGATTCCGCATCTGCCTGGGCCCGCCGCGAAAAGAACCGCCGGGAAGTCCCTGACAAGTCCCAGCCTCGAAAGCGGCCGCCGTGGACGGTTGTGATTCGGCGAGTTCGATCGCGGAGACGCCCGCTTCCATTGGCCCATGACACTGCTGAGCCACTCTCGAACCCACAACGCAAGCGCGTCAAGCCGATCTTCCTCCAAGCGGAGAGATCGCCACCCCCTATGAGCAGTATCGATGCCGGCGACACCTTTGGGTTTTGAAGGGTGCTGAAGTTTCTTCCTTTGGTTTTCCGCACCAGGTTGGGGGGCGGCGTTGAGGCAGGTCTTCTATCCAGGTAGCGCAATTCCCAAGTTATTCATTATTTACGTCAATCCGTTGGGGCCGGTTGGAGGGAAGATGCGGTTTATACCGCGCTGGGCACGGGAATTGCTTTGCTTCACGTCATTGCATTGGATTCGCGCCATCGAGGATTTCGCCAAGAAATCCAAGGATTGCGGATTTCCCAAGGCGCAGCCCGCAAAACCTGCTAAAATAGACCCTTGTGATCGGGTTGGTTTGGTTGGGCTGCCTCGCCTCGGGGGTCATGGGCCGAGTTCGCGACGAACCACCCGACACACGGAAGCGTAGCAAGAGATGGACACCACGTTCGAAAAAACGCACCTCCCGCCCGATGAAGTCTGCCCGGCCGAGTTGCCAACCGACGAGGATCTGCTCTTGGCGTATCGGTCGAGGGGAGACCGCGCGGCGTTTGAACAATTGGTCGAGCGGTACGAAACCGAACTGTACAGTTACCTGAGGAACTACCTTGGGGACGCGCAGATGGCCGAAGACGCGTTCCAAGCCACGTTTCTTCAGGTCCATTTGAAGTGCGAGCAGTTCGAGCCGGGCCGGAGGGTGCGTCCGTGGCTGTACACGGTTGCGACCAACCAGGCGATCGACGCCCAACGGCGCAATCGAAGGCATCGGATGGTCAGCCTCGATCGGCGCCGTGGCGCGGAAGGACCCGACGACGAAGACGGCGGCACGCTCATGAACCTGCTGGACAGTCAGGACACGGATCCGGTGGAACAGTTCAGCTTGGAGGAGGACAGCCGGGCGGTCCGCGAGGCCATCGATCAGCTTCCCGAGTCTCTGCGCCGCGTGGTGCTTTTGGTCTACTTCCAAGGACTGAAGTACCGGGAGGCGGCCGAGGTGTTGTCGATCCCTGTGGGGACGGTCAAGAGCCGGTTGCACACGGCCGTGGCGAGGTTGAACGAATCGTTGACGTTGAGCCAGTTTTTCGCCCATGGGTGACCGGAAGTTGGAACGACAATTGCTTGGCTACCTGGTCGGCGCGCTCGACAAGCGTGAAGAGGATCGGGTGAGGCGGCGGTTGGCCCGTGATCCCGGCTTGTCGGCGGCCTTGACCCGGCTTGAGGAGAGCCTCGAGCCTTTGCGCACGGTGACGCGGACGCACGAACCCCCGCCCGGCCTGGCCGCTCGCACCTGCCAGAAGGTGTTCGCCTACACCCAAGCCATGGCGGCCAAGAAGAGCGACGCGTCGGCCACCCGCCGTCCCGTGCGCGAGCGGGCCCGGGCCATGAGCCCCGCGGCCGTGCCGCCGGTGGCCACCGCCGCTTGGAGTTGGAGCGACATGGTGGTGGCCGTCGGAGTGTTCTTGGCGATCGCGGGGTCGTTGTTTCCGGCAATCCACCGCAGCCGCGTGAACATGCGTCTGATGGCCTGCCAGAACAGCCTCCGAGAGTTCGGCGTGCTGCACGCCCACTTGGACGACGCCTTTCCTGGAACGATGGTCCACCCGGCCGTCGTCAACCCATGGATGGCGGTCGACGCGCCGATCGAGTCGCGCGTGAAGCCACCCGCCCTTGCCCTGGAACGGTCGTCCAGTCCGCTCAGCCTGCCCTCGTTTTCCGACCCAGGGCCGCACGCAAACCAACCCCGCCAATTGGCGCAGCCGGTCTCGACCTGGTCGCCGGTCGGCCGCTCGGCGGACGCGGCCTGTTCGATGCCCCACCCAGGCCTGCGTCAGACGGTTGCCGGCCAGAACCTGCTCTTGCCGGACGGCCAGGTCAGCTTTGTGGTCGTCGGCCCGGTTATCCCTCCCGAGGCCCCGGGCGCGGGAGTGGCCGGTCCGTTCGCGCCCACGTTCGTTCCCGGCAACCTCAACCCAGGCGACGGCGAGGCAGGCCTGGCACCGATCGTGCTTGTCAGCAGCCACGGGCAGTAGCCTCGTAACCGTTCACGGGAACTGTCCCGATTTTCGCGGCGAAGTCCGCGCGGGGACTGTCCCGATTTTCGCGGCGAAGTCCGCGAAAATGGGACTGTCCCCCTGATCGGTAAGGAGACAGGCGCATTTTTCGGTGTGAAACGACCCGAAAGATGAGCCACTCTCCGGCCTGTGAACGGTAAGGTAACCTCTTTGCCTTGCTCCGCGTGGCTTCTTTGCGCCACGCGCGTCTTGTAGAATGCCCGTTCACCGTGGACTTGCGGACACGGGCTGATTCACAATCGATCCCAAGATGCGCAGGGCAGAGGCCTTGTCCGCTCGCTTCCGGCGGAGTTCTTCGGCCGAGACGGCAGCGATTCGGCAGGTCTTGGGAAAGGCCCTGAAGCCCATTCCATGCGATGTGCCATGCATCGGACAATGCCTTCCATCGAGTTGCTCTTGCCCACCGTGGCCAGGTTCGCGGGGTTCCTCTTGTGCTTGCCGTGGTCTGCCGCGGCGGGCGAAGATGAATTCGTCACGCCGTGGAGCCGCGGTGCCTTTGTTCCCGAGGAAGGTTGCCAATGGCAGCCGGCGGGATTCGGCGCGGTGGATCTGCCTCGCAACGGCCACTACCTGGCCGGCCCCCGCCCCGGGCAAGACTGGCAAGCCTGGCTTGCGAAATTGCGCGCCTATCGCCAGGCGGTTCGCGCGCGAAGTCCCGAACCTGGCCAAGACGAGATCGCGATGCGGTTCGCCGGGGTTCGGGCATGGGTTCGCGTGGACCGGCGGTGGGCTTGGGCAGCGGACCTCGCCCCGGGCGAGACCGTGCGCCTCCGCGGCGAGGCGCGATGGATGGAAGGCAACAGCACGCTCTGTCTGGCCCTGGACTGGTGCGACCGCGGCCGAGGCGCCGACGGGCCTTGGAAGGGTTGGTCCACGGTCCTGGCCTCCACGCCCATCGCCCAAGATTCCGCGTGGCATCGATTCGAGCTGGCGGCCAAGGTCCCGCCGTTCGATGCGGCGAGGTTGTGGGCCCGGCCGATCCTCGGCATGGACGGGACCTTTGACCGCCGGCCGGGCTCGCTGGCGCTTCGCAACCTGACGCTCTCCGTGCCGAAGACTCCCGCCCGAGCGAACCGGCGGCCGATGGATTTCGATCCGGGGCACAGCCGGGTAAGAGCGGGAATCGACGACGCGGTCTATCGCCGGCCGGACCTTGTGTGGATGACGCGGAACTTCGTGTGCGGGTTCGTGATGGTCCACGACCGGTCATTCTGGGATCCGGAACGGCGAGAGTATCGCGCTGGCCCGCTGTGCGACGAGGCGCAGCGCGAGTTCGGCGGATTCGACTCGGTTGTCCTCTGGCATGCCTACCCGCGGATCGGGGCCGATCCGCGGAACCAGTTCGATTTCTTTCGCGACATGCCGGGCGGGTTGCCGGGCGTGCGCCAGGTCGTGCGCGAGTTCCAGCAGCGGGGCGTCAAGGTCTTCGTCCCGTACAACCCTTGGGACACCGGCACCCGCCGGGAACCTTGCCCCGACGACCAGGCCCTCGCCTCGCTCGTGGCCACCATCGAGGCCGACGGGATATTCCTGGATACGATGGTCGCCGCGCCCGCCGGCCTGCGTCGGGCCGTGGACGGGGCGCGGCCGGGAGTAGCCTTTGAGCCGGAGGGGCATCCCGCCATCGAGGAACTGAGCGTGTGCAGCGGCTCGTGGGCCCAGTGGCTTCAGGAGTATCCGGAAATCGGCGTCCTGCACTTGAAATGGCTGGAGCCGCGGCACATGCAGCACCAGATCCGGCGGTGGGATTCGTCGCACCGCCGCGAGCTGGCCGCGGCCTGGCTCAACGGCAGCGGCGTGTTGGTTTGGGAAAACGTCTTCGGGTCGTGGAATCCCTGGAACGCCGAGGACCGCGCCGCCCTGCGACGCATGGCGCCGGTCCTCCGGCATTTCGCCCCCCTGCTCGCGCAAGACCACTGGCTCCCTTATTTCCCCACTCAGGTCGACAAGGTCTACGCCTCGTGTTGGGAAAACGAGACTTTTCGCCTATGGACGCTGGTGAACCTCTCGGGCCGAAAAGCCGACGGTGCGGTGATCGAGGTCGAGGACCAAGGCGCGTCGTTCTGGAACCTATGGAGCGGCGAGCGGATCGAGCCGCAACGCAGCGACGGCAAGGTTCGCGTGCCGTTGTCGTTGGATGGCTTTGGAGCGATCGCGGCCGTCAAGCAAGCGAGGTCTCGTTCCCGATCGGGCGACAAGGCTTTGCCGCCCGGCGCGGCGGTCGAGGTCGCCGTGGAGAGCGATTCCCGAACGCTTGCGTCGCTCCTGGAAGGCCAGCGGCGCGAAGCGGGGCGGACCGTGCCGCGACCAGAAGACGATCCCCACGTGGTGGCCCGGTCCGTCGTCGATCCCCTGCCCCCGCCGCCTTGTCCAGCCGCCGATCCCAAGAACACGGCGGGGATGATCGCCATGAGGCCGGCCTCGACAACGTTCGTGGTCAAGCACATGCGCCGCGAATGCGGCTGCTATCCCGACCCCGGCACGCCGCCGGCGCAATGGGATCGGTTCCTCCGGGGATCGCCCCACGACGGGACGCTGGAACATCGCGTCCGGGCGACGCTTGGGCCGTACTGGATCGATCCCCGACCAGTGACGAACGGCCAATTCGAGGCCTTCCTGAAGGCGACCGGCTACCAGCCCCGATGCCCCGACAAGTTCCTCCACCACTGGGGCGGCGCCGCCTGTCCCGCCGACCTCCGGGACAAGCCGGTCGTGTACGTGGACCTGGACGATTCGCGGGCCTACGCCGCCTGGGCAGGAAAGCGCTTACCCACCGAATGGGAATGGCAGCATGCGGCCGAGCACTCGGAGCGGCAGCCCCTGGGTTTTCAGCACTCCGAGGTCTTTGAATGGACCGAGAGCCAACGCGACGACGGCCACACGCGGTTTGTCATGCTCCGCGGGGGCTCGGCCTATCAGGCAAAGGGCTCGATCTGGTACTTTCCCGGCGGTCCCCAGCCGATTGCTTCTCACGCCAAGTTCCTCCTCATGGCCCCAGGACTGGACCGCTGCGCGACGATCGGGTTCCGATGCGTTGCGATTCCGTGAAGGGCCGCCGGGGTTTGGCGGTCCCCCAGCGGCTTTTCGGTTTCCCGGCCCCGCGGCGGACGTGGCAACTGGGCGGGAGATCAGCCGTTGCGTTGCAGGCACAGCGGCCCAGGCAGGGCGGCGGGGCCGAGAGGGCCCTCGTCGCCTAGCAAGAACGGGACCGACCTTTGGCCATCTGTCGAACGCCATGCGGCTGCGGCCATGCCTCAATCCCAGGGCACGCTTTCAGAATGGCCCGAAGCCCGACGCCTCAACGCACGCCCCGCCCAACAGCCTCGCGCAGCAACCCATCCTCGGGGTTGCATTATTACCCCCGTCCGATCCACTCTGGCGCGGCCTTTAGCCGAGCTACCGCAGGCCAATCTTTTTTGAGGCCGACTGCTTGACGGACGATATCTATATGATATCATTTAGCTATACAGACGGCTGCAACCCATTTGGAGGACCGGACATGAATCGGGAAAGACCAACTCAGGTGCTGGGCGGTTGGGGGATGCTGGTGGTGACGATTGCCATCTTCGCCCTCGGAGTTGCCATGTTCGCATGGTTTGTTTACGGGGCCGCGCAGGCCCAGCGGACGCATCAGCAACCCAATTTTTATTGGCTGCTGGCCAGCGTGCTGACGATCGGACTGGGCGTGTTCGTCTGCTTCGGCTTTTTCACCCTGGAGCCGAACGAGGCCCGCGTGCTGATTCTGTTCGGGGCTTACCAGGGTACGGTCCGCGCCGCTGGTTGGCATTGGACCAATCCGCTGAACACGAAGCTGCGCGTGTCGCTGCGGGCCCGGAACCTCGAGGGCGAGCGGCTCAAGGTGAACGACAAGCGGGGCAATCCGGTGGAGATCGCCGCCGTCGTGGTTTGGCGCGTAGAAGACACCGCCCAGGCCGTCTTCGACGTCGAACAATACGAGAACTACGTCAAGATCCAGAGCGAGTCGGCCGTGCGGCACGTGGCCAGCGCCTACGCGTACGATCATGGCGGCGACGAGGACAGCCGAGAGATCACGCTCCGCAGCGGGATGGACGAAGTGGCGGCCGCGCTGCGGCAGGAGTTGCAGGACCGCGTGGCCAAGGCCGGCGTGGTGATCGAGGAGGCCCGGCTCACGCACCTGGCGTACGCGCCCGAGATCGCCGGCGTGATGCTCCGCCGCCAGCAGGCCGAGGCGATCATCGCCGCCCGGCAGAAAATCGTCCACGGCGCCGTGAGCATGGTCCAGATGGCCCTGAAAGACCTCACCGACAATGGCGTGGTCCAACTCGACGAGGAGCGCAAGGCGACCATGGTCAGCAATCTGCTGGTCGTCCTGTGCGGCGAGCGCGAGGCCCAGCCGGTCGTCAACGCGGGGACGCTTTATACGTAGCGGAGGCGAAGCTGTCGGCTAATCATGAAATCGCGCAAGAGCTTCCTTCTCCGCATCAGCCCGCAACTCTACGAGGCCCTGGAAGCGTGGGCCCAGCAGGAGTTCCGCAGCGTCAATGCCCAGATCGAGTACATCCTCAAGGACGCGGTTCGGAAGAAGGGCCGCGCGGTCGAGGAAACGCCCGAGCCGGCGCCCGACGTCGGGCAAACGCCGTCCCCCTGAAGGAACCGCCTGGCATGAGAGCGACTTTGCTGAGTTTTCTGGTCTTGGGGCTCTTGGTGCTGGGGAGCATCGTGCAGGCGTTCTCGTACTATGCGGTGCTGCCCGACCGCGTCGCGGCCCACTTCGACGCGGCCGGCCAACCCGATGGCTGGCAATCCAAGGAGAGGCTGCTGCTAACGCACATCGGCCTTGTGGTAGGCACGGCTTTCGGCGTCATCCCCCTGGTCTATCTCGGCGTGCGTTTCGGGCCGGCCTCGATGATCGGAATGCCCCACAAGGAATACTGGCTTGCCGAGCCGCGCCAGCGCGAGACGCGGCTGACCCTCGTTCGCTACACGCTGTGGGTGATGAACATGACGCTCGCCCTGCTCGATGCCATCATGGAGTTGATCTATCGGGCGAACCTGTCCGAGAAGCCGCATCTTGGCTCGGGACCGTGGGTCTGTCTGGGCGTGTTCGGATTGGCGATCGGCGTTTGGCTTGTGAGTTTCTACCGCCGGTTTGGAAAGTGTTGCTGATTCGGGCGACACAATACCAAATTGTTGACCAAGACGCCGAGCGCACGGAAACCTCGGGGCACGGCACGCTTCGCACGACTCGCCATTCCCGGAATGGGAACGCTGGGGCCAGACCTTAAAGGATAAAAAATAGGTAACCGTTCACGGGGACTGTCCCGATTTTCGCGGCGAAGTCCGCGAAAATGGGATTGTCCCCCTTGGCCGGTCAGGGGGCAGACGCATTTTTCGACGCGAAACGGACCGAAAAACGCGCCAGTCCCCGGCCTGTGAACGGTTACAAAAATAGGTTTTGGAATGGAACCGTGCCGTGTCGTCCGTTGCTGCATGGCCGGCCCTTTAGGCGTCGCGCGACAATAACTTACCGGATTTGGGAAGTGGAGCGTAGGCGTTTCGCCCGCTTTTTCGAGGCGGGCGAGACGCCCGCGCTCCCCGAAATCGGTAGTTTATTCTCGCGCCATGCCTTAGCTTTATCTTTGAGAGTCTGACCTCAATCGCTCATGTAGGTATTGTGTCCCCGGAATCCGGCTTGTGGTTCCGCCGAGCCTCTTGCTTGCGTTGGGTGGCTGGTTTACACTTGAGGGGCGGCCCTTCGCCGGGGTTCATTCCAGCCTGGGAATGATCCTCGAACGCGCGAATCGGCCGGTTCCCTCCGAGGATCGAAGCACCTGCCTGCCGATGGAGAACACCGCGTTTTGCTTGGTGAAGGCCGCGCGAACCGGCGGACCCTCTCGGGCCACGAAGCGAAGACTGGTTTGAAGCACGCACACAAGGGAGGACAACCGATGTACAGCAAAGGGTTCATGGGGATGTTGGCGGTCGGAGGGGTCTTGGCGATGATCTTCGCCACGGGCTGCGGCCAGGGAGGTGCGTCGGGCCGGCAGGCCATCTCGGGCACTGTGACGTTTCAAGGCAAGCCGCTGGAACAGGGAACGATCCAAATCATCTCCATGGATCCCGGCAAGCAGGCCATCAGCGGCGGGATGATCAAGGGCGGAAAGTTCAGCATCGCGGCGGACAAAGGGCTTGCGCCGGGCAAGTACCGGGTGCGCATTTCATCGCCCGAGGAAGGTTCGGGCGCGGCCCCGGCGATGCCGGGCGATCCCGCCCCTGTCGCCAAGGAACGCATCCCCCCCGAATACAGCGGCCCCGAAAGCAAATTGGAAATCGAAGTGACCAAGGGTGGAAAAAACGAGTTCAAGCTTGAAATCAAGTAGCCTCGGAGCCGATCCCGTGCGGGATCGCCGCTCTTGCCGGGTTGCGTTGCGAGCGTAAACCGCGGGCAAACATCCCGCGGCGGTGTTTTTGTCTTTCTTACAAGGAGCGTGCCATGCGCAAACGTGGTTTCACCCTCGTCGAGTTGTTGGTGGTCATTGCCATCATCGGGATTTTGATCGCCTTGTTGTTGCCCGCCGTGCAAGCCGCGCGCGAAGCGGCTCGCCGCTCGCAATGCTCGAACAACCTCAAGCAGATCGGCGTCGGCATGCACAATTACCACGACGTCAACAAGAGCCTCATGGTCGGCGCCTACGGCTGCTGCTGGGGCACCTGGAAAGTCGCCCTGCTGCCCTACATCGAACAGAGGAACCTGTTCGGCCAGTACGTCCATGGACCCAAGGGCGTCGACGGCGCCGGCTACGACAACCGCTATGCGCACTCCGTCAACTTGCCGGTGACGACCGCCATGATTCCCACGTTCCACTGCCCCAGCGACACGCCGAACCGGCCCATCCTCAACATCTACTCGCACAACTACGCGTGCAATTACGGAAACACGGTGTACGGGCAGGTGATCGGGAACACCTTCAACGGCATCCGGCACGGGGGAGCCCCGTTCCGGTACATCACGGTGCCCGGCGCGGTGATCGACGGGGCCTACGATTTTTCGTGGTTCCAGGACGGCACGAGCAACACGATGCTGGTCGCGGAGGTGCTAGTCGGACGGGGCAGCGACTTGCGCGGATTCAGTTGGTGGGGCGACGCCTCGGGATTCGAGACGTACCAGGAGCCCAACAGCCCCATTCCGGATCGGATCTACACCGCCGGCTATTGCGTCAACGAACCCGCGTTCAACCTTCCCTGCGCGGTGTCGACCACCACCGATCCGACGATGTTCGGGTCGCGAAGCAAGCATCCTGGCGGCGTGCAGGCCGTGTTTGGCGACGGTTCCGCCAAGTTCATCTCGCAGACCATCGACATCGCCACGTGGCGGGCCTTGAGCACCACGCGCGGCGGCGAGAGCATCGGGCAGTACTGACGCGCTCCGCCGAGCGGACGACGCGCGCCCAAGCAAATAACGCGGAACAAGAAGCCCCCGCCAGGGCTTTTTCAATCTGCGACCCGCACAACGGTTGCGTGACGAGGATCGGGGAACGGTCCGCGTGCGCCGTTTTCCTGCCCACGACGCATTGCCTGGCGGGCCGAGGCGCAACAAGACCATGAATCGCACGCTGATCGTCGTCCTGCTCGTTGGATCGTTACAGGCTCTCGAACGACCGTCGCGGGCCGCTTCGCCGCGACTAAACGTGCTGTTCATCGCCATCGACGATCAAAACGACGGGATCGGCCACTTGGGCGGCCACCCCCTGGCGAAGACGCCGCCCATCGACCCCTGGCCGCGCGGGCACGGCGGGGCGAGGCAAGGCGAGGCAAGGCGACTGGCGAAGACGCCGCCCATCGACCCCTGGCCGCGCGGGGCACCGCGTTTCTCAACGCCCATATCCAATCGCCGCTGTGCAATCCCTGCCGCACGAGCCTCATGCTCGGGCTGCGTCCTACGACCACGGGTATCTACGGGCTGGCCCCGTGGTTCCGCGACCTGCCCCAGTGGCGCGACCGCGTCACGTTGCCGCAGCACTTTGCCGCGCGCGGTTACCCTTCGGTCAGTCGTTCAAATTTCAATTTTCGCCGCGCAGGCGTCTGAACTCCGTTTCAAGACCACGGGCGACGAAAATTGAAATTTGAACGACTGACCGCAGACTATCCGACCGACCTGGAGGGCGTCAGCCTCGTGCCGCAGCTCAAGGACGCCGCCGCGCGCCGCGACCCTCCGGCGATCACCAGCCATAATCAGGGCAACCACGGGATCCGCAGCGAGCGCTGGCGGTACATCCGCTACGCCGACGGGAGCGAAGAACTGTACGACATGCAGGCCGATCCGCGCGAGTGGACCAACCTTGCCGGGCGATCCGAGTGCGCCACGGTGATCGCCGAACACCGCCGATGGCTGCCGAAGATCGACGAGCCGCCTGCTCCCGGCAGCGCGCACCGCATTCTGACCTATGACAAGGCCACGGACGAAGCCGTTTGGGAAGGGCAGACGGTGCGGCGCGGCGATCCGATTCCGGAATAGCGTCGGAAGCGCGCGAGAACGAGGCAACCCAAACAACGGAGCTTGAACGATGGTCAGCGGCACGGGGCGCCGCTTGCCGCGGTCATCGGGAAGCCCATGTTTCCCGATCCGTCCAGCGCGGCGTTGGCCTCGCCTTCTTCGGAGGCTTGCGCCCTGCCGCTTCGGCCGGGGGGCGACTTTCTTCGGCGGCGTCCACCCCCGGGGTTCGTTTCCCGGCGGGGGCGTGCGCGGTGGCGACGATCCCCTTTTCCCGTTTTGGCGGCGATCGAGTTCTGGTAGACTATGGAGTCCGTCTGAGACCGCCTGCCGTTTGCCATGCTGCGCTTTGCGACCCTCGCGCCGCAACCACCGTTGCCGCTGTTGATCACCGGAATCACGGGGGTAACCGGCTACCACGCGCTGCGGTACTTCCAAGCCCGGTATCCCGGTCAAGTGATCGGCATCCGCCAGGAAGACGATCCGCGTCTGTCGGGCCCCGGCGTGGTGGCGTGCAACGCCGAGGACCGCGAGGCGTTGGCGAAGCTGTTCGATCGCCACGGCTTTGCCTCGGTGCTGGACTGCGCGGGCAATTGCGCGCTGAAGGCCTGCGAACTGGATCCTGCCCTGGCGCGCCGGCTGAATGTCGAGGGGGTTGAAAACTTGCTGGCCCAGTCGGTCCGCATGGGCGCGCGCATGGTGCATCTGTCCTGCGACCTGGTTTTCTCCGGCAGGAAAGGCGAGGATTACGTCGAGACCGATCCGACCGATCCCGTCACTGTCTACGGGAAGACCATGGTGGCTGGCGAGCGGGCCGTGCTGGAGGCCGATCCCAAGGCGTGCATCTTGAGGATTTCGCTTCCGATGGGCCGAAGCCTCAACGGGCACGCCGGGGCCATCGACTGGATCGCCTCGCGGTTCAAGAAGTCGCGTCCCGCCACGCTCTACACCGACGAAATCCGCACGCCGACCTACGCCGATTGCCTCAACCGCGTGTGTGAGGCCGTGCTGGGGGGCCATTTGGCCGGGATTTACCATGCCGGAGGACCTCGCCGCTTGAGCCTCTTTCAAATCGCCCAAGTCATCAATCGCCTGGGCGGCTACGACCCGGAATGCCTGTTCGGGATCCCGAGGACCCACGCCGGTCCCATTCCGCCGCGCGCGGGGAACGTGTGCATGAACTCAGACAAATTGAGGCATGCCCTGGGCTACCCCCCGTTTGCGCCTTGGCCTGTCGAGGAGCGTTGGGTTCCCACCCACCGCAAGTGGCACTACGAGCGGCCCGCGAATGAACCCCGATCGCCCGAATTCCTCGATCAGGTCCTGGCCCGCCTTCCCCGGAACATGAGCTATGCTTGAAATGGGGCGCGGGGTTCCCCTGCTTGAATTGGAGGCGTTGCCGTGAAGCGACTGCTGCAATTCGCTGCGAACGATCAAGGGGCCACAGCGGTCGAATACGCGGTGATGCTCAGCCTGATCGTGTTGGTCTTGCTTGGCTCGGCGGCCCTGGTTGGACAGCGGACCCATGGCATGTGGTCGAGCATTCAGACGAACCTGACCGACAGCGGCGCCCTCAAGTAGCCCGAAACATCTCCACGAAGCACAGGCCGATCAAGGTCTTGGCGTCCTCGATTTGCCGATCGCGGGCCAGGGCCAAGGCTTCGTTCCAGGGCAGGACCACCGGTTCGATCCGTTCGTCGGGCTGAAGGTCGGGGGGCCCCGGCTCCAGGCCCGTCGCCAGAAACAGGTGCATCCGCTCGTCGAGGATTCCGGGCGAGGCGTAAAACGACGTGAGCCACTGCATGGATCGGGCCCGATAGCCGGTTTCCTCCGCCAGCTCGCGATGCGCGGCCAAGACCGGCTCTTCGTCCGGTTCCAACGTGCCCGCGGGCAATTCGAGGAGATGCCGCCCCACGGCCGTGCGGTAGTTGCGGATCAGCACCACGCGCCCATCGTCCAGACGCGGCAGCACCACCACCGCCCCTGGGTGGCGGATGATTTGCCGCACGTGCTGGCGCCCGTCGGTCCCCTCGGTCCACTTGCGGACCACGTTGAAAATCTGGCACTCCAGCAGCAGTTCCTCATCGTCGCGGGGATGCATCATTCGACCTCCAGGAGGGCCTCGACTTCACCGTCGCGCCGGAATCGGGCCACGAGCGTTTCCGACGACAAGTTGTGGCCCAACAGCGTGCGGTTCGCCTTGGGCGCGAGCGAACGATAGATCAGCCATTGCAGGGCGCCGATCTGCACGCGAAATCCGACGGCCGCGTCGTCGGCCACGGCCCGGAGTCGCTCGGCCACCGTCAGCCGCCTCCAGGTGAGCGCGTGAGCGAATCGGGAGGGCGCAAGATCGAAGAACAGGGGGGCGAAGAGGGTCCGTCCGCGGACCGTTTGGATGAGCTGGAGGGCGCCGTCGACTTGAGCCAACGAGCCCGCCCCGGCCGCAGCCCGCCATTCCGGCAAGGCCAGCGGCAGGACCAACGCGCGGCGGCGGCGGGCGACCAGAAACCCTTCACGGCTCTCCTCGGCCCCGCGGAACACGACGCCCGGCCCCAACCGCCACCGCGAGCGATATTCCAGCTCGGTCGGGCCAGAGGCCAAGACGGCGTCGGCCACCAGCAGGATTCGGTCCCTCGGGGCGAGAAACAAATGGCGTTCGACGGTGATCCCCTGGCTCCACTCGCTCGAAAGCTCCAGGTAATCGGCTTCCTCGTCGCAGACGCGAAGCACCTGTTGCCAGCGGGTGGACAGCCTCGCCAGGCGGCCGTTTCTCCGGACCTGGCAGGTCCAGTCGCCACTGCCAAGCAGCTCGCCGCCGCTTCTCAATTCGACCCGCACCCGCCGACCGCCGTAATCCACCTCCAGCGACGGATCCCCGGCCGACCGGCCGGCCCGAAGCACCGCCGCGCGATCGTTCTTGGAGGAGGCTGGACGGTTCGCCATCTCTTGCCCCGGCCACCGGGTTCCGCCGGCGCCGCACTCGGAAAGGCTTGGTTTCCGCTTCATTGCCGGGCGTTTCCCTCGGACGCTCCGGGCGTCGTGGAGGACTGTTGCCGCGGCGCGATGCGCTCTATACTGCGTGCAGGCGGCGGTGAAGCTTCGTTCCAGCAAAACCGCATCGCTCTTGCCCGCGCGAAGCCTGACGGGAATCCGGCAGCGCGTCGCATCGTTGGAAAACGGTCCCTCATTCTATGCGAGGCGTGTTGGCGATGGAACTCTTCTTTCGCGGCGGCGGATGGGACTCGCGACGGGTCCCCAACGGCTGGGCACGGCTGGTCTGGGTTGTTTGGGTAGCGGCGTTGGGGCTCGCGGGCGAGGCCGCGGCCGCGGAACCGCGATCTCCCGCCGGACCCGAGCCTCGTTTGGAATTGACGATCACCGGTCCGCAACAGGCCGCCGTGGGAACAAAGGCGACCTTCGATCTGGAGATCCGCAACGCGGGGAATCTCCCAGCGACGAATCTGCTGGTGATCGATCATTTCGATCCGGGGCTGGTTCACGAAGCGGCCCCGAGCCCCATCGAGCATGACCTGAAGCCCCTTCGGCCGGGCGAATCGCAGCGGCTGCGGCTGACGTTTCGGGTGGCCCGCCCCGGCAAGCTGACCCATCAGGTCACCATCGTCCACCAGGGCAAGGTCGTCACGGCCGCGACCTCCTCGGTGATCGGCGAGGGAAGCGGGGAGCCGGACACCGGCAAAACCGATCCGCGAGCAGGGGCCAAGGCAGATTCCAAAATGGCCGCGGCGGCCAAGCCAGCCAAGCCCAAACCTTCGGCAGGGGACGGGGAATTCGAGTTTCCCGAAATCCCGCCTCGCCCGGACACGCCGCAGGAAGACAAGCTGCCGGACTTGGGCCCCCCGCTGGTCGATCGGCCCGAAGCGCTCAAGCGTCTGAACGACAAGTATCCCGTGTGGATCGACCGGGAGAAGCGGAGCGTGGTGCTGGTCGGCGTCGTTTGCCAGCGTCAGTCGCCGCTGGAGTTGTTTGCCTGCCTGAGGAATTCGAAGGAACACGAGGCCGTGGTTTCGGTCCCGACCAAAGCCGCGTTCGTCCACGCGGCCCTCCTGGCCGTGGGGGCCGAACCCGGCTCGCCCGTGCAGTTCCGCCCCAAATATGTCCCCGCCAGCGGTTCGGAAATCGAGATCACCTGCGTCTGGAAGGACGCCAAAGGCCAACGGCAGACCGCTCGGGCCCAGGACTGGGTTCGCAATGTCAAGACTGGAAAGGCCCTCGAGTATCCTTGGGTTTTCGCGGGCAGCCGATTTCAAAAGAACTCGGTCACCGGCGAGACCTATTACCAGGCCGACGCCGACGGCGATTTGATCTGCGTGTCGAATTTCCCCGGGGCCATGCTCGACTTGCCGATCCAGAGCACGTCGTCGGACAGCGAGCTGCTTTTCGAGGGGTTTACCGAACACATTCCGCCGCGAGGCACCCCGGTCACCCTCATCCTCACGCCAAAACCCAAAGGCGCAAAACCCGCCCCGGCCGCAAAATAGCGCGACCCCTGGGTTGGCGCGGGACGAAGCGGGGGGCCGCTTGGGGCCAAGCGTTGGGCTGTGGCGGGATGATCTGTTCAGGCGGGCGGGCCGTTGCCGGCCTGGGCCTCCCGCCCGCCAACACGGCAGTGGGCGAGAATCTCCTGGGCTGACGCGAGATAGCCTACGTAAAACGGCCCGAATTCGGCGTACCGAGCGCTCGCTTCGTCGAAACGCATACGATACACGATGTCCTTGAGGAACTCGGGATTGCGGGCCCAAAGGGTCACGCCCCATTCCCAATCATCCAACCCCAAAGCGACCGTGATCAGTTGCGTGACCTTGCCCGCAAACTTCATCCCGCTCTCGCCGTGTTGGCCCATCAGCCGCGAGCGCTCGGCAAAATCCAGGAGAAACCAATTGGCTTCCGGTTGGCGGCGTTTGTTCATCGGATAGAAGCAGACCGCCGGCCAGGTGGGCAGGTCGGGCGTGAGGCGCTGCCGGTGCATGACCTCCAGACGCCGTTCGAACTGCTTAAGCCGAACGCGGTATTCCTCCCCTGCTGGATCCAGACCCTTGGCCGCCAGCTCCTGGCCGTATTGCTCCAGCGTGGGAAGATACTCCGAGACCTCGGTCAACGACACAAACGACCAGGCCGGCGTCAAGGCCGCGCCCAACGGACACGCCAGCAAGCGTTGATGAACGCCGTTGACCACCAGGGGATCCGCGTCCAAGGCCACAAACGCGAAATCGGCCTTGTGGCCGCTGATCGTCAACGTCTGCAACCGGGCCGGCGCTCCCGGGGCGGCAGGATCCAACACGCTCTCGAACTCGCGGCACCCGTCGCTCAATTCGCTCGGGCCAAGGTGCCGCAACTGGGCGCGATCAAAGCGATAGAAGTAATGGCCCACATGCCAACCCCTCAGCGGCCGGAGCGACGCCTCGGGGAGGCCTTCGGTCTGCTCGTGCGTCATGCCGTGGACAAATCCCCCGCTAACGAACGGCCGTCCGCCTCAGCCGGTTGAAAGCAAACGGTTTACGCTTTCCATCAGTCGGTCCATGGCAAACGGCTTGCGGATATAGTCGTCCACCCCGAGCATCTCCGCGTAGGCCTTGTGCCGACTTCCTTCATTGGCCGTAATCATGATCACCCGCATCGGCACGCGCCGCGTCCGACGCAGACGTTCCAAGACCAAGAACCCGCTCCGCTTGGGCATCATCATGTCCAAGATCACCAGGTCCGGATCCTCGCGCTCGGCCATGGCCAATCCCTGGTTGCCGTCCCGGGCGACCAGGATCTCGTAACCCTTGGTCTCCAAGGCGAGCCTCATCGACTCGACGATTTCCGGATCGTCATCGACCAAGAGGATGCGTTTCTTCGGCGGACCGCCATTGGGTTGCGTTTCCTTCGGTTGCTCATCCATGGTTTGGTTCCTCCGCAGCGCCCCTGGGCGTTTCGTGACTGCCTGGCTCCATTGTCGCCATTCCCGCACGCCCGACAAGGCCATTGCCGCTATCGTGGACGATCGTTCCACCCTGAAGTGCGATCACGCGCTCTCCGTAGCGGCTTACCCACTCTTGATGCGTGACGAGGACGACGGTTCCCCCATCCTTGTGGTATTGCGCGATCAGGTCCAGGATGGCGGCCGCATTGTCCACGTCGAGGTTCCCGGTCGGCTCGTCGGCCAGAAGCAGGGCGGGCCGGTTCAACAGGGCCCTGGCAATCGCCACCCGTTGGCACTCTCCCGTGCTCAATTCAGCCGGCCGATGCGTGCGGCGATGATCCAGACCGAATCGGGCAAGCAACTCCCGGGCGCGATCCCTGGCGGCGGCCTTTTGGCCAGGCAACCCGGCCAAGGCCACATTCTCCAAAACGTCGAGGTAGGGCAAGAGATGGAACGTCTGGAAGACGAATCCGATGGATCGGGCGCGAAAGGCTGCCCTCTGGGCCGGCGACATCGCCGCGAGATCTTCGCCTGCCACGTGGACGCGCCCCGCCGTAGGGGTGGCCAATCCGCCAATCAGGCTCAACAACGTGGTCTTGCCACTGCCGCTCGGTCCGCGCACGATCGCGAATTGCCCCGAGGGAACTACCAGATCGATCCCCGCCAAGGCATGGACCGGGCCTGCGGAAGTCGCATAGGTTTTCTCGACGCGCTCAAGACGAAGCATGTTGCTGCCTGCGGACAAGGATCAACCCCACGGCCAACACCACGAAAGCCATTCCGGCCAAACCCAGCCCCAGTTGCCATCGCTGGCGCGACGAAAAACGCTCCGCGGCGCGGGCCTGGTTTGGGACGCCGCCGTCCGGCGACAAGGTGCCAGCGGTCGGCACTGGATCCTGCTGGGATGGCCCCGGCGATGCCGCTGCGGATGGATCCCCGGCCGAAGGAGACGGCGAGATCACCGCCGCAACCGCGGTTGGGGGGGCTCCTGACTCATTTCCCTTGGCCGGCGGCGAAACGCTCCCGTCGGCCGACATTTCGGCATAGAGCGGAGGGCCGGGGGTTGCCTCCTCTTCGGCGGCGAACCGCTCGGCCGTGGCCTCCCAGTCCCAGCGCATCAGCAAGTCCAAGCCGGGGTTCTGATCCTTGATCGTACACGAGCACCGGTCGCCGAGAAATCGGAGCAAGCCGGTAAGACTCTCGACCGTGACCTCCTTCCCGATCCCCGGCGGCATCACACGCCCCCGCCCGTAGATCGCAAACAGCATCGGCTCATACGGAGGCTTGAGATCCTGAGCGTCGGGCGTCATCGCGGCCAGGCACTTCAACAGCCATGTTTCCGCCGCGTTCGAGCGATTCAGCTTGAGCAGGGCCACGCGAATCGCGCTTCGCAACGCGCCGGGCCCGTCGGCCGACGCGGCGTCGCCGCTCGGCGGAGCCCTTCCGACATCGTCTTTCGACGTGGTTGGCCCTGAATCCTCGGGCGAATCCGCGAAAAGTCTTCCCGCCGCGGCAATGGACATGACCCGGCGCGCCACGGTCTCCATGCGCGCGGTCTCCTCGGGCTGGTCGCCCTCCAGAATGAGCAGCACGATTCCGTGTCCCTCGTGGAACCGCTGGCCGATCTCGGATCGCAGGGGGGACTCGACGATCTGCCGGGCGGCGGCCAAATCGATCGGTCCGGTGAACAGAGGGTCGCCCCATGGGGCAACCACCACGTACCGTGGAAGTGTCTTGTCGCCGACGTCCTGCCACGTCTTTCGGACCGAATCGGGCAGGGCTTCCAGGGCGTCTTTCCGATCGAGGTCCACCGGCGTGACGCTAACGTTTGGCGCCACCCCGTCCTTGTCTCGGTCGGCCAACGCGGCGTGGATGGCTTGATCGGCCTGGGGCACCGCTTTGCGATGGAAATAAAAGACCTCGTAGGCCATCGGGGTCCAGCGGTACATCGCATAACGGTAGACTGGCGTGTCGCAAGCCCAGCCCGCCGCAGCCATGGCCCACCACACCACGACGCCCGCGCACCCGACCGCCGCCCCGATCGTCGAGGGGCATCGAGACCGGGTATGGCCGCCGCACCCGATGAATTCCCGCCTCTCCATTTTCAGCCACCTCGCGTTCAAGGGACTTTCCGAGCAACCCATTTATACGGCCGAACGCATCCCAAAGCAAATCCCAAGCCCCCCAGGCAGCCACGACGTCCATCAACGCCCCGGTTGGACAGGACGGGATCCGTAAAGGTAAGCGGTCACGGGGACTGTCACGATTTTCGCGGCGAAGTCCGCGGAAATGGGACTGTCACCCAGGCCGGTCAGGGGGCCGACGCATTTTTCGGCGCGAAACGGCCCGAAAAACGCGCCAGTCCCCGGCCTGTGAACGGTTACCCGTAAAGCGTGAATGCGGTTCCGGTGGGAACGGGAGCGGCGCGCGGTCACGCCCGGCCGACGGCCCAAGCCACTCGGGCGTTCCCTTATCCCGGACACCGCACCCAACCGAACCACCGGCAGAACATCCCAGCCATACGGTCATGCGGTGGTTGCACAACCGCCGTGAATCCCGATGATGCGACGCAATGCCCAGGGCGTATTACTGCGGCTCGTGGTGGGGTGGCGATCCACCCGAAAAACCACTGCCAAATCCGGCGCGGCGGTGCGACGATTTGCCGCAAGCCCCGTCGCGGAAATCATCCGCCACAAAGCGGCAACGCTCCCAAGAAACATCGCAACCCCATATAAAATATGGGGTTGTGTGCACTGCTCACGGAGTTGCGTCAGAACTTGCCAGAAATCATTAGCGGAGAGGGAGGGATTCGAACCCTCGGAGGAGCTTATAGCCCCTCACGGATTTAGCAAACCCGCGCATTCGACCACTCTGCCACCTCTCCGAGATCGCCTGCTTAACAGTTTGCCTCCCTTGTCGCCTGCTGGATGGTCTCCGAGTAACCGTTCGCCGGGACTGTCCCGATCTTCGCGGCGAAGTCCGCGAAAATGGGACTGTCCCCCTTGGCCCGCGGCCTGTGAACGGTTACGTCTCGGATGCACTGCTTGATGGTCACTCGACACTCCAGTTGACCCGACCGACGTGGGCCGAACCACGGCCTTCGCAACCCATTTCCAACAAGCAGACTTCAGGCCATGTCCAAGTCTACCACCGCGCGGGGCCGCCGTAAAGCTGTTCGACTCTCCGCCGGGCCGCCAAGCCGCGGATTCCGTCTGAACCGTGGGAACCCGCGCCGGACGCGACTCGCCCCGTTCGCAAGGCCATGCCAGCAAACATGCACGGATTTCAGGTCGGCCTTGTCTCGACCGGGTCAGGCAGACGCCGACTCGGCTCCGCCAGTTCGCTGCGGTAGACCGTCACGTCCTCGGAGGCATCGAAGCGGGGGCATCCAATTTGTTCGGGCGGTTCGGCGCGGCAGGCGGCTATTCCAAGGGCAGTCTCACCGGACGGCCTCCCTGTTCGATCGACCGGTCGATGGCCAGGCACAATTCGTGCGTGTGGTACGCGTCGGCGATGTTGCAATGCGACTCGCGCCCCTCGCGGATGCAATCGACAAAGTGATTGATTTCGGCGTCGAAGGGGTGGTGGTGGACGTCGCCGCTGTCCGGCAGCACGGTGGGGACCACGGTCCAGCCGGTTTGGCCGGGGAAGAGCTTTTTGGACCAGATCCGGTTGTCGCGGATCGTGCCCTCGGTGCCCGCTAAATCGATATTGAACGTGTACGGCATTTCGCAGTCGAACAGGGCCGCGGTCTTGCCGACGATGCCGCCGCGAAAGCGGAGGATCGCCACCACATTGGCGTCATATTCGAACGCTCCCCTCTTGTTGTTCGCCATGGCGGACACTTCGACCGGTTCGTCGCCGGTGAGCCAGCGCAACCCGTCCAAGGCGTGGCATCCCCCCAGCAGCATGGCGCTTCCGCCGGTCTTCCGCCTGCTGTGCAGATTCCAGGCGTGGTGGGTGGGCCTGAGGCCATGCCAGTAATCCAGCTCGGCGTAGAACACCTCGCCGATTGCCCCGGCGGCGACCAGCGACTTGATGTTCTGGAACGCCGGATTCCAGCGGAGCACGAAACCGGCCAGGCTCCGCACGCCAGCCCGGGCCACCGCGTCGCGCAGCGCGCGGTTCTCTTCCATGGTCAGGGCGATCGGTTTTTCGACCAGCACATGCTTGCCGGCTTGGGCGGCGGCGATCGCTTGCTCGGCGTGGACGTGGCTGGGCCCGCAGAGATCGACGACGTGGACGGCCGGGTCGGCGAGCACGGCCTCGTAGTCGTCCCCCACCCGGCAGTCCACCCCCAGGCGCGCGGCAAGCTGCGCCGCCCGCTCCCTGTGCACGTCGCTGATCGAGACGATGCGCGCGTGGGGGTTCTTGGTCCAACTCGCGGCGTGCGCGCCGGCCACCCAGCCTGCCCCGTGAATCGCGACGCCTAGTCTTGCGTTTTCCATGTCACCTCCTCGTCGAGCCATTTGAGGTAATCGGCGCTGGCCGCCGTGATGGGCAGGGCGAGGATTTCCGGGACCTGGTAGGAATGCACTTCGCGGATCGCCTGCTCGATCCGATCGTAAAGCTCGCGGCGGCTCTTGGCCGCGCAGAGCCATTCCTGGCTCGTCTCCACCGCCCCCTGCCAGCGATACGTGCTCTCGATGGGCCCGACCACCTGAACGCAGGCCGCCAAGCGCTGCTCGACGAGCGTGCGCGCGATGCGGACCGCCTCGTCGCGCGAGGCGGCGGTCGTCAGCACCTGAATATGCCCAGTCATCGTGTCCTCCCCGCTTTTTTCCTTGGGCGTGTCGGCCGCGGCTGCTTCATCATCGCTGTGACGGGTCACGCGCCGGGGGGCCGCGATGGCGTCAGCCGCGAAGCGCGATGCCCTCGGACTGCAAGAATGCCAAGAATGCGTCGCGGAATGCGTCGATTTGCTCGCTGGTGAGCGTGCGGTCCCAGGCGCCCAGCCAATAGCGGAACGAGTAGGAGCCCTTGCCCGGCGGGAGCCCCTTGCCTTTGTAAACGTAGAGGAACTCCCGGCGCATGACGAGCGGGTGGGAGAAGGCGTCGAGGCGCGATTCGAGGGCGGCGAAGCCTTGGGTGAGGTCCCAGACGAGCGAGAAATCCTGCCACGAGCCGGGGTAGATCGGCGGGGCCTGGTACTTGAGTTCTGGATAGATCGGGCCGTCCAGGGCCTCGAGATCCAGTTCGAACCACAAGACCTGGCCGTCCGGGGCCACGGTCTCCAGGATCTTCCCGCTCAATGCCCCCAGGCTTCCCACCTGTTTGCCGTTGCAGGTCACCGAGACGAAGTAATGGGGAACTTGCCAGGGGACGTCGCCGGGCGGCTTCTTTTCGCCGGTCTCGCAAGCGTCGGCGGAGGGGAGGGGGATTGGATCGGCCGCCGAGGACTCGAATCGCAACGCGCCGCAACTCAGCACCCGGCCGAGGTCCTCGATCACGCCGCGGACTGCCCGAAAATGCTCCTCCAGCGTCGGTTGGTGCATCTGGTGGAAACTGACGCCGCCCAGGCGCGTCCCCTCGATCGACGCGCCGTCGTCCGCCGCCGAGTAGACGCGGCCAATCTCGAACAGGCGGAAACTGTCCCGATGGACGCGGTTGCGGCCCACCAGCGCCAAGAGATTGGGAATCAGCGTGGTCCGCAGGAGCCGGTTCTGCTGGGCGCTGGGGTTTTTGAGCACCAACGCTCTTTGGGGAGTAAAGCCCAGTTGCCCGAGCCATGCCTCGTCGAACCAGCCGTAGTTCTGGACCTCGATAAAGCCGTGGCCCTGGGCCAAAAGTCGCCGGGCCTTGTGCTCTCGGCGAAGCGGGCGCTCGACGTGCAGCGGCCGCATGGCCACCGATGGCATGCGCGGCTCGATGCGGCCGTAGCCGTAGACGCGGAGGACCTCCTCCACGATGTCGGCGGGAATGGAAATGTCCTTCTCGCTGCGGTGCGGCGGGATGCCGACGCGAAGCTGCCCGGCCGCGTCGAATCGGGCTTGAAACCCGAGCGCCGTGAGGATTCTGGTCACCTCGTCATCGGCGATCTCCTTGCCCGCCAGGGCGTGCAGGAGGGTTCGCGGCATGACCAACGGGCGGAAGTGGTCTTTGAGATCGCCGGCTACGGTGAGGCGGGAGGTCACCTCGGGCTGGGCCCCCGCCTCCTGGATCAGACGCAGGATTCGGGCGATCGCCGTTTTCACGTTGGCGGGCGGTTGGCTTTTCTCGAATCGTTGGGCCGAATCGGTGCGAAGGTCCAGCCGCACGGAGGTGCGGCGGATCCGCGCCGCCTTGAAGTTGGCGCTTTCCAAGAGGAGCCGGCGCGTGTCGGGCCGGACCTCGCTGGCCAGCCCGCCCATGATGCCCGCCAGGGCCACAGGCTCCGTCTGGTTCCAGATCAACAGATCGTCGGGCAGCATTTGCCGCTCTTGGCCGTCGAGCGTGGTGAACGCGCCCGCGCGGCCCATCGGCGCCACGCGGATCGCCCGCACCAGGTCGCCGTCGAAGGCGTGAGTGGGCTGGGCCAGTTCGAGCATCACGTAGTTGGTGACGTCGACCAACAGGTTGAACGTCCGCTGGCCCAGGGCGTGGAGCCGCCGCTGCATCGCCAGCGGCGAAGGGAGCCCCGGCGGCACGCGCAATTCCAAGCAGGCGTAGCAAGGGCAGTTCTCGAAGTCCTCGACCGTCAAGGGAAAGGCCGGCAGGTGGTCGTATGGCGACAAATTGGCCGTCGGAAGCGGGCGAAGCTCCCGGCCAAAGATGGCCGCCAATTCCCGGGCAATGCCGTAGTGCCCCCACAGGTCCGGCCGGTGGGTAAGGCTCTTGTTGTCGATCTCGAGGATCACGTCCTCGGCCGGGACCTGCGCGGCCAGCGGAGCGCCATTGGCGAGCGACGCCGGGCATTCCAGCAGCACCTCGTGCCATCGGCTCATGCCCAATTCCATGGCCGAGCAGAGCACGCCCTCGCTGCGCCGGCCGCCGACCTCGGTCGCTTCGATCCGCATCCCTCCGGCCAACGTCGTGCCCGGCGGGGCAAAGGCCGCCTTCATCCCCACGCGAAGATTCGGCGCCCCGCAGACGGTCGCGTAGGGGCGCGAACCGGCGTCCACGGTCGCCAACCGGAGATTCCCCGCGAGCGGCTCCACGGCGGTCACTTCCCCGATCACCACGCCCTCCACGCAACGGCGGAGCACCTCGAAGCCCTCCACTTCGGCCGTGCACAGCGTAAGGCGATCGGCGATCGTCGCCGGGTCGAGGCCCGACAAATCCACGAAGTCCGAAATCCAGTCCAAGGAGATTTTCACCAGCTCGTCCTCGTTGTCTGTGAAATGGTCTTGCGTCTCGTTCCCAGGGGCTGGGGGGCCAACAAGCCGGTTCAGCAGGCGGAAACCGGACTTGGAAGACCGAAAGCCAAAGTCCCAGGCCGTCACACCGCCGCCGGGAATTGTTCGTAGAATCGAATGTCCCCGGAGTTCATCAGGCGAATGTCGGGAATGCCGAATTTCATCATGGCCAGCCGCGTCAGGCCGAGTCCGAAGGCGAAACCGCTGTACTTGGAGGTGTCGATCCGCCCGAATTCGAGCACGCGGGGGTGGACCAGCCCGCAGGGGATCAACTCGATCCAGCCGCTCCCCTTGCACGTCGAACAGCCCTTGCCGCCGCACAGGAGGCACTGGGCGTCGAGTTCGAAACCCGGTTCGACGAAGGGAAAGAAGCCTGGCCGCAGGCGCACGGTCACGTCGCGGTGGAAGATCTGGCTCAACAGGGCTTTCATCACGGCGATCAGGTTGGCCACCGAGATGCCCTCGTCGACCATCAGGCCTTCGAGTTGATAGAAAGTGTTCTCATGGCTGGCGTCGATCGCCTCGTAGCGAAAGCAGCGGCCGGGAAAGATCGCCCGCAGCGGAGCCCCGAACCGTTCCATCGCCCGAACCTGGATCGCCGAAGTGTGCGTGCGAAGGAGCATCCCATTGGTCAGCCAATACGTGTCCTGCATATCGCGGGCGGGATGGTCGGAGGGGATGTTCAGGGCGTCGAAGTTGTAGTATTCCCTTTCGACCTCTGGGCCGGTCAGGACCATGAAGCCCATGCCCTGAAAAATGTCCTCCAACTCCATCTGCACCAAGGCGATCGGATGGATGCAGCCAACGCTGTGGCCCGTGCCGGGGAGCGTGCGATCCAGGGCGGCCAACACCGCGGCCGGGGCCGCCGCCTCCCGGGCCTTGGCGGCTTCGAGGGCCTGGGCAATCTCGGTTTCGGCCAAGGCCTTCAGTTCGTTGAG
>Ga0073932_1001259_pt1 | contig 49628 bp, 36 predicted proteins | sample DewCreD2012metaG_FD_76967 | JGI IMG/M metagenome (GOLD analysis project Ga0073932, IMG submission 76967) | Hot spring sediment bacterial and archeal communities from British Columbia, Canada, to study Microbial Dark Matter (Phase II) - Dewar... ...
CATCCGCGGCCAGCGCGATCAGCGTGCCGCCGGACATGGCGTAGTGCGGCACAAACGCCGTGACGCGGCCGCGATGCGCACGCACGGCGCGGGCGATTTGCAGCGAGGGCAGCACCAGCCCGCCGGGCGTGTGCAGCACCAGGTCCAGCGGCACGTCGGGATCGGTCATCTCGCAGGCGCGCATGACCTCCTCGGCATCGTTCACGTCAATGTAGCGCATGACCGGAAACCCCAGCAGGCTCATGGTTTCCTGCCGGTGCACGAGCAGGATCAGCCGCGAGCGCCGCTGGGCCTCGAGGCGCGCGATCAGCCGTTGCCGGGCGCTTTCCAGCATCCGCTGCTTCACCACCGGCTGCAAGGCGCTGACCACAAAGAACAACCAGAAGAACTGCGAGAGGTCCATGTTGTGCACTCCTGCGCGCCCGGCGCGCGTTCGAGGATCAGCGGTTCCAGACTTCTTCCCATCCGTACTCGTCCCGAGCCCGGCGGCGGCACGGGCGGCGCCGCGCCAGAAACAAGCGGTGCGCCGCCAGCCCGAACACGAAGCCGCCGACATGGGCCCACCAGGCCACGCCGCCGCTGCGGGCCGGCGCCGCCGCGCTCAGCATGGCCGCCCAACCCTGGGACAGGAACCAGAACAACAGGTACGTCGCGGCCGGCAGAGCAAAGAAGAAGGGGTAGAACAAGATGGGAAACACCGTCACGACGCGCGCGCGGGGAAAGAGCCAGAAATACGCACCCAGCACCGCCGCCACGGCGCCCGACGCGCCCACCATCGGCACCCGCGCGTTCGGCGCCATCACAAACTGGGCCGCGCCGGCCGCCACTCCGCCGAGCAGGTAGAACAGCAGAAACCTCCCCGTCCCCATCCGGTCCTCCACATTGTCCCCAAAAATCCAGAGCGTCCACATGTTGCCGATCAGATGAGGCCAGTTCGCGTGCAGAAACATGTGCGTCAAGAACGGCCACCAGTCGTCCGCCGGCAACCCCATGCGCCAGGCCCAAGCGGGATGGCTGTAGCGCACCGGCACGATGCCGAAGAGATACACGAAGCGCTCCTCCAGCAGTGGAGGCAACGACCGCTGAAACCAGAACGCGAGAATATTGAGGGCGATCAGACCCCACATCCCCACCGGCGCGCAGCGGCTCGGCACGGTGTCGCGGATCGGAATCATGGGGCCGCGCTACTTGCGACCTGCTTCCCTGAGGATCGCGGCGCCACCCAAATCGCCCAGCGCCGCTTTTTGCAGGTCGGTCCAGAGGGTCCCCTCGCCGGCGTGCAGCACCTGGATGCGCAGCTTGTCGCTCAAGCCTTGCGCCAGCGTCCACAGCGCGTAGGCCGAGGGGTCGCCGAAAGCCTTGGCTTTGAGCTGCAACCCTTTGGCTTTCTCGCCTTCCACGAGCCGCACGGCCGCCGCTTCCGCCTCGGCCAGCGTGCGCACCGTGTTGGCCTCGATCACCGCCGTCTGCCGCGCGATCTGCGCCACTTGTTTGACCGCTTCGGCTCGCAGTTCGGCCGCCTGTTTTTCCTCGTCGGCCTTGATCTCGGCCTTCAGTTTCAGGGTCTCCTGCGCCACTTGCTGGCGGCGCTGTTCGATCAACGTGCGCTCGGTGTTCAATTCCGCCAGCTTCTTGGCGGTATTCTGCCGTTCGATGTTCGTCAGGTTCTGCTCCACCGCGATGCTGGCATCCTGGATCGGCTGCAGAATCTGTCCCGGAACCTCCACGTGCCGGATCAGCGCGTTGTGCACCACGATCTGTTTCTGAGCCAAGGTCGCGGCCAGCGTTTTGGTCAGTTCGGCCTGGAACTTTTCCCGCCCCTCGCCCACGATGAAGTCTTTGGCGCCGTATTCCGAGCCTTTATTGCGCGCGATGGAGGTGATCTGCGGCAGGATGATCTTGTCCACCACGGCCGGCAGATCGCCATAGGCGCTGAAGATGCCGGCGATGTTCTGCGGCAGCAATTCGACTTCCACGGTCATGTCCAGGCTGATCTGGAAGCCGTCGCGCGATGGAAATTCCAGGAATTCCGCCAGCATCAGCGTCGGCATGGCCTGGCCCTGCTCCACGTACTGCCGCCGCATCTTCTCCAGCGTCTGCGCCTGCTGGGCCGCGTCGGCCTGCGCCGCCTCCGAGACCTGGCCGCGCGGGGCGCTGCGCTGCGCGCCGCGTTGCAGGCTGTCCACCACGTTCGAGAAGTAATCCAGGCGTTTTTTTCTCTGCTCCTCGATGGCCTTGCTCTGCAGTTGCTCCATGGCTACGTTCTGCGTTTCGAGCTGCCCCTTGGTCAGCACTTCGCCCCCGGTTCGACCCAGCAGCGAGACCTGGTTGACACCGATCTCCACAATATCCACTTTGAAGCGCTTGGGGTTGATGTAGTACAGCCCCGGCTGGAGCACGTCGCGGCCCACGCCTTTCTGCCCCGCTTCGGCAAACTGACCCGGCGGGGCCTGTTCGCCGGCCAGGGAGGTGACCACCCCGGCATAGCCGATCGGCACGCTGACCGCGTCCGTCACGCTCACCTCGTAGCCGTAAGGATTCAGCCGGTATTTGCCCGGCCCCAGCACGCGCCGCCAGATGCCTTTCTGATCCGGCTCCGCCAGAAACTCGCCCTGCGGCAGATCGCGCCCCACTTTCGAGGTCACGACGCCGACTTTGCCCGGCGGGATCACCAGCACCGGCCGGATTTCCCAATCGTACAAGATCGGGTTGAGAAAATACCGGCCTTCGCCGAGCACCTCTTCGCGAACGCCCTGCTCGCCGGCGCGGGCCAGAATCCGGCCCGGATCGAGGGCCTTGCCCACGTTGGCCTTCACGATCGCCATGTGATCGGGCGGCACATATAAGCGGCAGAAGCCCCACATCCAGACGAACCATACGAACCCCAGGATCAGCGCCACCGCCAGCAGCGCGGCCACGGCGTTCTTCATCGCGCCACCTCCTTCCCGTCCGGCAGGAACGAGCCGAAGACGCTGCCCAGACTTTCCTTGCCGTCGCTCGTCAGCACGCTTTCGATGCGCGGCCCCGCCCGCTGGTAGAACGTATAGCGCGCCAGGTTGATCCCCGAACCGAAAGCCTCGACCTGGCCGGCCAGCACGCCGGCTTCCGCTTCGTTGCGCAGGCGGATCGCGTCCCGCTCGCCCTCCGCCCGCGCCACCTGCGCCGCCGCCTGCGCGGCCGCCGCCTCGTAACGCAGCTTGGCGACGCCCAAATCCTTCTCCGCCGCCACCACCTGCACGGCCAGCTCCTGCTGCGCGTTGATCACCGTGCGAATGCGGGCCGTTTCGGCCTCGACCTTCTCCTTGTTCTGCTGCGCCAGCATTTCCTGCCGCGCCAGTTCGGCTTCGGACTTGGCCTGCTCGATCTGCTGCTCGTACTTGCGCGCTTCCTGCACGGCCATTTGCCGATCGTGGCTGATGCCCGCGATCTGGTCCGGCACGGTGATCTTGCGCACCAGCACGGACCGAATCTCCACGCCCCAGTCCTTGCTTTTTTCCCGCAGGTGCGCCTCCAGATCGTTTTGAAACTTCTGGCGCGTCTCGCCCACGATGAAGTCGATCGCCGGGTGCTTGCTGCCTTCGATGCGGCTGAACCCCCGCGCCCGCGGCAGAATGGTCTTCTTGATGATGTCGTCCATGTCGCCGACCCGGTGGGTGATCAGCGCGGCCTCCTCGCGTTTGAGCGCAAACTCGATCGTGCCTTCGACCGTGACGGTGAAGCCGTCGAGCGTCAGAAAACTGATCACGTCCGCGCCGCTCATTTCGAACCGCTGGCTGCGCAAATTCACCTCCACGACGTTCACCCGGTAGGGGTGCAGGTAGTACGTGCCGGGGTCGAGCACTTCCCGGATCACGCCCTTCAGCCCCCGCTCCACCAGGAACGTGTTGCGCTGCGCGGCCGGAATCTCGTCATTGATCGGATCGGCGCCGACCAGCTCCGTCACCACGCCCACGCAGCCCGGGTGGATCGTAATGGCCGGCACGAGCGTCACGTTGAAGGCGTATGGGTTGACCCGGTGTTTACCCGGCAGCAGCACGTCCGGAAGAATGCCCTTTTCCCCGGGGCCGGCGATAATCTGCCCGTCGGCCGGTTCCTGGCCGTAGAGCCGCGTCACCACGCCCAACTGGCCGGCCGGGATGTCGGTGACCTTATGTTTGCGCCAGCCCCAGGTGTAGGGGTTGCGGAAGTACCGGCCTTCCGGCAAGACCTCCAACTGAATGCCCTTCTGGCCCGGTTCCTGCGCGATCAACGCGCCAGACGGCAACGGCTTGCCCGTCTTGCGGATCAGCACGGCGAACTCGCCGGCGCGCGGTTCGATCCGGCAGAAAAACCAGACGAACAACGGCAGCAGCAGCACGGCCACGGCGAGCAAAAACATCGCCATTGCCGACCAGGGAAACGTCGGCCCTGGCTCTCGCCGAAACTGTCGGCGCAGCGGCGGCACGGGCGGGGGGGAAGCAGAACCGTCGGCATCGTAGGGCATCGCGGCCTCCTCAGGGTTGCGGCTGCGTCGCAGCCGTTTCGAACGAAAAAACAAGTCCCAGCGGTTCGCCGTCGCTGTCGCGGCAACAAACGGCCGTCACCGCCGCGCGCCGCGCCCCGCCGCCGGCGCCGCGCAACTCCGCCTCCTGGCGCACGGGATCGGCCTGCGCCAGCGCGGCCTCGCGCAGCGCTTCCGCCGCGCCGGCCTCCGCGAACCACTCGCGCAGGTCCCGCCCGACCAGGGCCGCCGGAGCTTCCGCGCCCACCAGCCGCGCGAAGGCCGGGTTCGCATACTCGATCTTCAACGCCGTGTCGGCCAGCGCCAGGCCGCAGCCGGCGTGTTCCAGCGCCGTGTGCTCCTTGCGCAACAGCTCCTCGGTTTGAATCCGGCGCGTGATGTCGCGGACAAAAAAACACAGCCGGATTTGGTCCAGCCGCAGCTTGCTCACGGCAATCTCGGCCGGAAACGCGCTGCCGTCGCCGCGCCGGCAGAAGGCCTGGATCAGCGTGTAGCGCTGCGTTTTGAGGTGCTCGTTCAGCGCCTGGAGCAGGCCCTCGTCCGCGCCCTCCACGAACGCCAGAATCGGCCGGTTCAGAAGCCGCTCCTGCTCGAGCTGGAAGAATTCTTCCGCCCGCACGTTGGCGTCCACGATCACGCCGGAAAGGTCGGTGATGAACGCCGCGTCGTACACGCTTTGCAGCAACTCTTGATAGCGCGAACGGACGACGGACTCCATCAAGCGGCTGGGCCGCGTCCAGTGCGCCCGCGTCAAGCGCGCGGCCGGCGCCGGCGGCGGCGCCGGCGGACGCGCAGCGGCCCCCGGCAGCAGATCGATCCGCAGCGTTTCGTAAGCGCTCTTCTGGCCTTCCATGACGCACCCTCCCTAACGACGCCAAGGTAGCGCGGATGCGGCCCGCCTTCAAGCTTTTCAGCAGCTTTTCCGTAGGCCGCTTTTTTTTCGCGCGGGCCCGTGATTCCACGCCGACCTGTCTCCCCAAGGAAACGACACGGCGCGCGTCCTGCCCAACCCGCTGCTCAAAGCCGGCGGTCGCTCAAAGCCGGTTTGACGCCGCCCCGCCGCCAAGCTATCTTCACCGGCATTGCGATTTGTCAGCCCAGGAGGCCAGCCATGGATGTGCGCGAAATTCCCGTCGAGACTCTCAACCCGTCGTCGTTCATCGCGGAGAAAACCGCCGAAATCGCCGCCGCCGTCGGCGATGGCTTGGCCATCAACGCCTTGTCGGGCGGCGTGGATTCCTCCGTCGTGACCCTGCTCGCCCACCGCGCCCTGGGCCCGAAGCTGAAAACCTACTTCATCGACAACGGCCTGATGCGCGAGGGCGAGCCGCAACAGGTTCTGGCGTTGTTCCGCAGCCTCGGCGTGCCCGTGGAACTCGTGGACGCCCAGGCGGCCTTCTTCGCCGCGCTCAAAGGCCGCTCCGACCCCGAACGCAAGCGCCAGGCCATCACCGACACCTTTTACAAGACCGTGTTCGGACGGCTGGTGCGCGAAACCGGCGCCCGCCACCTGTTGCACGGCACGATCTACACCGACGTCGAGGAGACGGTGGCCGGCATCAAGCGCCAGCACAACATCCTTGCCCAACTCGGCATCGACACCCGCGAAGCCTACGGCTACACCGTGATCGAGCCGCTCCTCCAACTGCGCAAACCCGCCGTGCGCGCCGTGGCCCGCGCGCTGGGTCTGCCCGAGGAAATCTGCAACCGCCCGCCGTTCCCCGGCCCGGCGCTGACGGCCCGCGTGATCGGCGAGGCCAACCGCCGCCGCATCCGCCTGGTGCGCCAGGCCACGACCATCGTCGAACGGCATCTGGCTGGCCGGGCCTTCCAGTGCATGGCCATCCTGCACGCGGACAAGGTCACCGGCATCCGCGATGGAAAACGCGCCTTCGGCCACCAGATCGAGGTGCGCTGCTGGGACACCCAGGACGCGGTGACGGCCGCGCCGACGCGGCTGCCGTTAGAGACGCTCGAAGCCCTGGCCGACGAGTTGACCCGCCAGGTTCCCGGCGTGGTCAGCGTGACGTACAACATCACCCGCAAGCCGCCCTCCACTATGGAGGCGGTGTAAGCCGCGCGGTTGCGCCAAGCCGGGCCTTGCCTTTCCGGCCGTCTTGGTCTATGTTTCCCCTTCTGCGTGTTGTTTCGCGCCTGTCGCGCGAAGCGTCAGTATTGAGGAAAACATCCGATGAAGCTCGCTCGCCATTCTGTATCGCGCCTGTTGCTTCTGCCGCTGGCCGCTGCGGTCCTCGCCGGCTGCAGCACCACCGTCAAGATCACCTCCGACCCGCCGGGTCTGCCCGCCTATGTGCGCGGCAGCGGCCGCGCCGCCTACCGCTGGTCTTTCGTCGGCGCCACGCCGGTCGAATGCCGCAAATCCTACAATGCCATCCTGACCAAGGTCATCTGGCCTGACGGCACGCCCAGCCACGAGCAACGCGTCTCCCTGCTCGGAGAAAAGGAAGTTCAGGTCCACTTTCAAAAGCCGGCCGCGCGCTGACGCGCCGCCGGCCGTCCGCATCCGTCTCGCGCACCGAAGAGGAGGAACCATGCCCACCGTCATTTCCGATACCGAGCTCGCACTGGCCGCCAACACCATCCGCGGCCTGGCCATGGACGGCGTCGAGCGCGCCAAGTCCGGCCATCCCGGCATGCCCATGGGCATGGCTGACGTCGCCGCCGTTCTCTTTCTCCGCTATCTCCAACACTGTCCCTCGCGTCCCGACTGGCCCAACCGCGACCGCTTCGTCCTCTCCGGCGGCCACGGCTCGATGCTGCTCTACAGTCTCCTGCACCTCAGCGGTTACGCCCTGCCCCTGGAGGAACTCCAGCGCTTCCGCCAATGGGACAGCCTGACCCCCGGCCACCCCGAATACCGCCACACGCCCGGCGTCGAGACCACCACCGGGCCCCTCGGCCAGGGTTGCGGCAACGCCGTCGGCATGGCCCTGGCCGAACGCATGCTCGCCGCGCGCTTCAACACCCCCGAGCTGCAACCCGTGGACCACCGCACCTTCGTCTTCTGCGGCGACGGCGACTTGATGGAGGGCATCAGCCACGAGGTCTTCTCGCTCGCCGGACACCTCGGCCTGTCGCGGCTCGTCGTGTTCTACGACAGCAACCGCATCACGATCGAGGGCTCCACCGACCTGGCCTACAGCGACGACGTCAAAAAACGCTTTCAGGCCTACCGCTGGACCGTGCTCGAAACCGACGCCCACGACTTCGCCGCCATCGACCGCGCCATCCGCAAGGCCCTGCGCGCCAAGGAGCGCCCCACCCTGATCGTCTGCCGCTCGCACATCGCCCACGGCAGCCCGAACAAACACGACACCGCCGCCGCCCACGGCGAGCCCCTCGGCGAAGAGGAAGTCAAGGCCGCCAAGCGCCACTTGGGCCTCAACGAAAACGAGACCTTCGCCGTGCCGCCCCGCGTGGCGGAATTGTTCGCCGCGCGCCGCGCCGCGCTGGAACGCAAGGCCGCGCGCTGGGATCGACTCTTCCAGCGTTACGCCGCCCGCTACCCGGACCGCGCCGAGGCCTGGCAACGCTTCTTCGAAGACCGGCTGCCGGACGATCTAGACCGCGCCCTGCCGACCTTCGACCCCGCCAAGCCCGTCGCCACCCGCTCGGCCTCCGGCACGGTCCTGCAAGCGCTCGCGGCCGCCGTGCCCCAGCTCGTGGGCGGGGCCGCCGACCTGGCGCCCAGCACGAAAACCCTCCTGACGGCGGCCGCCCATGTGCAGCGCGGCCAATTTGACGGCCGTAATCTGCACTTCGGGGTGCGGGAGCACGGCATGGCCGCCCTGATGAACGGCATGGCCCTGCACGGCGGACTGCGAGTCTATGGCGCCACCTTTTTTGTGTTTCTCGATTACTGCCGCCCGGCCGTGCGTCTGGCGGCCCTGATGCGCCTGCCCGTGATCTACGTGTTCACCCACGACAGCTTCTACGTGGGCGAGGACGGCCCCACGCACCAGCCCGTGGAGCACTTGGCCTCCCTGCGCTGCATTCCCCAGCTCACGGTCATCCGGCCGGCCGATCCCACCGAAACCGCCGCCGCCTGGGTCGCCGCGCTGCGCAACCGCCAGGGGCCGACCGCCCTTCTGCTCACGCGCCAGAACGTTCCGGTCATCGACCGCTCGATCTTTCCTCCGGCAGCGCTGCTCGAAAAAGGCGCTTATACCCTCTGGCAGTCGGCCCCCGGCGCGCCCGACCTGCTGCTGATCGCCTCGGGCTCGGAGGTCGATCTGGCGCTGCGCGCCGCCCGCGCGCTCGCCGCCGAGCGCACGGTCCGCGTGGTCAGCATGCCCTCCTGGGACCTGTTCGAGCGGCAACCCGAAGCCTACCGGCGCGAGGTCCTGCCTCCGGCCTGCACGGCCCGCCTGGCCATCGAAGCCGGTGTGCCCATGGGCTGGGAACGCTACGTGGGCAGCCGCGGCGCGCTCCTGTGTCTCAACCGCTTCGGCGCTTCCGCGCCTTACAAGATCCTCGCGGAAAAGTTCGGCTTCACGGTCGAGAACGTCCTCGCCGCGGCGCGCAACCTTTTTGCCGGTTGACCCCCGCCGCACCCCGGACTACAACACGGCCATGGACCGTTTCGTCATCCGCGGCGGCCGACGCATTTCCGGCGTCCATACCCCCCCGGGCAACAAGAACGCCGTCTTGCCCATGCTGGCGGCCGCGCTGCTCACCGACGAGCCGCTCTGCCTCCAAAACGTGCCGCTGATCGAAGACGTCCACACCATGCTGGCCATTCTCGACGACCTGGGCGTGGCCGTGGACCTGCACGGCCACACCGCCACCCTCTGCGCCCGCCGCGTGCGCAAGCGCCGCCTCCCGCCCGCTCTTTGCCGCAAAGCCCGCTCCACCATCCTCTTCGCCGGACCGCTGGCGGCCCGCCACGGCGCGGCGACGATCTTTCCGCCGGGCGGCGACATCATCGGCCGGCGCCGCCTCGACACCCACTTCGACGGCCTGCGCCAGCTCGGCATCCGCGTCGCCGGCGCCGACGTTTACCGCTTCTCCCGCCAGAATCTGCGCGGCGCCGAGATTCTGCTCGACGAAGCCAGCGTCACCGCCACCGAGAACATTGTGATGGCCGCGGCGCTGGCCCCCGGCAAGACCACGCTGTTCAACGCCGCCTGCGAACCGCACGTCCAGGACCTGTGCCATCTGCTCTGCAAAATGGGCGCGCACATCCGCGGCATCGGCACCAACCGTCTGCGCATCCACGGCGTGGAACGGCTCCACGGCGCCCGCCACCGCGTCGCGCCGGATTACATCGACGCGGCCAGTTTCGCCGCCGCCGCGGTCCTCACCGGCGGCCGGCTCATCCTGCGCGACGCCCACGGCTGCCCCTTCGACGTCCTCGGCCGGCAGCTTGCCAAACTCGGCCTGAAATGGAGCGCCCAGGGCGGCCAGATCGACATCCCCCCCGCCCAGACCCTGCGCGTGCGCAACGATTTTGGCGCGGCAATCCCCAGTATTGCCGACGGCGTCTGGCCGGCGTTTCCCTCCGACTTGATGAGCGTGGCCATCGTCCTGGCGACTCAGGCCCGCGGCACCGTGCTGTTCTTCGAGAAGTTGTTCGAGAGCCGCATGTACTTCGTGGATCGCCTGATCGAGATGGGCGCGCGCATCGTTCAGTGCGATCCGCACCGCGTGATCGTTTCCGGACCCTCGCGGCTGCACGGAACGCACCTGGCCGGTCCCGACATTCGCGCCGGCATGGCCTTGATCCTGGCGGCCCTCTGCGCCAAGGGCGAAAGCGTGATCGACAACGCCGCGCTCATTGACCGGGGCTACGAACACGTGGACCGCGAGCTGCGGCGCCTGGGCGCCGACATCGAACGTCTCAAGTGACCAAGCGGCCAGGCCCGACGCGCGCAACTGTGGTCGCAACGCAAAGGTTGATTTCCGGACTTGCGACTTGTCCGTGATTGGCCGCTCAGGCCCGCGCAACCTTCACTCTTCAGGGTGGCCAGGCTCCTCCGGCGGTGGCTGGTCCGCCGCAGGCCCCCGCTCGCGAGGCGCATCCCCCTCGCGCCGCTCCCGCCACCGTTCGCCGGGGCGCACGCCGTTTCTCGCGCGCCACTCGCCCAGCCGCCCCGCGATCCAACCCCGCACCCGCGCGTACTGTTCCGGCGTCAAAATTTTGCGAACTTCCAGCAAACTGCGCAGCTCCAGCTTGGCCAGTTCGGTGCGGATGGCGCCCGTCTTTTCCACCGCGCGCAGCACCGCCTCCTCGTCCACGGCCGGTTCCGTCAACAACCGCGCCTGTTCCAGGGCCCCAGCTTCCAGTTTCTTCAGCCACTCCTGCCGTTCCTGGCGCGCCGCGAAGGCTTTGGCTTTCAGCGCCGCCACCTGCGTCGGGCTCAGCTCCAGCCGCTCGGCCAGTTTCCGGTCATGGAGCAAACGCACGAAGACGCTCTCGTGCCCCGCCTCGCGCGCCGTCCCCGCCGGCGGGGCGACAAGTTCCGGCGCGCGGCCCTGCGCCAGCGCCAGACTCGCCGTCGCCAGTACCGCCCACAGCCCATGTGCCGTCTGCATGTCCAACCTCCCGGCTTCCCGCGCTTGCGCGCTCCGTGAAAACAAACGGCGGCCGGGCTTCCTTATTGTCCCACTTCGAAGCGCTTTTCGCAGGGCGCCAGATAGCGCCAGCCCTTCGCCGTCACTACCACCGTGTCTTCGAGGCGCACGCCTCCCACGCCCGGGTAGTACAGCCCCGGTTCCACGGTAATGACATTTCCCGCCCGCAGGCGCGCGGGTCCCGGGGCCACGCCCGGCGCCTCATGAATGCTCAACCCCACGCCGTGGCCCGTGCCGTGGATGAAGCCCTCCGGCCGCCCGCCTTCCGTCCGGGTCTCGAATCCCCGCCGCCGGAATTCCTCGACGGCGGCGCGATGCACGCTCTCGCATCTGGCTCCCGCCCGCACCCGGCTCAGCGCCGCCGTCTGCGCGGCGCGCACGGCCTGATACATCCGCCGCAACGCCGGCGCCGGCGCCCCGCGCGCGACCGTGCGCGTCAGATCCCCCCAGTAGCCGTACTCCAAATGCTGCGGAAAGATGTCGATCACGATCGCCTCGTGCGCCGCCAGCGGCCCGTGCCCGATCTCATGCGGATCCGCCGCCGCCATTCCGCCGGCGACGATGGTGTCCCGACCGAAACAGCCGTGTTCCAACAGCACCTGCTCGATGCGCGAGCGCACCTGCTCCGCCGTGAGCCGCCCCCCCTGTCGTTCCAGATATCCGCTGACCCCGATTTTCGCCTGCGCCACCAGATCCACCGCCGCGCGCATGGCGATCACCGCCGCCTGCTGGGCCGCCGCAATCTTGCGCTGCTCCTCGGCCGTCTTGACCGCCCGGCCGGGAAACACTTCGCCCGCCGCCACCGCCACCCGCACGCCCCGCCGCAGCAGCGCCGCGGCCACGCCGTGCGGAAACATCCGCGGCACCGCCACCCGCCGCACCGCCTCGCGTCGCAACAAACGCCAGGCCCACTCCTCCACGGCCCGCCGCCGCCGTTTCGGCACGCCCAGCAGTTCGGGCGTCAGCACCTCCAGGTTCCGACCAACCCGGCTCGCTCGCCCATATTCCAGCGGCGGCACCACCAGGAAGCGCCCGACCGCCGTTTGCAGAAATACCACCGGGTCCGTCGCGCGAAACCCGCTCGCATACTCCAAATCCGGACACGTCACCGCACTGCCAACCAGCAGAATCGGCGTTGTTGACTTCTGCTCCGCGCCGGCCCGGCTCCCTCGCCCGCCGCCGTCTCTCGACATGGTCCGCCTCCTTATCCTTCGCGCGAGCAACAAGTTCCCGCCGCCCGCGTTTTTCTGCCGGCCCGCTGAGGTTTGACCGGCGCACCGTCACTGCCGACAGTGTACCCGCCAACCATCCTCGACGTTCTGCTTCAAGTTGGCCTTCTAAACCATATCGTATTCAAAATCAACACATTACCGCTTCATCGCCCCAGCCTGTGTCAAGGTCCGCCGCCCGCGCCGTCAGCTCGCGTTGCGACCGTCCGATACCCTCTCTGTATCTCGCCAAATACTCCCAGCACGCCATCGTCTCGACAGAACACCCGCGCCTCAAAACCTCAAGGCCTAACGTCAGGGCCTTAATCGCCGCACTTTTCTTCCTGGCCTAACCGGCTGTTGATAAGCTGTCGATAAGCTGCTGACCTTTTTTACCGATTTTTCCTTGTCTTGCGCCCCTGGATTTTGTGGACTGTGCGCCGTGTCTTCAACCAGCATAACCGCCGCGGCGCGATTGCGTCCGGTATCCTCACCGATCACCCGGAGAGCTCATCCATGAACGCCAACGAGCTTTGGCAAAAAGCCTGCGCGCACCTGCAACAGACGCTGCATCCCGACATATACGCCCGCTGGATCGCGGTGATCTCCGCGCTCGATTTGACGGACGACACGCTCGCACTGGGCGTGGACAACGATTTCTACCAAAGCTGGCTGGAGGAAAACTATCTGCCGCTCATCGAAAAGGCGGTCGCGCTGGCTTCCGACCGCGCGCTGAAAATCGTATTCCGCATCCGCCCCGCGCCTCTGCCGCTCGATACCGAGGAACCCGCGCCCGCCCTGCGCCGCCGCGCGCCGGCCCGTCCTGCCAGGGCGCCGGCCGCCGCGCCGGTTCTGAACCCCAAATTCACGTTCGACGAGTTTATCGTCGGCCCCTCCAACAGTTTCGCGCATGCCGCCAGCCTGGCTGTGGCGCAAGCCCCGGCCCGGGCTTATAACCCGCTGTTCATCTACGGCGGGGTGGGGCTCGGCAAAACGCACCTCATGGAGGCCATCGGCCACTATGTGCTCAACAGCTCGCGCGCCAGCGTGTGCTACGTTTCGTCGGAAGCGTTTCTCAACGAGTATATCGACGCGCTGCAATCCCGCGCCCTGGTGCAGTTCCGCAAGAAGTACCGCGGAGTGGACCTGCTGTTGATCGACGACATTCACTTCCTGGCCAGCAAGGAACGGCTGCAGGAGGAATTCTTTCACACCTTCAACACGCTCTTCGACTCCCATAAACAGATTGTGATGACCAGCGACCGACCGGCCAGCGAGATCGCCGGACTCGAGCAGCGCCTGGTGTCCCGCTTCGAATGGGGTCTGGTGACGGAACTCGAGCCTCCCGACCTGGAGACCCGCATCGCCATCCTGCGCCATAAACAAGCCCAGGCCCGCACCACGCTGCCCGACGAATTGATCGAGTTCATCGCCGCCAACGTCCGCTCCAACATCCGGCGGCTCGAAGGCGCCCTGATCCGGGCCATCTCCTATGCCGCCCTGACCGGCCGCTCGCTGACCCTGGACTCGCTGCGCACCCTGCTGCGCGACACCATCGAGGAGGAACGCCAAACGGAAATCACGTTCGCCTCGATTCAGAAGACCGTCGCCGAATACTACGACGTGCGGCTGACGGACATGACCAGCAAGCACCGCAATCGCAGCGTGGCTCTGCCCCGCCAGGTGGCCATGTATCTGTGCCGGCGCATGACGCGCTCGTCTCTGCCCGACATTGCCAACGCTTTTGCCAAGACCCACGCCACCGTCCTGCACGCCTGCAAAGCCATCGATAGCCGGATGGACGTGGACGCCGAACTGCGGCGCAGCGTGGAAAGCATCGTCACCCGGCTGGGGAGAAGCGAAACGGTCTGATGAACGCGGTGTTGATGATCTGTGAGGGACTCGTTCAACCACGGTCGGGGCTCGCGTGTTATCTGCGTTACGATCCGCTCGTGAACAGGGGCATCGACAGCCGCTGCGGTCGGTTTTTCGAGCTGTGACCGGCAGCGCTTGCGTTATTCACAGTATTGACATAGCATAAGATGAATAAGAGCAGTAAGAACTAGTTGTTATCCCTATCCGGAAATCTGTTGGCAACTCGGCCGAGCGGAGGTGACCGATGAAGTTCAAGGTGGCAAAGAGCGAATTGCTTCAAGGCTTGCAGCGTGTCCAGAACATTGCCGGCGGACGCAGCACGCTGCCGATCCTTTCGAACGTCTTGATCGCGGCCGAAAAAACCGGGCTGCGGCTTTCAACCACCGACCTGGACGTCAGCGTCCGCTGCCGCGTGCCGGCCGAGGTTGCCAAGACCGGCACCACGACCCTGCCGGCCAAGCGACTGTTCGGGATCGTGCGCGAACTGCAGGAAGGCGATATCGAGGTCGAGGTGGACGACAAGGACGTGGCCAGCGTCACCAGCGGCGCGTCGTTTTTCAAAATCAACGGCCTCTCGGAAGACGAGTTTCCGCCCCTGCCGGAAGCGGAGGGCAAGTATTGCTATCGGCTCGACCGCGGCGCGTTCCGGGAAATGCTGCGCAAGACGGCGTACGCGGCCTCGCGGGACGAAAGCCGCGTGGTGCTCAACGGCGTGCTGTTGAGTTTCCGAGGCGGAAAATTGACGGTTGTGGCGACCGACGGCCGGCGCCTGGCCTTGACGGAAGCGGAGGTGGAAGTGGCCAAGGACGCCGAGGCCGACCTGATTCTGCCGACCAAGGCCGTGGAAGAACTGCTGCACATCCTGGGCGACGCCGGGCAACTGAGCATCTATCCCAAGGACAAGCTGGTGGTGTTCCAGTTCGACGAAATCGTCCTGATCTCCAAGCTGATCGACGGCACGTATCCCAATTATCGGCAGGTGATCCCCTCGCAGTGCGAAGAGCGCGTGACGGTCGAGCGCGAGAGCCTCCTGACGGCGTTGCGCCGGGTGTCGTTGGTCACGACCGACAAGTCGAACGCCACCCGGCTCACCTTTGCCAAGAATCGTCTTACGATCGCCGTCACGACCCCCGAGGTCGGCGAAGCGCGCGAATCCGTGCCCATCAAGTACGGAGGGAAGGAAATCGCCGTGGCCTTCAACCCCGAATACATGATGGATCCGCTGCGCAGCCTGACGAGCGACGAGGTTTTCCTCGAGCTGACCGACGAACTGAGCCCGGGCGTGATCAAGTGTGAGATTCCCTTCGTGTACGTGCTGATGCCGATGCGCCTGACCTGATGCGGGTCGTCATTCAGGATGTGGTGTATCGCGGCTGGGGCTTGGCGCGCACGTCGGACGGCGTGGTGCTGGTGCGGCATACCCTGCCGGGCGAGCGGGTGGAAGTCGAACCCACGCGGCGGACCCGCCGCTTGATCGAGGGGCGCCTGGTGGCGGTTCTGGAGGCCGCCCCCGGCCGTCGCGAGCCCGTTTGCCCCCTGACGCGAATGTGCCCCGGTTGCTGTTACCAGCACGCGGCCTACGCCGACGAACTGGCACTCAAGCAGCGCCAGTTGGCCGAGGTGTTGCATCGGCTGGGGCGAGTGACGCCGGAGAACTTGGAGCCGCCGTTGGGGGCGCCCGCGGAACTGGGCTACCGCAACAAGCTGACGCTGCGGGGCGGCCGCTGCGGCGGGCGCGCGCTTCTGGGCTATGTGGGGGAAGACAACCGCCAAATCGTGGACGTGCCCCGGTGTCCGCTGGCCGTCCCGGCGCTCGACCAGGCGTTGTCCGAGGTGCGCGGCGACGCGGCGCTACGGCGGCAGCTCAGCCGCGGCGGACGCCTGACACTGCGCTACACGGCCGCGGATGGCGTATGCCGTTGGATCGGCCGTCCAGGGCCGGCTCAGCCTTGGCTGACGGAATCCCTGTCCTGGGGCCGGTTGCGCGTGCCGCGCGGGAGTTTTTTTCAGGTGAACCTGGCGGTGGCGGAACGTCTCGCGGAAGACTTGCAGCGTCGGCTGCGGCAGGGGCCGGCGGTGGAACGGCTGATCGATCTATACTGCGGCGTGGGCCTGCTGGCTCTGGCCGCCGCCGCCGCGGGTGTGCCGGACGTGTTGGGCATCGAAGCCGATGCCGAGGCCGTGCGAGCGGCGGCGGAGAACGCCGCCCAACTCGGCCTGCGCCAGGCGCGCTTCGTGGCGGGCGAGGTCGCGGAGCGGCTGAAAGCGCTGACGCCGCTGGCGCGCGCGGAGGCGACCGCCGTGGTCGTGGACCCGCCGCGTGCAGGGTTAAGCCCGGCCGCGCTGGAGGGCCTGGCGGCGTTGCGGGCGGCGCGGATTTTCTATGTGTCCTGCGCGCCGGACACCCTGGCGCGCGATCTGGGCCGGCTTGCCGCGCGCGGCTACCGGCTGCGGCAAGCGCGGCTGCTGGATATGTTCCCGCGCACGGCGCACTTCGAGACGCTGGCCGTGCTCGAGCCCGCATAAAGCGGCCGGATCATTCCGCACGGCGAATGCTGCGGATGAGGACGTTGTCCAGGGGCACGTTCTGGTGCGGACCGCGGTCGCCCGTGGGAACCTTGGCGATCCGGTCCACCACGTCCAGCCCCTCGACGACCTTGCCGAAGACGCAGTAGCCGAAACCGGGCGCGGTCTCGTCGCGGTGGTTGAGAAAAGCGTTGTCCTTCAGGTTGATGAAAAACTGGGCCGTCGCGCTGTCCACGATCATGGTGCGGGCCATGGCCAGCGTGCCGCGCGCGTTGGACGTGTCGGCGCGGGCCTCGTTCTTGATCGGCGCCCGGGTCGGTTTCTGCCGCATGGTCGGGTCGAACCCGCCGCCCTGGATCATGAAGCCGTCGATGACCCGGTGGAAGATCAGTCCGTCGTAGAAGCCTTCGTCAACGTAAGCCAGAAAGTTGGAAACCGTGGCCGGCGCTCGGTCCGGCCACAACTCCGCCCGGATGGTTCCCAGCGAGGTTTCGATGACCACGCGGGGGATGGCGTTGGAGGCGGCGGGTTGCGGCGGGGCGTTGCCGGGCGCGGGCGGCAGGTCTGGGGCTGCCGGCGGTTCGGCGTGCGACACGGTCGCGCCCAGCGCGACGAACCAGAGCAGGCTCTGAAGACAAAGGAACTTCATGGCGCGGTGGTTCTCCTTTTACGGTGGCTGCGGTGCTTGAGTTCAGGGAAAACGTAGTCGAAGGACGCGGCGGGGTCAAGGGCGGAGGCCTATCCGAGCTGGTCACAGTTGTTTCACGGCGTTTCGGCAATTGACAGCGCGGCTGGGACTGTGCTACCGTCCGCGCCCGCTTCGGCATATTTCAGCGGTCGGAGAGACGGACCCGGCTGGCGGCGCGGCGGCAGCGGAGAGCGCAGAAACGGAAGGGTGAACGGAGTGAAGAAGAAAGCGATCGAACAGACGAAAAAGAAAGCCGCCGCGGGTTCCGCCAAGGCCGCAGCGTCCAGCAAGCGAAGGGCGGTTGCGCCGCGCCGGCAACCCGCGTCCGGATCGACGGTCAAGAAGGGACCCGCCCCGGCTGGCGCCGCCAAGCCGGCGCCGTTGCGCTTGTCGCAGAGTCAGCGCCAGGAGTTGCGCGCGTCGCTGCTGGCCTTGCGCGAACGCATCCACGCCCAGATTCAGGCGCTCAAAGGCGACTCGCTCCAGCGCCACGACGAAGTCAACACCGCCGAGGACGGCACCGACGCGTTCGAGCGGCAGTTTGCGCTCAACATCGTCAGCAGCGAGAACGAGGCGCTGATGGACATTGACGACGCGTTGCAGCAGTTGGAGGAAGGGACCTACGGCGTTTGCGAGGACTGCGGCGGTTTGATCGAGGTGCCCCGGCTCAAGGCCTTGCCGTTTGTGCGCAAGTGCGTGGGCTGCCAGGCCAAGAGCGAGGCCGGCAAAGTCCCATTCCGGCCGATGCGGGGGACGGAGGAACTCTAAGCTCGCATGTTGGCGCTGAGCCTGAGCTTTGCGGTGGCGCTGCTGGATCAGCTTTCGAAATACGCCATCCGCTCGAGCCTCTGCCTCGGCCATGGCCGGGAAGTGATTCCGGGGTGGTTCGATCTGCGCTATGTCCAGAATACCGGCGCGGCCTGGGGCGTTTTCGAGGGGCTCAACCATTGGCTGGTTCCGTTGTCGCTGGCGATGCTGGTGGTCATGGCCCGTTTTCGCCGCCATTTCATGAGCGGGGGCCGGCTGCCGGATCTGGCGGCGGGCCTGATCGGCGGCGGCATTGTGGGCAATCTGCTGGACCGGGTGCGCCTGGGTTACGTGGTGGATTTTCTGGATTTTCACTGGCGCGGCCACGCCTTTCCGGCTTTTAATCTGGCGGACGCGGCCATCTGCACGGGGGTTGGCCTGTACATGTTGTCGGAGTTGCGAGGCTGGAACCGGCCCGCGGCGGAACCGGCCGCGCCGAATCGGACGGCAAAACGCGGTTCATCATGACGCAGCATGCGGGAGCCCAGGGCGGACTGGCGGCGCCGGCCGGCTGCGGTTTCTTTCTGGTGGGCGCCACCGCCAGCGGCAAGACGGCGGTCGCGCACTGTCTGGCCGAGCAACTGGGCGGCGAGATACTCTCCGCCGACTCGATGCTGGTGTATGCCGGCATGGACATCGGCACGGCCAAACCGGACGCCGCGGCGCGCCGGCGCGTGCGCTACCACGGCCTGGATTTGACGACGCCGGATCAACCCTTCAGCGTGGGCCGCTACCTCGCCAGCGTGCGGCTGTCGCTGGCCGATTCGCCCGCGGCGCGGACGCCGCGGCCCGAGGGGGGCCTGCTCGTGGCCGGCGGAACGGGCCTGTACGCGCGGGCGCTGACGCAGGGCTTGGCCGACGCGCCGCCGGCGAATCCCAGCGTCCGCGCCTATTGGACGGACGTGCTGGAGGAACAGGGGCTCGAACCGCTGCAAGCGGAACTGCAGCGCCGCAGTCCCGGCCTCTACGGTGCGCTGGCGGACCCGCAGAATCCGCGGCGGCTGATCCGGGCCTTGGAACTGGCCGCGGCCGGCCTGGGCCGGCGCGAGCCGACCTGGGCCGCGGCCGCGCCGAGCGCGCCGCTGGCCGGGTTGCGGCGCGCGCCGGAGGATTTGAACCGGCGAATCGAGGAGCGCGTGCGCGCCATGTTCCGCGGCGGATTCGTGGACGAAGTGCGGGTCCTGCAGGCGCGTTGGCCGCAGACCTCCGAGACCGCACGCCAGGCCATCGGCTACGCCGAAGCGCGCGCCTATCTGGCGGGCGCCCTGAGCCTGGCGCAAGCCGAAGAGCAAACCGTGATCCGCACCCGCCAACTCGCCAAACGGCAGCGCACCTGGTTTGCTCATCAGGCGGACGTGCGCTGGATCGACGCGGCGCCGGACGAGCCTGCGGAGAGCCTCGCGCGCCGCGTTCTGGAACATTGGAGGACCCATGGCCCCACCGCGCTGCGCTGCTAAGAACCGCTACCCGATGGCCGACCCGCTGCTGACGATCCACGACCTGCCGGCGCGCCTGAAGCCGCGCGAGGAGTTGCAGCGCCTGGGCGTGCGCAACGTGCCCGAGGACGTCCTGCTGGCCGTGCTGCTGCGCAGCGGCGTGCGCGGGGCCAACGTGCTCAACGTGGCCCGCCAGTTGTTGCGCCAGTACGGGACGCTGACGGAGCTGGCGCAGTGCTCCGTTGAGGAACTGATGGGCGCCGTGCGTGGCATCGGGCGCGTCAAAGCCCAGGTCCTCGCGGCGGCCCTGGAACTGGCCCGGCGGCTGAACGAGGAACAGCGCGCGCCGGCCTATCGAGTGCGCACGCCGGAAGATGCCGCGCGCCTGCTGCGCGACGAGGCGCGGCTGCTGAACAAGGAAACGTTCTGGGTGCTGCACCTGGACGCCAAGAACGGACTGCGCGGCCAGGCCGAGCGGGTGGCCGTGGGCATCCTGGACGGCTGCCTCGTCCACCCCCGCGATGTCTTTCGGGAAGCCGTGCGCCGCGCCACGGCGCGCACGGTTCTGGTCCACAACCATCCCTCCGGGGATCCCACGCCCTCGGCCGAGGACATTCGGATCACGCGCCAACTGCTCGAGGCCGGACGAATCGTGGATATCGCGGTGCTGGACCACGTGATTCTGGGCCGGGCGGGCGCGGCGGGCGGCCGCGATTTCTTGAGTCTGCGGGAAGAAGGCATCGTCAACTTCGAGTGAGAGCCATGATTCATCCAACGGCGGTCGTGGAAGCGGGGGCGGAGCTGGGAAGCAATGTGACGGTCGGAGCGGGGGCCTGGATCGAAGCCGGCGCGCAGGTGGGCGCGGACTGCGTCATCGGCCCGCGGGTGACGATCACGCGCTACGCGCGGCTGGGCCCGCGCTGCCGGGTGCATCCGGGCGCGGCGCTGGGCGAGCCGCCCCAGGACCTGGGCTTCAAGGGAGGCGAGAGTTTCGTGACGCTGGGCGCGGATTGCGTGGTGCGCGAAGGCGTCACCATCCACCGCGGCACGCAACCCGGCTCGGAAACGCGCGTGGGCGACGGCTGTTACCTGATGACCAACGCGCACTTGGCGCACAACGTGCGGCTGGAGGCCGGCGTGATTCTGGCCAGCGGCGCCTTGCTGGCCGGCTATGTGGAGGTGGGCGCGCGCGCCTTTATCAGCGGCAATTGCGTGGTGCACCAGTTCGTGCGCATCGGCCGGCTGGCCATGCTGGGCGGACTGAGCGGCGTCTCGAAGGACGTGCCGCCCTTCTGCACCGTGCGCAGCGGGGAAATCAACCGCCTGGCCGGCCTGAACGTCGTGGGCTTGCGGCGGGCCGGGTTGCCGGCCGAGGAACGCCGCCAAATCCAGGACGTCTTCCGGCAGCTTTACCGGGCGGGACTGCCCCTGCGCGCCGCGGCCCAGCGGCTGTGCGAGACCGTTCCCGCCGGCCCGGGGCGCGAATTGGCAGAGTTTGTGCTTCAATCGCGCCGAGGGGTCTGCGGCCTCGAGCGGGCCGCCGCAGAAGAGGAAGCCGCCGGGAACGCCGAACCGGCGCGGACGGCGCCGGAGGCTTGACGCGCCCCGGCGGTTCGCTAGTATCTCAACTCCGATTGTCGGAACCGAAACGAGGATAGGCCGCCATGGCGGACGCAGCGCTTGCCGAACAAAAGACCCAGGGCCAGCCGCAGGCCGCCGCCGGCTTTTCCGCCCTGGTCGGCTGCGACAGGGGGCGCATCCTGCTGGTGGATGACGACGACGCGATTCGCGCCCTGTTTCGCCTCATTCTCTCGACCGTGCTGCCGGAGCGCAAATTCGACGAGGCGGCCAACGGCCGCGAAGCCCTCGAGCGTTTCAGCGCCGGACACCACGCCGTGCTGCTGATGGATTTGCATATGCCGGTCATGGACGGGCAAACGGCCTTTCTGGAAATCGAAAACCTTTGCCGCCAACGGCGTTGGGAACTGCCCGCGGTGGTGTTCTGCACCGGGTTTGCGCCCCCGGAAATGGTCACGCGCGTGGTGGAAGGCAGCGCGCTGCACAGCCTGTTGCTCAAGCCGGTGACCAGCGAGGCGCTGGTGCGCACCGTGCGCAGCCGCTTGGCCTAGCCGCCGCCCTCCGGCCCCCATGAACCTCATCGAGCGCCCTCGGGAGATGCAGGAATGCAGCCTGAAGCTGCGGCGGGAAGGCCGCCGCATCGGCCTGGTGCCCACGATGGGCTTCCTGCACGAGGGCCACGCGGCCCTGATCCGACGCGCGCGGACCCTGGCCGACTGGTGCGTGGTCAGCGTGTTCGTCAACCCCACGCAGTTCGGACCGCACGAAGACTTCACGGCCTATCCGCGCGACCCGCAGCGCGACGCGGAACTGTGCCGCGCCTGCGGCGCGGACGCGCTCTTCCGCCCGGCCGCCGCCGACATGTACACGGCGGACCACAGCGTCTATGTGGACGAGCGCGACCTGTCCGCCGGCCTGTGCGGCGCGTTCCGGCCCGGCCACTTCCGCGGCGTGCTGACCGTGGTGGCCAAGTTGTTCAACCTGGTGCAGCCGGACGTGGCGGTGTTCGGCCAGAAGGACGCGCAGCAGGCCCGGCTAATCCAACGCCTGGTCCGCGACCTGAACTTTCCCGTCCATGTCGTGATCGAACCGACGGTGCGGGAACCCGACGGACTGGCGCTGAGTTCGCGCAACGCGTATCTCAACGCCGACGAACGGCGGCGGGCCCTGAGCCTGAGCCAGGCCCTGCGCCGGGCGGAAGCGCTGGTTCGCGAAGGGGAACGCGACGCGGAGCGCCTCAAGGCCGCCATGCGGCCGATTCTGGAGGCGGCCGCGCCGACGGAGATTCAGTACCTCGAAATCGTCAACTATCAAACCCTGCGCCCAACGCCGCAGGTCGCCGGCCCCACCCTCATCGCCGTGGCCGTGAAGTTCGGCAAGACCCGGCTGATCGACAACGTCATCGTCGGGCGTTGACGCTACTTGAGTTCCGACACCCGATAGAAGCGCTGGGTCGCGCTGTGGGCGGAGGGGTCGTCGATGCTTGTCGGGTTGCCCACCGCCGTCACCGTGGCAAACACGTTCCAGACGGCACTGGTCAGGTGCTCGGTGTAGTCCACGCGGTAGCGCCGGCCCGCGGCCGACGGCCAGGTGAGGCGGACGGGGTCGCCAAGGAAGTCGCCTTGCAGCTCGAAGATGGTGTTCGGACCGCGGGGACTGGGGAAATTCATCGGGTAGCGGTCCGCCGCGCCGTCGGGCCAGAGTCCTTCGCTGACGTCCGCGAGTTGGGCGCCGAACACGACGTGATCCACCAGGCGGCCATCCGGCGCCAGCAGACAAATCTCTTCGCCCCCCGCGCTGAGTTTGAAATTCACGTGCAGCTCGCGGTTGCTGGCGTTCTGGCCGGTTTCGGAATCGGCCCACACCAGCAGAAAGGCCCGCGGCGCCAGCGAGCGGCCGGCGGGGATCACGAAGCGATTGGTGCTCTGGAGGGTGTTTTTCAAGACGAAGCCGCCCAGGTCCACGGGGGCGTCGCCGGCGTTGAACAGCTCGAACCAATCCTCGAAATCCCCGTCGGCGGGGTCGGCCAGGGTTCTCTTGTTGTCGGCCATCCATTCGTTGATTCGGATGGGGGGCAGCGTGGAGACCGGGCTGTTGGAGGAGCCGGGCGTCGGGTAGTGGAAAATCTGGCGGCTCCGCGACTCGCCTTCGGGATACGAGCCGTAGGACAGATCGGCGCCCACGGCGCCGTAGGTCAGATGATCGATGATGCGCACGGCGTCGGCGTCCTGGCGGGCGAGCGTCACCAGACCGCCGGCGCTGTTCAGGCGGAAGCCGGCATGCAGGGCGTTCGAGACGGTCTGCCAGGGCTGGGCGTCGGCCCAGATCAACAGCCGCTGGCCCGGCCCGATCTGCGTGCCCGGCGGAAAAGCCCAGCCGTTAAGGTCTGGATAGGCGATGCTGAGCCGGAAACTGGTCAGATCGATGGCGCCGGTCTCGGCATTGTACAGCTCGAGCCAAGGGTCGTAGTCCCCGTGGTTGTCCTGAATGAACCCCGCATTGGCCGGCATGATTTCATTGATCCACAGCCCGGGAAACGGCGGCAGCGCGGCGCCGAACAGGTTGGTGGTTCCCGGCGTGCACAGGACCTGTCCTGAGGGCGGCAGCGTCACGGAATGCGTGAAGCGGCTGTATAAAATCGGCCCCCGGCGCAACTCGACGGCGAGTTCGTAAGCCTCGGTTGTCGGCAGATACCAGTAACTCACCGTATAGCGCGTGGTATTGATCAGCCCCAGATTGGACTGGCTGACGGAGGCCAGATTCGTCGGCTCGCCGGGCCCGGTGGCTTCGATCAACAGGCTGTTGCTGCCGGCGTAGGCCGCGGCGCTGCTGATGGCGCTGGAAGCATGGCTGAGCGCCGCGGTCCAGGGGCCGGAGAAGGCCGTTTCGAAATTGCCGTTGCGAAGGGCGTTGGTGCCCTGTTCCGGAACGTCGCCGCGCACCAGGCTGACGTTATCGATGTGGAGTCGGCCGGGGCCGGTCAGATAAAAGTGAAACCGCGCTTGAGGCAGCGAGCGCTCGTTGTCATTGATCGTGGTCAAGGTTCCGGTCTTGAACACCCAGGGCGCCGGGGCGGTGGGATCGGCGGCGGCCCAATTGGCCACCCGGTCGTTGTCCTGCCAGGGGTCGATGAGCTGCAGCGAGGCGCCCTGCCCGTCGGCCTGGGGCGGCCAGGGCGGGTCGTCGTCGTAGCGCACCTGATCGAGCAGGACCCACTCGTTGCTGCCCACGGGCCGCAGCAGGCGCAGCGTCTCGCCGCCGTTGTCCAGAGAGCCGGAGTACACGCCCGCCACGACTTCGGAGTTCTGGTAAGCCCGGGCATAGCCGTCGAGGCTTTCGGCGACCACCAGATGCTGGCCGGGTTTGATGAAGGTGCCGAAGGGAAAGACGAAATCCACGCCGTCGAGGCGGTAGCCGGAAAGATCGAAGGCGCGATGGCTGGAGAGGTTCAGGATTTCCACGAAATCGCCGAGCGGCGCGGCGGAATGGTACATGATTTCGTTGATCGCCAGCTCGGTCGTCGGCGGCTCGCCGGCGCCGGTGTAGGTCACGGTCACCCGCCCGTTGCCCGCAGGCTCGCCGGCGCGGGTCCAGGCGGTCACATCCAGCACGTTCGTGCCCGGCTGCAGCGGCACGGCGATCGTCCAGTCGGTTTCGCTGGTCCAGGTCGTTTCGCAGACGTTGGAATTGACGAGCAGCGTCTGCACCTGCACCGGGGCCCGGCCGGCGATCGTCGCGGGATTGCTGGAGGTGACAAAGTCCGCCGTGGTCACGGCGAACGCCAGGTTGGTGACCGGGGCGAGCTGCGAGGCGATGTAGGCCACGCGGTTGGAAATCCAGGTCTTGATGGCCGAGGGCTCGGTGACGGCGATGCCGTTTTTCTGCAAGCCGTTGTAGTTGGCATCCATGACCGGGCCGCAGACCTCGGGCCGCAGCGGGCCGTTGATGGCGTCCTGCATGGCGCGCCAGTAGGCGCGCCGGAACACGGGCCGGCCGAAAAAGTTGTTGGCCAGGACGGGATCGCCAATGGCAAAGAGCGAATCGGTTTCGCCTCGGCTGCCGCCCCCCAGGGAAAAATCGAGGTCCCAGGGCAACACGGCCCAGCGGTCGTTGACCGGTTTGTACACATAGGAGTTCTTGCCGCGGCTGTAGCTGTAACCGTCCCAGTCGCCCACGATGTGCCGCACGCCAAAGGCGCGCATCCATTCTTCGTAATCCACGAGGTCGGCCACCCGGCGTTCCCGCAGCGCGACGGTGGAAAGGTTCATCGCATCCACGAGCCGAAAGATGCTCGTGTAATCGTCGCCGTAGACCGAGCCGCCCTTTTTCTCCCAGCTCCAGCGGTAGCGGGCGGTTTTCTTGACCCCGCCGGCGGTGGTGAAGTCCTGCAGCGTGGCGTTGACGCTGGCGAACCCGAATCCGTCGTTGAACTCGAACCAGTCGTCCACCTCGAACAACTCGCCGGTGTCCCGGCCGGGGAACCAGGATTCGAGGTAGCTGCGGTTGGGATAGTGGTTGTCGGCGAACACGACGCCTTTGCGGTTCTGGTTGGCAAAGAAGTGGATGTAGCGCTGGTAGGTGCTGGGAATGTCGAGGCGTTCCGCGAGCCAGAAGGACATGCGTTCGCGCTGCGAAGTGTTGTCGCGGCCGGGCACGAGGTCGTCGAGGTTGAAGCCCGTGGCGCCGAGCAGCCGGTCGTGGGCCGGCGCCAGCAGGGCCATGGTGGAGGTGATCGTCACCGGGTCGCCGCCGCGGCGCAGGAACGGACTGCCGCGGTAGCGCGCCCCGGCTTCGTAGATCGCGCGCTGGTCGTTGTACACCAGGGTGACGTCCATGGGATCGTTGCTCAGGGCCGGCAGACTGGCCCAGAGGTTGCGCACCGCCTGCGTGATCCAGATGCGATAGGCGCCGAAATTGCCGGCGGGCTGGGTCTGGCCGAAGAGGATGAGCGCTTCGCGCGCCGGCGCGGCGGGGGGATACGCCGCGCCGGCGCCGAGGCCGTCCAGCGCCGTGATGTGAAAGGCCACGAGGGTGTTGGCCGCCTGGCCCGGAAGCGTGGCGCTGAAGACGCCGTCGCCGGCCACGGCGTCGCCCTGCAGGCCGGCGTCGTTCATGGCCACGGCCGTCAGGCCGGTCGCCGGATCGAGGCGGTAGTTCAGCGTCGCCGCCGCCACGCCGTCGGGATCGTGAAGGCGGGCCGTGACGACCACATTCGAGCCCGCGCCCGGCAGGATCGGCGTGTGGACCGCGTCCGCGATGGCTGGCCCGGCGTTGGTGGCGTAGGCGCTGTTGCGCAGGCCGGGCGTTCCCAGGTTGGGGGGCAGCCGCAGCGTGCCGGCGGCCTCGAGCCAGTTGCCCAGCAGGCGCACGACGATGTACGGGCAGCCGGCGAGCCAGCGGCAACGGGCCCGGATTGTGACGTTGCTGTCCGTCGTCAGCAACCCGGAGATGTCCGTTTCCAGATGGTTGGCGCCGGTGTCGCCGTCGCCCGTGGCCACAAGGTGCAGGCTGGCGGCGCTGGCGTCGCCCTCGGTGGCGCGCCACTGCGAACGGCGATGGTTGCCGATGAACCACCAGCCGCCCACGCCGCTCTCGAAGTTGGCCTGGTAAACGACGTTGGTTCCGTGCTTGAGGATCTGTAGGTTGTCGATCAGGCATTCGCCCGCGTCGCGCAGCAGGATTTGCACTTCGTCCGGCGGATAACCGCTGTGGCCCAGGTCCAGCGGTCCGGTGTGTTCCACGGTCGTCCAGACCGCCTTGGCGCTCTCGTCGCTGCCGGCCCAGTTGGCGGCGAGGCGGCGGTCGGCGCGCGGGTCGCGCAGTTCGAGGCTGCTGCCCTCGCCGTCGGTCCAGCGCCCCCAGCCGTCGTTGTACGTGACCTCGTCCACGACCACGAAGTCTTCGTACGGCAGTTGCGGGTTGTCGGGTTTGGCCAGCGCCACCCGTTCGCCGCGGTCGGAGAGCGAGCCGCCGTAGTCGCCGACGGTGTTGCCGCTGTCGAGTTGGGGGTAGCGCGCGATCAGGCGCGCCGCGTCCTTGGCCACGACCAGGTAGCCGCCGGCTGGAATCGTGGTGCCGGGCGGGAACATGAAGTCGATGCCGTCCACGAAGCGCCAGTAACTCAGGTCCACCGGCTGGGCGCCGAGGTTGTGCAGTTCGACGTATTCGTCGGCGCTCTCGTCGCTGATGGGGTGGTACATCAGCTCGTTGATCACGATGCCGCGGTGGCGCAAGGGGGCGTTGGTCAGGCCGGGCGTGGGCGCGGCCAACTCGAAGAAGCCGGCGCCGCCGTCGGGAAAACGGCCCACCGCCACGCCGTTTTCCTGGGCCTCGAAGCGGACCGCGTCCACCACGAAGGCGAGGTTGGAAGAGAACAGAAAGATATCTTCGCCGCGGGCCGAGAGCTCGAAGCCCAGGGCGTGGGTGTTGGTGCTGAAGGACAGGAAGTCGCGGGGGTCGAGCGTGACGCCGTCGGGGATGCGGAACTTCGGCGTTTCGGCCTCGTCGCTCAGCCAGCAGCCGGACAAATCCACGGCGCTGAGGCCGTGGTTGTAGAGTTCGATGAAGTCGTCGTCGGGCGGGTCGGTGTGGGCCCGGAATTCGTTGATCCGCACGTGGCGCAGCGCGCTATTGGGAATCGGATCGGCATCCAGGGGCGAGCCGCCGCGCCAGGCGCTGGCCGACCAGGCCTGCGCCGCCTGTTCGCCGTAGTCCGGGGCGCTGAGCACCAGCGAATGCCCGCCGCCGTCGGCCGCGACCGGCCAGGGCGGGCGGGTGTCGTAGGCGATGTCGAGCAAGATGGCGTCCGTGCGATGCCGCAACCGCACCGTGCCGCGGCTGTTCGGCAGATTGTTGGTGAAGGGTCCCAGCGCCGTTTTGCCGTACACGGCCTGGAACGCGTCCGGGTCGCGCGCCACGACCAGGAACGTGCGCGAGGCCAGGACGGTATTGGACGGAAACCGGTAAGCGATGTCGCCGGACAGGCGATAGCCGCTCAGATCGTGGGGCATGGCTTCGGTGTTGAAGATTTCGACGAATTCGAGGTTCTTGCCGTCCGCGCGCGGCGGCGGATGGTACATGATTTCGGAAACGATCAGCGGGGTGCGCTGCGTGCAGGGCCCGAGCTGGCGGCTCGGGAAGGCGGCATAGGGGTTGGAGGTGTCGAACAGGGCCGGGCCGTTGCTGCCTTCCGGCGGGGCATAGACGGGCGACGGACCGAGGCCGGCGTAGTCGCAGCGCACGTAGTACTGCACCTGGCCTTCGTAACCGCCCGGAATCGGCGTCGCGGTGCGATAGGTTTGCCCCGTCGCCGGGGTCATGCCGATGGCGGTGAAGCCCCCCGCAAAGCCGCGCCGGTAAAACGCGGTCAACACCAGGTTCGAGGCCGCGGGATACGTCGCCGCGTTGACCTCGATGTGCACGCTCTCCTGCACCGTGGGCGCGGTGGGGATGTGCCGCAGGTCGGTCAGTTCGACGTCGGCGGGCGTGGCGATCACGACGTCGTCGAGACCCAGGTACTGGTTCGTGCCTTGGTCATCGTCGCCCACCTTGAAAATCCGCACATAGACCGGCGAGCGGATGTTCAAAGTTTCTTCGAACGCCATCCAGGCGGCATGGTCGTGGCCCAACGTTTGCCGGGTGGTCCAATTCGTGCCGTCGGCGGAGGTTTGGATGTCGAAGGCGTTCATTCCCGGCTCGACGGTGTTGCGGAGCAGGAAGGAGAGCGTGCCGATGCCGTTCGGCAGCCAGGGCGTGCGCAGCCAGGCGTTGGTGCCTACGTCATAATCCTGGAGGAAGGCGGACCGGACGGAATAGATGTAGGATCCCAACGGGCCGCGATAGTCGCTGACCCAGCCCTGCGAGAGGGCCCAGCCGTCATTCGTGGAGCTTACCCACGCGTTGGACGTGGGCCAGGTGTTGAAGTTCTGGGTGCTGATCTGGCCCGGCGCGGGTCGGCCGGCGGCCAGCAGGATGACCCAGCCTGCCAGGAAGACGCCATGCTGTCGGACTAGCCTCATCGTTGAAAGCCCCTCGTTTATCCTCGCTGCGCCCTAATCGTAGCACAATTTGTGCGCAATGATGAAAACCGATGCGTGGAGATTTGGCAAAGAATTTGTGCGAATTCCGCGGGCTGCCGTCGGCCGCGTCAGCCGGCGCGCCGCGCCTCCTCCCGCGCCCAGGAGAGTAAATCCCCGAACGCCGCGGGCGCCTGCCGCGCCAGCGTTTCGAGCATCGCCAGGCAGACTTGGCGGATTTCCCATTGCGCCTGCCGCGCACAGCGCAGTCGGAAAATGTGGCGGTACTCGCGAAAATTGGCCGTCACCACCAGCTCGGTCGCGCAGGCGTTCGGCAGCACGAACCGCGCGTCCTCGTTCCGCAGGCCGCGGGCCTTCCATTTGGCGTACAGGCCGCGGATCAGCTCCATGTCGGCTGCAAACTCCGCGCGCGCCTCCGGCGGCACGGAGGGCGGCACGACATAGGCGAAGTCCTGCTCGGCGACATAGCGCTGGCTCTTCTGGGAAACCGACATCAGCCGGTGCCGGACCAGTTGGTGCGTCAGCGCGCGCGAAACGCCGCTGAGTCGGAAGGTGGCGCACGCGTGTTCGAAGGGCGACTCGTGGCCCGCCGCCAGCAATTTGGGCAGCAGCGTTTCGGCCGTGCCGGGTCCGGCGGCGTGTTCGCTGTGGTAACACGTGCGCGCGGCCCGCTCGATCAGGCGCTCGGCGTCGGGCGTCATCGAGAGCAGCTCCACGTTCATGCGCCGAATCTAGCCCAAGCGGCGCGGCGCGCACAACACCGATCTTGGCGCGGCCCAGCGCTCATTCCACCCGCAGGCGGAAGAAACCCTGCCCGGCGCCGGCGGTGGCGGCGGTGTGCACGTTCAAGGCGGGCGTGGCCGGCAGCCCCTCGACCAGGGTGGTGAACCCGGCCGGCGCCAGACCGGGACTGTGCTGAATGGTGTACCAGCGGCCGGACACGCTGGGCCAACAGAGGACCAGACCCGCGTCGCCGTCGCCCTCCGCCGCGAACTCGCTCGGGGCCACGAACGCCAGACGCGAGGCCGCCTGGGTCGGGTCGGTGCCGGCCCGGTATTCCTGCCCGTCCGACATGCCGTCGGCGTCCGCATCGTGCCAGACGCCGGTTCCGCCGCAGGTGTGGAGGTTTCCGAAGTGCCGCAGTTCCCAGCCGTCGGGGATGCCGTTGCGGTTGACGTCCGCGGCGGATTCCAGGATTTCCACCGGTCCGGCGCGATAGAAGCCTTCCGGCTCGGCGAGGTTGCGCCAGACGGCCCACAGCCAATCGGCCGAACGCGCCACGCGGGACACGCGCGCTTCGTCGAGCAGGCCGTCGAAATACGAGTTGTTGGCGCCGGAGCCATCCGCCCCCAGAAACAGGTTGCTGGCGCTGCCGGTGACCGGCCCGGCCGCGGCGGCCACGGTGCGGTTGCTGACCAGCCGTCCGTCGCCGTAGAAGCTCAGGACGCGCCCGTCGTAGGTCCCGGCATAGTGCCGCCAGGCTCGAATGTCCGGCGGGGTGAACCCGACGGCCGTCCAGGCATTCGAACGGTGCGCCTTGAAGTCGACGCGGCCGGCGCCGTGCACCGGCGCCAGTTGCGCATGGTTGTGCTTGGCGAGCAGACTGTTGTTGCCGACCCACTCCGCCCCCAGGCTGCTGGCCCAGATTTCGACCGTAAAGGCGTCGGTGGGCAGCAACGCCGGCGTGTGCGGTATGCTGACCGCTTGTTTGGCGGCGGCGGTGAACAAGGTGGCGCCGCCGGCAACGCCCGCGGCGCTTTCGCCGCCCGCGAAATTCAGCCCCGCGCCGTCATGGCCGTTGCTCGTCGCGTCGCGCACGGCCGCCGAACCCGCCGCGCCCAGATGCCAGACGGCGCTGAAGTCGGGGCTCCACACCGAGCCGTCGGTCTGCGACAGCGGGGCGGTGCGCGCGTTGGTGTTGCCCCAGTAAGCGAAAATGCGGTGGCCGTTGGTCAGCAGCGGAATCCGCACCCAGACGTACGCCTCGGCCCCGCCCGACCAACTCTCGATTTCGTGCGCCAGGCGCGTCGCGCCGTCGCCGTCCAGAAACCGCAGATCGGCGCCGCCGGCGTCGGCAAAACTGCCGGAATCGAACCCCTGTTCCGACAAGCGTTCGCCGAGCACGATCAGCGTCGGGAAATTCGTCAGCGGTTCCTGGCGCTCGTAACCGGAAAAGACGATCGGCAGGCGGCGCGTCATGCCGGACCAGAGGTCTTCATCGTCCCGGATCGAGCAGGTCGCCGCAGCCGGCGTGCCGAGCGCCGCTCCGCCCGCCGGTTCGGCGAGCCGGACCTGGAACCGTTCCTCGTCTTCCGGGAGGCTGTCGTCCAGCAGCGGCACCGCGATCTGGCGGTCGCTCGCGTCGCCGTGGGCCCACTCCAGGCGCCCGGTCACGGCCCGATAGTCCGCGTCCGGCGCGGCGGAAAGCGGGGCGCTGGCGTAAGCCACGCTGACGGCGCCCCAGGCGCCGCCCACCCGCCGCACCCGCAGCGCGAGCTGCGCCTGGGTTTCCGACTCCGCGGCCTCGGCCGCGTCGAATTGCAGCGCGCCGTAAGCTTCGTTGTCGGCGATGCGCACCGCCAGCGGCGGCGTCGGCAAGCCGTCGTAATCCGGATCGGCGCTGGCCACGGCCACCGCCACGCGGCCGCTATGCAGACCTTCCACCGTGTCATCGTCCGCCGCCCAGAGGCGCACCGTCTGGACGGTATTCCAGTTTTCCGGCGTAAAGACCAGGCTCTCGAGGTCCAGCCGCAGTTGCGCGTCGGGCGTCAGGCGGACCGAGACCTCCCGCGCCGGCGCCGCTCGCAGGCGGACGGCGACCGTCTCCTCCCCCTGTCCTTCCGCGACCGCCACTCCGCCGGTCGGTTCGACGAGCTCCACCTCGGGCCACGGGTCTGCCGCGCGGCCGACGCCGACCAGCCGCACGTCGTCCAGCCGCAGCACGCCACCGGCCGGCCCCTCGAGGGCCAGGCGCAGCAGCGCGTTGGACGCCCCCGCCGCGTCCGGCGGCAGCTCCGCGATGTGGCGGCGGTAAACGTCGTCGTCTCCGCCGTCGCCAAGGCTCCAGAGCGCGAAGCAGCGGTCGCCGATCTGAACCTCGGCCCGCGCCGTTTGCCCGCTCTGGAAGGTCTTGGCGCGGGCGCCAAGGTGCAGCCAGGCGCGGGAACAGGCGGCCAGGCCGTTGGAGACCGTCCGCCAGGGGGTGTCGTGGTTGTCCAGGGCCAGCCCGTAAGCGCCTTGACCGGGGCTGTTGGTGCTCAGGGCGCCGCCGCCAAGATTCCAGCCGCCCTCCCAGCCCACGCCGCCCAGGGCGTCGCCGCTCTCGAAATCGTCCGCGGCCAGAAGCCGCGTCACCCAGGCTTCGAGACGCAGCGCCGGCAGGACATTGGGCGGCTCCGCCAGATCGCGCAGGTTGCTGACGCTGAGCGCATACCGGCCTTCGGGGAGCGGGCCAGCCGCGCGCAGGCGCACCGTGCGGGCGTCCAGCCGCTCGGCTCCCACGAGGGCGCCGCCGCGGTTCAGGCCGTAATGGGCGAGGTTGGTCGCGCTGTCCGGATCCAGCTCTTCGTCGAAGAGCACCAGCAGCGCGTCCGGTTCCCCGAAGCTGCCGGCCAGCCGCGGCGCCGGCGGCGCGGTGTCGGCCGCGACGGCCACCGTGCACGTGCCCAGAGCCGTCGCGCCCACTGTGTCCGTGAGGCGGTACACGAAGATATCCGTCCCCGTCCAGGCGCGGTTGGTGGCCGTATAACTCAGGTAGTCGCCGAAATAGACGACCGTCCCGCGCTGGGGCGCGACGGCCGCGCTCAGGGACAAGGGGTGGCCGTCCGGGTCCCAATCGTTGGTCAGCGCATTCACCGTCGCGGACTGCCCGGCCAGCGGCGCGAAGCGATCCGGGCCGGCCAGCGGCGCGCGGTTCACGGTCACGCTGAGTTCCCGCCAGCCGCGCGCGCCCCATTCGTCCGCCACCTCGACGCGGGCGGTGTAGCGGCCCGGCGCGTCGTAGCGGTGGAGGTAGTTCGTCCAGTCGGCCGCCGAGGAGTCGGCGACGTGCGCGGGCGGGCGCGGCACGCTGTCGTTGCCTTCCGGATACCACTCCACGCGATGCTCGTACTCGACCTCGGGGTTGTCGGCGTCGGCGGCGTCGGGGTCGGCGACGGCGATGCGGAAGGCGATTGCGCCGCCGGGCTCCACGGCGTTGCGATCGGCGCTCAGTGTCACCGCGGGCAGCGCGTTGGCCGGCGCGGTTCGCGCGCCGCAGGACAGATCGCCGTAGTACATGGTGCGGTTGCGGGCTTGAAACGGATAGTGGGCGGCGAGGGCCTGGCCCCAACTGTCGCCGGCGGCGAGGCGCTGGCGCACGCGCGCGGCGTTGCCGCCCGCGCCGCCGGCGGCCAGTTGAAAATCGCCGACGTAGTTGATGGCGCTGCCGCTGACGGCGAAGATGGCGCCGCCGATGCGGGCGAGCAGATGGTGGTTGGCCGGACCGCCCAACGCGCCGGTGGTGCAGGATTCGAGCAGCGCCGCCCGCACCTGCGAACCGAGCCGCTGGATGTCGGCCCGGGTGAAGGCGGCGTTCATGTACCCCCCAGCGTTGCCGTGCGAGGTCTCCTGAAACAACTCTCCGCCGCCCACGTACGCATCCGCGCCGGCTTCGCTGATGTCGCCGCGCTCCGGAAAGAACCGGGCTTTGGTCGCATGATCGCCGTTGGCCGCAGTTTCGTTGGTGGCCAGCAGCGACGGCCAGACCTCCAGCAGTTTCGCGCCTTTGTCCAGGGTCAGCGCGTAACTTTCCCAGGCGTGATAGAAATAGGCCGTGTGCGGCAGGCGATGCCGGCCGGTGCGGTGCTCGTGATTGTGCCGCAGGGCCTGCTTCAACAGCGGCACTTCGCTGCCGAACAGGGCGCCGGCGGCGTAGAAGCGGCTGACCCAGATGTCGAAGCGGCTCACGGGGACGGCGGTCTGGAACTCCTGCAGGTTCCAATACGCCAGGTCGCACTGGCCGCCGCCGCTGCTGGTGTTGTTCGGCACGGGCAGGCTGCCGATCAAGATCGCTCCCGCCAGCCACTGGTTCGTCTTGCCGAACTCGTCCCGCAGCGCGGCCCACAAGTTCGAGGCCGTGCCGCCGGCCGGAAAATCGAGGGTTCGCGAGTCATAACCTTCGGCCACAAGGTCCTGCCGCAGGCGTTCGACGTCCTCGGCCAGCTCCGGCAAGAGCGTGCGGCGCACCACCAGCAGCACCAACTGGCCGGCCCGTGCGCCGGGGGCCCGCACCAGCAGACGCGCGGTCGCGGGTGCGGAACTGGTCACGCCGTCGCTGACCGCATAGAGGAAGGCGTCCTCGCCGGCGTAGTCCGGCGCCGGCGTGTAGCGAAACGACGCGCCGCTGACCGACGCCGTGCCGTGGGCCGGCGCCGCGACCAGCTCCAGGCTGAGCGTCTGTTCCGGATCCGGATCGGCATAGGCGGCGGCGATGAGGTTGTTGGTGGAATTGACCGGCACATCGGCGCGCACCGGCCAGGCGCTCGGCGCGCCGTTCGTCCGGTTGGTGACGGTTACGACCGCCACGTTCGATTCGTCGTAGCCGTCATGAACCCGGTAGGCGAAAGTGTCCACGCCCACGGTTCCGGCCGGCGCTCCGTAGCGGAAATAGGAGGGCCAGGCGGTCACCACGCCCAGGGTCGGGGGCGTCACCAGCGCCACGGTGTTGGTCTGCCCCAGCTCGGCGTCGGTAAAGCGCGGATAGATGTTCACCCACCCGCCGCCGACCACGCTCGCCCCCACGTCTTGAGCCGCCGGCGGCGTGTTGGTGCCGTTGAAGACGGCCTGGACCGTGCCGGTCGCCGAACCGCTCGCGCCAACGGCAACCGCCGCCAAGGTGTGCGCCCCGTAACGCACCGGCGTCCACTCGTAAGACCAGGTTCCAAACCCGCTCGTGCCGTTGTTGGTGGTCGCCACGACCGCGGCCTCGCCCAGCCAGGCGCCGTCAATGAACAGCGTCACCGTCTGGATGCCGTTGTTCGTTTGGCCGTAGTCCGCGGCATAGCCGGCGAGCGTCAAGACCTCGTGCGGCACGTAATAAGTCCCGGCGCGCGGATTGGTCCAGCCCACCATGGGCGCCGCCGGGGCCGAGGCAGCAAGCGCGACCCATAGCAGCCCGAACGCCGCGGAAGAGCGTGACTTCACCCGTCCGTCCCCCGCAGCGCCGCGGCCACTTCTCGCGCCAAGCCGATGTGGTCCTGCAAGTACCACTGGCCCATGGGATTGTCCGCCATGGCCTGCCGCCGCCGCTCGAGACGATCCGCGTAATCCAGCAGCGCCGGCGCCGCCGCCGGATCGCCGAGGCTCCGCAACGCGCGCGCGATTTCCGCGCCGTACTCGTAGCGCTCGCTCTCGGCCCCCACGCGCGCCAGTTCGGCCGTCAGGATCGGCACGGCGGCCCGCGATCCGATCGCCGCCAGCGCGCGCACGCACTCGGTCAGGATCACGTCCTGGTAGCCGTCCTCGCGCTGCCGGTTCCGCTCGAGCGCCTCACGCAGCGGAGCGATGGCCGCTGTTCCCTGCGCCAAGAGCCCGCGCACCGCCGCCAAAACCAGCACATGGTCCGCGTCCGCCAGCTTTCCGCGCAGATACGCCGTCACGCCGGGGTCACGAATCCGGCCCAGCCGCTCCACCGCCGCGGCGCTGAGATAGATTTGCGCCTCGCCCACGGCCATGAGCGCCTGGACGGCCTGCGCGTCGCCGGTCCGGGCCAGGCGGTCCAATTCCGCCAACCGTTCTTGCAGCGGCACGGCTGGGTCGCGCATCCGCTGGACCAAGGTCGGCGCGGCTGCGGGCGGTGGCGCGGCCAACGCCGGCGGCGGCCGGGCTGCGGGCGGGGGCGGCTGAGAGGCACCCGGCACCGCCGGCGCGACCGCCGCGGCACCCGGCGCCGGGACTGCGGCGGCCGCCGGCCGCGGCATCTCGGCTTCCCGCCGGCCGCAGCCGCCCGCTGCGGCCAGCAGTGCCAGGCCCGTCAATCCCGCGGCGCTTTTCCAGCCCCCTCGGTTCACCGGCAGCCCCTTCGGTTCGATCTTTCCGTATGGACGCACATTATCCATGTTTTGCCGCCTTGCTGCCAGCCGAACTTTCGTCGGCGCCGCGGCGTTGACAGCCGCGGCCCGATTGGGGGATACTGGACGCGATGAGGCCGAACGCCGCCGGAAAGCTGCGCCGCCGGCTGGAAAGGGGGGCCGGATCGTGGACCGACAGATTTTCTTCGAGCAGTTGCCCATCGAACGCAAGGTGTTTTCGTTCGATTTGCGCGAAAACCCGCGCGGCCGTTTTCTGCGCATCACCGAAGAAGTCGGAGGGCGGCGCGATGCCATCGTAATTCCGGCCAGCGGCCTGGAAGCGCTGCGCGAGCTGTTTGGGCGCATTCTTGACGCGCACCGCGCGGCTCCCCCCGCTCCGCCGGCTCGGGAGGAAGCCGCTCAGCCGTGAAGACCGCACTCGCCGTCGCTCTCCTGGCGGTTCTGTCGTTCGGCGGCGCGCGGGGCGCGCCGGCCGAGGAGCCGCCCTCGGCCGCGGCGCTGCTGGCCGAGACGCTGGCCCGCTTGCCGCGCCAACCCCTCGACGTCAAGGGCAAACTGGTGGTGCGGCGGCGGCACGGGCAGGAGGAACGCACCCTGTCCTTCGACGTGGCCCTGCGCTGGGGCGACCAGCCGCCCACCGCCCGCTACACGATCCGCGACGCCTTCGGCCGCCCCCTGGAGCAACTGGTGGTGGAACGCGCGGACCCCGCCCCCCCGCGCCTGACCTACGCCGCGGGGAACCCCCTGGCGCCGGCGCCGTTGCCCGACCTGTTCGCGCCCATTCAGCAGACGGACCTCAGTTGGACCGATCTGACGCTCTCATTCCTGTGGTGGCAGGAGGGCGCGATCGTGGCCACCAACGAGGTGCGCGGCCGCCGCTGCTACCTGGCGGAAATGGCGGCGCCCGCCGCGGCCCAGGAACCCGCCGCCGCGGCCTACGCCCGCGTGCGCCTCTGGATCGACTGCGAAATCCGCATGCTCCTGCAGGCCGAAGGCTTGGGCGCCGACGGCTACGCGCGCCGCCGCCTGTGGGTCAAGAGCTTCAAGCGCGTGGACGAGACCTGGATGATTAAGGACATCGAAGTTCAGCAGGTGGGCAGCGGGCATCGCACCAAGCTCATGGTCCTGGAAACCAATGGCGCGCCGCTCTAGCGGCCCCTCCGGCGCGGGATTCGGGCATGACAACCACGGTGATGTTGCAGTGCGGCGCGATGTTGCTCCTGTTCCTCGCCTCCGCGTTCTTTTCCAGCACGGAAACGGCGCTCTTCTCCCTCAATCCGCTGCAAATCCACCGCCTGCGCAGACAGCGGCCCCGCGCCGCCGAGCGCATCCAGAAACTGCTGGCCACGCCGACACAGGTGCTCTCCACCCTGCTCATCGGCAACACGCTGGTCAATGTCCTGCTCGCCAGCCTCGGCTATCTCGTCGCCGAACACTTCGCGCCGCATCTGGGCGAAGCGTTCGCCATTCCGCTGATGACCGTCTCGCTGCTGCTCTTCGCCGAGGTCACGCCCAAGCGGCTGGCCGTGGCGCATGGTCAGCCCCTGGCGGCCTTCGCTTCGTATATCTTGCCGACGCTGCTGCGCTTGCTGGCGCCGTTGCGCTGGGTGGTCGAACGCACGGTCGCCCGCTTCCACCCCAACCTGGGAGCGCCCAGCCGCGCGCTGACCGAAGACGAGTTTCTGTCCGTCCTGCGCACCGGCCAGGAAGCCGGCGTTCTTAAACCCGAGGAACGCGCCATGGTGGACGCCATCATCGGCCTGGAGGACAAACAGGCCAGCGAAGTCATGACCCCGCGCGTGGACTTGATCGGCATCGATCTGGACGACCCGCCGCAGAAATGGATCGAAACCGCGCGGCGGTTTCAGTTCCGCCAGTTGCCGATCTACCGCGGCTCGCTGGACCATCCCGAAGGCTTCCTGGACGTGCCGCGCTATCTCCTTTCGCCGGACCACGATTTTGCCGCCGCCCGCATCGAGCCGCTCTACGTCCCCGAATCCGCGCCGCTCGACGCCCTGCTGGCGCTGTTTCAGAAAGAACACCGCCGCGCCGCCTTCGTCATGGACGAATACGGCGGCACCGCCGGCCTGGTGACCATGAACGACGTGCTCGAGGAAATCGTGGGCGACGTGGAAAACGACCGCGGCATCGAGCGCCTGACGATCCAACCCATGGGCGAAAACCGCTGGATCGTGGACGGCAGCGTCAGCCTCGACGAGATCCAGCGCGAACTCGGCCTGCCGCTTTCGGCCGCCGGCGCGGACCGCATCGCCGGGTGGATCAACGCCCAGACCGGACGCATCGCCCACACGGGCGAAATCGTCGAGGCCCAAGGCTGCCGGGCCACGGTGCATCGCACCCGCAAGAACCGGATCGTCACGGTCATTTTGGAGCGGCTCGAGCCGGCGCCGGCGCTGCGCCAGGAGGCGGAGCGTGTTTGAATTGCTGTTTTCGAAGACGCTGATCATCGGCCTGTGCATGGCCGGCGAAGCGTTTTTTTCGGGCATGGAAACCGGTGTGATCTCCATTCACCGCCTGCGCCTGCAGCACTTCGTCCGGCGCGGCGAACGCCGCGCCCAGATTCTGCAGGGCTTCATCGACGACACCGACCGGCTGCTCGGCACCACGCTGACCGGCACCAACGTGTGCGTGGTGATCACCTCGATCGTGGCCGGCGGCCTGGCCTTCGACCTGCTCGGCCGCTGGATCGGCTCCTGGAGCCAGGCCGTGTCCAGCGCCCTGTGCTCCTTCACGCTCCTCGTCGCCTGCGAATACCTGCCCAAGGCCTGGTTTTACAGCCATCCCTTCGAACGCTGCCTGCGCTTGGCCCCGCTGCTGGCCGCGGCGGAAAAGGCGCTCAAACCGCTCTCCACCGCCGTCGTGTTCGCCAGCCGCCTGCTGCTCCCCGGCCGCAAACGCTCGCTCGCGGTCGCCGAACGCTCGGTGACCAAGGACGAACTGAAGATGCTCGTCACGCAGGTGCAGGAAACCGGGGTGCTGACGCGGACCGAGCGCACCATGATCCAGCGCGTGCTGGACCCGCCGCTGTGCAAAGCCCGCGACATCATGGCGCCCCGCGAACGCCTCACCTTCGTCTACGGCGACACGACGCTCGACGAGTTCTGCGCCGTGGCCCGCGCCTCGGGCTTCATGCGCATGCCCGTGTTCGACCGCGCGCAAAACGCCTTCACCGGCATCGTCAACGTTCTGCAAGTCGTTTCCGCGAGCGGGCCGTCTCCCGGCAGCACCATCCAGGCCTATGCCCGGCCCCTGCTGCTGGTGGCTCCCGAAATGTCCGCTGCCGAAATCCTGCCCCGCATGCGCCGCCTGCGGCAACCCCTGGCGCTGGTGGGCCATTCCCCGTCGGACGTGATCGGACTGCTGACCGCCGAAGACATTATCCAGCAGATTATCGGAACGTCCTGAACCGCGATGAGCCCCGCTGCCACGCCCCCCGTTCTTTCCGCCCAAGCCCTCTGTCCCAGTTGCCGGCGCTTCGTCGGGCCGGCGGACGTCTGTCCCTACTGCGGCGAAGACGCCGCGCGCCGGCCTTTGCTGCGGCGCCTGCGCTGGGCCGCGCTGTTCCTTGCCGTCGGGGGCCTGGCCCTGCTCTACGCGGCGGCCGCGCGGCGGCCCGCGCCCCTCATCCGCATCGGCGATATCGCCCCGCCGATGAACTTCGCCCACGTGCGGGTGAGCGGCCGGATGGTGGCGGAACCGCGGATCGCGCGCCGCGCCGAGCGGATCGATTCCGTCGCCTTGGTCCTCGACGACGGCACCGGCCAACTGCGCATCACGGCCGAGGGCGCGACCGCCGCGGCCTGGGCGCGGATGCAGCCGCCGCCGGCCGTCGGGTCGAGTCTGGAAGCCGCCGGCACGCTGCGCGTCTCGGCCGCCGCCGGGCCGCGGCTCTATGCCCGCCAGCTGGCGCCGCGGCCCGGCGCTCCGCCCTGATTGGCCGGCAGTTCGAGAAGGAGGTGGCCGCGCCATGCTCGTCGCAGCTCTGGTTTTCGGTGCCGCGGTGCTCGCGGGGGCCGCGGGCTCCGTTGTGGCCTGCCTGCCGGGGATCCACGCGTACAGCGTCATGGGCGCCTGTCTGTTGCTCGGCCCCGAAGCCCTCGCCGCGCTGCCGCCGCCCGCGCTGGCGGCGGCGGCCATCGGCCTGGTGGCCGGCTTCTCGATCCTCAACAGCGTGCCGGCGATCCTGCTCGCCGCGCCCGACGACAGCGCCCTGTTCACGGTTCTGCCGGGCCAGAAATACTTGCTGCGCGGCCGCGGCCTTCATGCCGTGCTGATCGCGGCCGCGGGCAGCGCGTCGGGCATCGGACTGCTGCTGCTGGTGTTCGGTCCGCTCGCGCCGCGCGTGTTGCCGGCGGTCTGGACGGTCCTGCGGCCCCATGCGCACTGGATGCTCTGGTGCGTGATCGCCTTCCTGCTGCTCTCCGAATGGCCGCGGCGGGTGGGCGCCGGTCTGACGGCGCCCCGCCGGCTGGCGCAGGCCTGGCGCTCTCTGGCCGCCGGCGGCCTGACGTTTCTGCTCTCCGGGTTGCTGGGGTTTCTGCTGTTCTACCGCTCGCCCGTGGCTCCGCAGGCCGCGGTGCAGAACCTGATGCCCGCCTTCGTCGGCCTCTTCACCCTGCCGTGGCTGGCGCTGAACGCGTTCAGCGGCGTGCGCCTTCCGCCGCAGCGCCCGGCCGAGCGCGCCGGCCTTGCCGCCGCGCCCTGGGCGGCCGGCACGCTGGCGGGCGCGCTGGGCGGAGGGTTCGCGGCGCTGCTGCCGGCCGTAACCGGCGCCGTGGGCGGCTTCCTGGCGGGCCACGCCGTGGCGCAACGCGACGACCGCGCCTTCCTGGTGGCGCAGGGCGCGGGCAAGAGCATCTACTACCTTGGCGGCCTGCTGCTGCTGTTCGTGCCGGGGCTGCAGCTTACGCGCGGCGGCGCCGCCGCCCTGCTGCGGGCCTGGCAGGTCCCGCGCGGCGGGGAGGATTACGCGCTCGCGTTGGCCGCGACCGCTCTGGCCTCCGCCACGGCCCTGCTCCTCGTCCATCCCCTGGCGCGGCTGACCCTGCGGGGCTGCGCCCGCTGGGGCTATCGGCGTCTCAGCGTCGCCGCGCTCAGCGCCGCCGTGGGCCTCGTGGCGCTTCTCACCGGCCGCGGCGGGCTGGCGGTGCTCCTGCCGGCCGCCGGCATCGGACTGCTGCCGCCGCTCTTCGGCGCGCGGCGCATGAACACCCTGGGCGTGATCTTGTTGCCCGTGGCCTGCAACCTCTCGGGCTGCGGTCCGGCGGTGGCGGCCTGGCTGCGCCTGCTGTGAGCCCCGGCCCCGGCTTGCGCTTGGCAAGCCCCCTCGACGGGGAGTATCATCGAGCCGCCATGCAGACGCCGGCCGACATCCGGTTCATGGTGGATCACATGCTGATCAAGCTCGGGAAATACCTGCGCATCCTGGGCTACGACGCGGTCTGGGACCCCGCCCTGCGCACGCACGAGTTGATCCTGCGGGCCAACGCCGAGGACCGCGTCTTCCTCACGCGCAACACGCGCCTGGCGCATCAGTATCCGCCCCCGCGCCGCCTCGCGACGCTCACGACCACGGCGCCGGTCGAGCAACTGCGCCAGATCGTCCGGGCCTTCGATCTGGATCCGGCGAGCGGCTGGTTCAGCGCCTGCATTCGCTGCAACCGCCGGCTGGAACCGATCCCCGACAAGCGCGCCATCCGAGAGCGCGTGCACCCCAACGTCTATGCCCGCTACGAACGGTTTTTCCGGTGCCCGCAATGCGGAACGGTCTTTTGGAAAGGCAGCCATGTGCGCAACACGGGCCGCAAATTGGGCTGGCCGGCCGGCCCCCCCGAGGCGCCGTCCGCTCCGCCGCTCAATCCCGGTCCCTGACCACCACCGGCACGGCGCGCCAGCCCAGGCGTTTGCAGGCCAGAAAACGGACTTCTCCCGCCACCACCGCGTAACGTCCGTCCGGGCGCGCCTCCACCACGATCGGCTGCAACAACCCCTGCTCGCGGATGCTCTGCATCAGGGCCTGGATTTCGGTCTCGTCGGGCTCCGTTCCCGGCGCCAGGACGGGATCGGCGATCTGCTCCACGGCCACCTCGATCACGGTTTCCGGCGGCCCCGGGAAATGGCGGCGTTCCGTCGCCGCGCTGCCTTTGCGGTAGGAGTAAACGAAGGGGATCGCCATGTCCACCCGCGGATTGCGCTGGATGTCCTTGAAGATGGTCTTCACGATTTCGTGCGTGATCCGCGGCCGATCCTTGGCTTTGGTCATGTAGCGCAGCCGCATCAGAATGCCGTAGTCCCAGATGTCGGACCGCACGTAAGGCTCCTGGCCGGTGGCGGCGATGATCTCGCTGGTGACGCTGCGCGCGGCGTTCAGCAAAATGTTCTCCGCCGTGTCCCAGTCCGAGTCGTACGTCAACCGCACCACCACTTCGTCCAGAAAGTAGGCGCTGCGCGTCCGCACCGTGTAGTTGATCGCGACCTGGCTGAACAACATGGCGTTGGGGATCATGACGTCCCGGCCGATCGGGTCCTCGCTGCCGATCGTCCCCCCGACCTGGTCCAGGATGGTGTACATCAGCCCCACGCGCTTGACGTCGCCGGTCAACCCCAGCGAGGGAAACTGGACGCGATCGCTGATCCGAAACGGCCGCATCAGCGTGATCATCAACCAGGCTACCAGTCCGCTCATGGGCGCCTGCAGCGAGAAGCCGAAGAGCATGCCCACAAAGCCGGCGGCCACCACGCTGATGGCCCGCAGGACGCCCGTGGCGTAGGTGAAGGCCAGCAGCACGCCCAGGCCGGTCAAGAGGCGCACGAAGCCGGTCAACATCGTGATCTCGCCGTCGGGCCCGGCGTGGCGCCGCACGAAGACCACGATGGCCGCGGCCATGACTTGGTAAAAGGCCAGGACGGCCGTCACGCTGGCCAGAAACTGCCACAGCGTGTAATCCGGCCGGATGGCCACCGGCCAGCGGCCCTGGACGTGCAGCACGTACAGTTCGACCGACAGCACCGCCAGCAGCACCGCCCGCCCAACCCGGCAGGACAAGGGAACCAAGGCTCTCATTGAAGCGCGCCATTCTCCCAGGACGCCGCCTTCTGGCAAGAAAAATCCCGACAGCAACACCGTGCCCGCTCGCCCAGGCCCGGCGTCGCGCCTTCCGACCCCAAGGGGGTCGTACTCGTCAGCCAGAGGCAACGCCCCTGGAATCGGTTGCCCCCAATGCCCCCCGACCCTGAAGGGGTCGAACCTCCGCCCGCCATCGGAAACGTGTGGCACCCCTATAGTTGCGCCACGCGCCAGCACTGGCCGCTTGCCATCCCTGCGCAAATGGCTATCCTGATTGCGCCGTTGAGCCGGCGCGAGAACGACCGCGAACCGTCATCCGAGGAACGCGCCGACCAGTGGCGGCGGCGTTGTCGAACGCCAGGTGAATTCATCCGCAATATCGAACGCAAAGCTCGAGCGGCCGCAGGAGATGGTATGAATGATGAGCTTTCTGGGGGCTATACTCTGTCAGTGAAGGACTGATGGGGTAGACAGGTTACAGGCTGAATGGTTCGCGTGAGGCATTGAACTCGTAAAGGAGATTGGTCAGACCTGTAACCGAAGCGCCACCATAAGGGGTTCGGTAGCCAATCCGGATCACCTTGGATAGGAGCATGGGGCCACCGGAGAGCACGTCTACTTCGTCGTCCGCAACACAGGGAGGAAGGACGATGAAGAAGCGGTATATGGGAGTGGATCTGCATCGGAACTGTTTCACGGTCTACACGCGCCAGGAGGATGGCAGCGGGGAGAGTAGGGAGTGGTCGATACATCATCTGAAAGCGTTCGCCAAGACGCTGAAGGCGAGCGACGAAGTGGCGGTGGAAGCCACGGGCAACGTGCGGATGTTCTGTACGGCGTTGAAGGAGCGGGGCTGTCGGGTCGTGGTGGTCAACCCGCACCAGTTTGAGGTGATCAGCCGTTCGGTGAAGAAGACCGATGAGCACGACGCGCAGGTACTGGCGGAGTTTCTCTCCAAGGGGATGCTGCCGGAGGTACGGATGAAGGATGAGCTCCATGCGCGGGTGGCGAGCCTGGCGCAGACGCGGGATAAGCTGGTGAAGCTGCGCACGACCTTGAAGAACAAGGTCAACAACCTGCTGGCGGCCCGCGGCATTCTGCTTCGCAAGGAAAGCCTGGCGAGCGAGAAGGGGCTGGCGCAAGTTCTGGCCAACCCGGTTTCGGAGTTGGAGCGAGTGGAACTGGAAGTGCTGGTCGGAGAAATCCGGCATCTGAACGAGAGCATCGAGAAGCTCGAAGGTCTGCTTCGGGAGCAGGGGCCGAAACTGCCGGGCTGGAGAAACCTGACCAGCATCAAGGGGATTGGCGACACGAGCGCCAGCATTCTGCTTTCGACGATCGGCAACATCGAGGATTTTGCCGACGAGGGTAAGCTGGCCGCGTACTTCGGCATTGTGCCACGGGTCAGCAACTCCAACGAGACGAAACGCAGCGGCCGGATCACCAAGCAGGGCTGCAAGCTGGGACGCACAGCCTTGGTGCAGTGCGCCCTGATCGCGGCGCGCTACAGCCCCTACCTGCAGAAGTACTACCGGCGGATCGCCACGAGCAGGGGAACCGGCAAGGCGATCATCGCCTTGGCCAGGAAGTTCCTCGGCATCATCTACAAGACGTTGAAGAACAACTGGGTGTTCGAGGATTTTCCGAGTTTCAAGTTGCTGGAGTCTTGACGCCGCCCGGCTCGGCTGCGGCGGCCAGGGCTCCGACGAGCATGGAGGCGCCCATTCTCGCCGCGGCCGCCGGTCCGAGCCAGGCTCAGCGCCACGGGATTGCGGATTCGTGAACAGACGGAAGACGGAACGAAGAAGTAGACATTCATCATAGGAGGAGGAGAAACCATGAGCGCCAGACCGCATCTCGTCATCTTCAACCCGGACCAGTGGCGGGGCGACGCGCTCGGGCACATGGGCAACCCCGCCGTGCATACGCCCAACCTCGACGCCTTTGCGGCGCAAGACGCCGTCAGCTTCCGCAACGCCTTTTGCCAGAATCCGGTTTGCACGCCCAGCCGCTGCTCGTTCATGACCGGCTGGTACCCGCACGTGCGCGGGCATCGCACCATGCACCACATGCTGCAGCCCGACGAACCCTGCCTGCTCAAGCGGCTCAAAGACCACGGCTACTACGTCTGGTGGGGCGGGAAAAACGATCTCGTGCCGCGGCAGAACGGCTTCAGCGCCTACTGCGACTGCAAGAACAGCCGCCTTCCCTGGCCGGTTCAGCCGGGCACGCACGATCTGCTCCGCCAACGCGCGCAGCGCGGCGACCCGGACTTCTACAGCTTTTACCTCGGCGAGTTGCCCAAAGAGCCGGGCGAGGAGTTTTATCGCGACGGAGACTGGGGACATGTCGCCGCCGCCATCGAGTTCCTCGCCAACTACGACGGCCGCAAACCCCTGTGCCTCTATCTGCCCCTGCACGCCCCGCATCCGCCGTATGCGGTCGAGGAGCCGTGGTACAGCATGAACGACCGCGCCCGGGTTCCCCCGCCCCTGCCGCCGCCCCCGCAGTGGCGCGGCAAACCGCGCCTGCTGCGCGGCATCCACCGGCGGCAGGGTCTCGAAAGCTGGAGCGAAGCGCGTTGGCGGGAACTGCGCGCCACCTACTACGGAATGTGCTCGCGCACCGACGCGCTCTTCGGCCGGCTGGTCCAGGCCCTCAAGGCGCGGGGCCTCTACGACGATACAGCGGTGTTCGTGTTCTCCGATCACGGCGACTTCACCGGGGACTACGGCCTCGTGGAGAAGACCCAGAACACCTTCGAGGATTGCCTGACGCGGGTGCCGTTGCTCGTCAAGCCGCCGCGCGCGCTCCCCGTCAAGCCCGGCGTCAACGAGGCCCTGGTCGAGTTGATCGACTTCACCGCCACGGTCGAGGCCCTGGCTGGACTGCCGCGGGAGTACGACCACTTCGGCCGCAGCCTGCTGCCGCTCATCGCCGGCGAAGCAACCGCGCACCGCGACGCGGTCTTCTGCGAAGGCGGCCGGCTGGAGCATGAGGAACAGGCCAGCGAACGGGAAACCGCATCCTCCACCGATCCCGCCGAGCCTTATTGGCCCCGGGTGAATCTGCAGGTCAGCGACCCGGTCGCGCACACCAAGGCGGTGATGTGCCGGACCGCGGAATGGAAGTACGTTTATCGGCTCTACGAGGACGACGAGTTGTACGATCTGCGCCGCGACCCCGGCGAGCTGGACAACCGCATCGGCGACCCGTCCTGCGCGCCGGCGCTCGCCCAACTCAAGGAGCGGCTGTTGCGCTTCTTCGTCGAAACCGCCGATGTCGTTCCGCTGCAGACGGATCAGCGCTGACGCATGGTCGTGGGCGAAGCCGTCTCGGCGAGCCCGGCGGTAAAAAAAGCCACCACACAGCGGCTTGCCTGCCCCCCCTTGGCTTTGCCGAGCCGGCTGCGGCCTACGCTACGGTGTGTTTGTTCCTTTCAGACGGATTGTAAAAAAAATTACAATTTTCTTGACTCCGGAGCCGTTTGTCATAAAAAATGTCGCCAGCATTGGGGAAAATTTTTCTGAGAAAGGAGGTTTTACGGGTGTTAAGGAGTCAGAAGAGGGAGCTTCGGCGTTGAACGGAAGCGCGCCGCCAAACGCCAAGCTCAGCAAGAAAACGGCAATCGGCGCGCTGGGTGTCACAAAAAAACAGGAGAGCAAGCAATGAGAACGCGAACATGGAAATGGCAGGTGGGCGTCGCCGTGGCGTGTAGTCTGGCTGCGCCGCTGTGGGCGCAGCAAACCCAGGAAAACCGGCCCACCGTCTATCCGGTTATGGCCACGGCCTGTCCGGCTGTCGAAACGCTTTGTCCAGCCGCGGAAACTTTGTGCCCGGCTACGGAGACGGCCTGTCCGGCCAGGGAAACCCAGTGCCCGACGACTGTCACCCGTTGCCCGGCCGAAGAGACACGCTGTCCGCCGGTGCGGACGCGCTGTCCGGTGAAAGAGACGTATTGCCCGGTGCAGGAAACCGTCTGCCCGCCGGGCGAGACCTGGTGCACGATCGCGGAAACCAAGTGCCCGCCGGTGCAGACAAAATGTCCGGAAGCGGCTACGTATTGCCCGGCGCAGGAGACAACCTGTCCGCCGGTCAACACACGGTGTCCGGCCGTGGAAACCAAATGTCCGCCGGCGGAAACTCTCTGCCCGCCCGCGTTCACGCGGTGCCCCGTGGCGGAGACCAGGTGCCCGCCCTCGGAAACACTGTGTCCGGCGCTGGAAACGAAGTGCCCGCCGGCCGAGACGCGCTGTCCGCCGCTGTCCACACGCTGTCCGCTCACCGAGACGCGTTGTCCGCCGGTAGAGACGGCCTGTCCGCCGCTGCAGACCCGTTGTCCGGCTGCGGCCACCGTCTGCCCGCCGGAACGCACGGCCTGCCCGGTGACGGCCACGGTCTGCCCGGTGATGCCCACAGTCTGTCCTGTGGGCGAAACCTGGTGCCCGGAGAGCGAAACCCGCTGCCCCGCGACCTACACCAAGTGCCCGCTCAACGCGACGCGCTGCCCGGTGGAGGAAACCAAGTGTCCGCCACTGGCCAGCAAGTGCGAGGCGGTGGAAACCAAGTGTCCGCCGGTGCAGACGAAATGCCCCGCGTTCGAGACCCGGTGTCCGGCCACGGAAACCGTCTGTCCGCCCGTGGCCACGCGTTGCGCTCCCGGCATTGCCGTGCTGACGGCTTGCCCCACGGTGGAGACGCGTTGCCCGGCCACCCGGACGCGCTGCCCGCAGGGCGAGACGCTGTGCCCGACGGCGGAAACCCGGTGTCCGCCGGCCGCGACGCGTTGTCCCACGCTGCAGACCCGCTGCCCGGAGACGGCTACGGCCTGTCCGCCGCTGCTGACGCGTTGTCCTGCGGCCGAGACCAAGTGTCCGCCCGTGGAGACCAAATGTCCGCCGGTGGCAACCCGCTGCTCGGTGGTTGACCTGGCCACGCGCTGCCCGGAGCGGTTGACAAGCTGCCCGCCGTTGGTCACGCGCTGCCCGGAGGCGGAAACGCGTTGTCCGCCGGTGCAGACAAAATGTCCGCCCTATGCGACGGTCTGCGCGGCGGAAGCGGCGGAAACCCGCTGTCCGGCCGTGCGCACCCGTTGCCCGGAGGCGCTGACCTATTGTCCGCCGGTCGAGACCCGCTGTCCGGCCGTGCGCACGAAGTGTCCGCCCCTGGCCACGGTTTGCTCGACGGACGCGGTGGAAACCCGCTGTCCGGTGGTGGAAACCCGCTGTCCGACGCTGCAAACCCGGTGCCCGCCGGAAGAGACGCGCTGCCCGGTCATCATGACCAAGTGTCCGCCGGTCGAGACGCGGTGCTCCACGGAAGCCGTGGAAACCCGCTGCCCGGCCACGGCCACGCGCTGTCCGCCGGTCGAAACTCGGTGTCCGGAACTGCCCACCCGGTGTCCCGTCGGCTCGGCCGACTGCGCGAACCCGACGCGGCAGTGAGCGGGTGAACCGAGCGCTATGCAGGATGGAGAAGGGTAGCCCGATTTCCGGGCTACCCTTCTTTTTGTGATTGCGCTACTCTCTTTCCGCTGGCCGGTCGGGCGGCACCCGAGCGGCAACGGAATCGAAACAACGGTGACCCGTCGACGCCATAGTCCTCCGCCGTCTCAACCTTCCGTACCGTCGGCGACGGAGCCGCCCGCCCCGCGCGTGGCCTGCTCGATCGCGCTCTGGTTTCTGAGCGCCTGGATGGCGGCCGGCGCCACGGGTCTGCTGGCGCACCCGCTGCGGCACGCGCTGACGCTGTCGCTGGCCGCGGCGGCGCTGCTCTGCGGCTGGCCCGATTCTCGGCCGCGGTGGCGCGGCTGGGCGGAACTCCTGGCGGCCGCGGCCGTGTTCCTGCTGTGCCAGGCCGCTGGAGATCGCGCCGTCAACGCCCTGGGCGTGGCCGCGCTGGCCGTGGGCCTGGTTCGGCAGCACGGCGAACCGCTGCGCCGCGTGTTCGCGCCCGCGGCGGCGGCGCTGACGGTTTTCGGCGCCTATCTGCTGTTGCGACTCTCGCTGCCCCTCTGGTGGCGGGTGTGCGACGCCATCGGCCACGGACTGGGTGTGGCCGCCGGGGCGCTTCTGCGCCGGCCGCTGAACGTCGGCGCCACATTCGGCGGCTTGGACTTTCTGGTGTTGATGGCCGCCTGGCTGGCCGCGCGGCTGGCCGCGGCCGGCCCGCGCCGCTGGCTGGCCTGTGCCTGGACCGCCGCCGCGGTCCTCCTGGCCCACG
>Ga0073932_1001277_pt1 | contig 49186 bp, 45 predicted proteins | sample DewCreD2012metaG_FD_76967 | JGI IMG/M metagenome (GOLD analysis project Ga0073932, IMG submission 76967) | Hot spring sediment bacterial and archeal communities from British Columbia, Canada, to study Microbial Dark Matter (Phase II) - Dewar... ...
AAGCTGGAGCTACTTTAGCTGTATAAGAGTAAGTATATGTAGTTGTTGGAATCACTGTAACTGTTGGAGAATAGGAGACACTGGCTTTATTTGCGCTACAACTAGCATTAGTTCCTCCGTTTGTTCCATTGCAAGTCCAATACCAAGGACCACTACCACTGATGGAAGAAGGATTGCCAGAGGAACAGAGTCGGCTATCACTTGAAGAAGGTGCAGAAGAAAGTGTGGTTCCATTAAGACTACCACAAGCACCGTTGATTGGAGAAGTAGCCTTAACTATAGTTAAATTAGCTGTTTTTTTGGTTCCAGCTGTTGAACCGTTGTAAGGAGTAAATTCACAAGAAACTTGGCTGTAATCCTTTACATTGTCATAAGCAATTGGATAACCATTGGGATAACCAAACTCCGTATTGTTAGCTTTAACTTCTAAATCTACTAAACCTTCCATATTTTTACCATCAGCTTTGCATGTGGCCTTAACACTAGTAGTTCCTGTTGAATTCCATTTTAAATAACTAGTTTGACCAGTTGAGATAGAACTGGGAAAAAAAGAAGCTTCAGTCATGGTAGGTGTAGCTCCACTACTCACCGTCAAAGTGTTGCTAGTACAACTAGGAGTACTAGAATTGTTAAAATAAATGGAACAAGTTTCTGTACCAGCAGTAGCATAGCTTATGGTGCTTTGGCTACCTGTTGCCGGAATGCCAGTAATATCCGTACCTGATTGATTAGTTAGAGCGCATTTTAATTTGGTAGGTGTGCTAGTAGTATAACCTTCCCCAAAATTCCAAAAGATTGTGGATGTTTGCCCAGTTTGAATGTTAGTAGGATTGAAAGAAAGGGAACAGGTAGGATCAGTAATATCCTTCACTGTCAATTCAATAATACTCACACTATCTGGGCAAAGATTGCCATCTTTTCCCGTATCAACATGTTCCATTCTAATTGTATTGCCACCAACCACAAAGTTAGCGGTACCAAAATCAACAGTTGTTTCTGTTTCCGTAGCACTACAATTACTATCCTGACAATCACCAAAACAATCGCCTACTTTTATTCCATTGACGTACAAATAAAAAGATTCTTTGTCTTGGCAATCAGTTCTTCCACTATTACAATTTTCATGTGTTCCTCCTCTTTTAATTTTTCCGGAAAATTGAAAATTGCCTGCCTTAGATAAATTAATAGTCGCTGTATCAACAGAAGGACAGTCAGGTTTGCCTTTTTGACACACTCCAAAGTCTCCTAACTGATCATTACTAAAAACCGTAGTTTTTAGAAGATTTCCAATTTTTTTTCCAGAATTTTCAGAAAAATTTTGTTCTTTTTTATTATCCAAAAAAAATAAAACTAATGACGCCACTGATAAAAAAAGCACTAATAAAAGTAACTTCAAAAGTCCTTTCTTCTCTTCTTGCTTTGTTTTCAAAACCATTTTTTTATTTTAATTATTATATCTTTATATAGATTATTTTTTATCCCAGCAAACGACTTTTAAAAGTTAGTTTTACTTTTTCAAGAAACCTTTATTATTACTTTCTGTCATTTTAATTTATTATAAAATTTATGTCAAACCTCACTAATTTTGTAATACACCTATTCTAATAAAAAATCAAAAAGTTTTATGAACCCGTCCAACTTTAAAGGAAATGGTTTAAAAAAAATTAAAACGGACATTTTTCGGGATTTATGTTAAAGTATAATTACTTTTTAAAATAAAATTATGCGCTATCACTTATTCACCACCTCAATCAAGGCTTGGGATGCTATGCTTTCCGCCATTCAGAAAGCTGAAAAATCTATTTTCCTAGAAAGCTATATTTTTTCCGACGACACCAAAAAAAGTCACGATTTTATCGGTTGGCTAAGAAAAAAGGCTACTTCTGGTGTCTCCGTGGTTGCCGTAGTTGACGCTTTTGGGAGCCGAAAGCTGAAAAATAAAATTGAAAAACTCAACCAAAAAACACAGATTGAGTTTCTTTTTTTCAGCCATTGGCTACGCCACATTCACCGTAAAGTACTTATTGTTGATGAAAAAATCGCTTTTATCGGTGGCGTAAACATTGGGCGTAAATTTCAATCTTGGAACGATTTGCATTTACAACTCTCCGGAAAAATTATCAACCGAATCCTCAAGTCTTTTGCCTATACTTATACTATGGCCGGCGGGAAAAAAACTGAGATTCTTGCTTATCAACAAAAAAAATTTGGTCAAAAAATTAAATTCTGGCTAATTGAACATTGGCCAATCAGGAACATTTACACTTTAAAAAAGCATTATATTGAAAAAATTAATTCGGCCCAAAAAAGCATCCTAATTATCACCCCCTATTTCACTCCTCCACGCTGGTTGATTTCTTTGCTGGACAATGCCATTCGCCGAGGAGTAAAAATAGAAATTTTAATTCCTAAAAAAGTTGATTGGAAAATTATGGATATTATAAATTATCGTTTTATGTGTAGTCTTTATCCTTTGGGAATAAATTTTTTTCTCTCTCCTAAAATGAATCACTCTAAACTGCTTCTTATTGATGAAAAAGACTGTTTAATCGGCTCACAAAATATTGACTTGCTTTCTTTTAATATAAATATGGAAATTGGAATTTTTTTTCACAACAAAGAATTGCTTGGACAATTGTTAAAAACAATCGCTCAATGGAAAAAAAATTCTATCTCTTTTCAACCTGATAAATATCGGCTTCGCTGGTTAGATTATTTTATTTTAATGCTCTTGAAAATTCTTCGTCCAATACTTTAAAAAATCACACAAATTTATTCATAGCGCAAAGCTTCAATTGGATTAAGTCGAGCAGCTCTGTGCGCCGGATAATAACCAAAAATGATACCAATTAGAGCCGAGACTCCAAAGGCCAAAAAAACAGACGAGAGAGAAACCTGAGTTTCTAATCCGGCATAAGTTTTCACCCCAAAAGAAATTAGCCACCCAAAACTGACACCCAAAATTTCTCCGATGAAAGTCAACGTGATCGCTTCTGCCAAAAATTGTCGGTTAATCTCTTTCTTTTTTGCTCCAATAGCTTTTCGCAAACCGATTTCCCGCGTTCTTTCTGTCACTGTTGTCAGCATCATATTCATAATACCGATACCCCCTACTATTAAAGAAATTCCCGCTACCGCCCCCAAAAGCAAGGTAAGCGTTCCTGTCACTGAAGAAGCGGTAGCTACCATATCCGCCTGATTCATTACCCGAAAATCAGCTTCTTCCATAGTGGCTAGTTTGTGCCTTTTTAAAAGCAGATTTTCTATTTTAACCTGAGCTTCCGCCATCAAACTTTCTTCTGTGATTTGAACATTAACAGCAGAAAGAGCCACGCTTCCAGAAAGATATTGCTGATGAGTAGATAAAGGAACATAAATTGTTTCGTCTGGCGATCCACCAATCCCGCCCTCTCCTTTTGTCACAGTGGTTCCTATCACCAAAAAATCAATTCCCTTAATTCTAATCTTTTGACCCAATGCAGGATTATCACCAAAAAGCTCTGCTGCCACATCCGGACCAATAACTGCCACTTTAGCCATCTTTTTATTCTGTTCATCAGTTAAAAAAGCTCCCGTTTCCATTTCTAAATTAGAGACTTTTGCATAATTTCCCAACACTCCCATTACTGAAGAACTAATATTATTACCCATAGCAATAGCTCTAAAATTTCCCGAAACATAAGGTGCAACATTTTCAATATTTTCAATTGATTCTTTAATAGCTTGGGCGTCTTGATTAGTCAAACTCTGAGCTGTTCCACTGCTAATCTGTGCTCCCGGGCTACCCTGTCTGTTTGGCCGAATAGTTAGAAGATTGGAACCCATTGATTGAATTTGCTTTTCAATTGATTTCTGTGCACCAGTACCAATAGCTACCATAGCAATTACCGAAGCAATTCCAATCACAATTCCCAATATTGTCAGTCCGCTGCGAACTTTGTTGGAAAAAATTGAAAAACGAACTTCCCTAACTAAATCAAGCATTAGCATATTTTCTCAAATTACAAAGTTATCTTCCCTTTTTCACTTTTCGATCCTCAACAATAATTCCATCACGAATATAAATAATCCGATCAGTATGCAAAGCTACTTCTTCTTCGTGGGTAATTAAAACAATTGTGTGTCCATCTCGTTTATTTAAACGATCAAAAGTCTCCAAGACTAATTCCCCTGTTTTTGTATCCAAATTTCCCGTTGGTTCATCAGCTAAAATTAAAGCGGGATTAGTGACCAAAGCTCGAGCAATTGCCACTCGCTGGACTTGACCACCAGAAAGTTGATTGGAAAGATGATCCCACCGTTCTTTACCAAGACCAACTGCCAATAAAGCCTTTTCAACTTTTGGCAAACGATTTTTTTTAGGAGTTTCGTTATAAATCAACGGCAACATCACATTCCGAATAACACTAGTTCTTGATAACAAATTGAAGGTTTGAAAAACAAAACCGATCTTTTTCATTCTGATTTCCGCCAATTGTTCATCGTTTAATTGAGAAACATCTTTCCCTTCCAAATAATAACTTCCACTAGTTAAAGTATCCAAGGCGTCAAGAATATGCATTAAAGTTGATTTGCCACTGCCAGAAGGTCCCATAATCGCCACATACTCTCCTTTTTTAATATGAAAAGATATTTTTTTAAGTGCCACCGTTTCATTGTCGCCGTTTTTATAAATCTTTACCAAGTCCTTGCAAATAATCATCGCCATTGAAAGTTAAAATTTTATCTTCCTCCCCCACCCATTCCTGGAACATGTACAGAATTCAATAATCCGCCACTGGTCTCTTTATCTTTGCTTGCTTGGGTGCTGGAAACAATTTTAGTCACAATCTGATCGCCAACTTTTAACCCGCCGACCACTTCAGTCACCACATCATCGGTTAATCCAGTTTCAATTATCTGTTCTTTAATTTCATAGATGTCCAAGCTTTCTTCGGAATTTCCTTGAGAACTTTTCCCCTTAACCAGTTGAACATAAGTTTTTCCTTCCGTATTATTTTTAATGGCAGAATTAGGCACCATCAAAACATTCTTGCGAGAATCTACCGTAATTTCGGCATTAACACTCATTCCCGGTTTTAAAAGCTCGCTTGTATTTTCAAATTCAATTTCCGCTTTATAAGAAACAACATTTTGTTCCACTTGACCAATCGTATCCATTTTAGAAATTTTCCCTTTCATAACCACTCCGGGTAAAGCATCCATGGTTAGTTTGACATCATCACCCACTTTTACTTTAACCGCGTCTACTTCATTTAAAGAAATTTCCGCTTGAAGTTCTTTGGTGATCACTGAAGCAATTACATCGCTTTGAGAAATTGAATCTCCAGCGCTAACATTTAAATTAGTTATAATCCCATCAAAGGGAGCTCTAATAGAATAATCTTTCAAATCATCATAAATATCATTAAGCGCTGTTGCCTTTTGACTAACCGCAATTTCTTGCTTTTGTCTCGCCCATTTGTCTTCTTTGGTTTTATTTGGATTGTTTTTTTCGGTTTCTTTGAATGAAATTTGAGCCGTCTGCAATTCAAGTTGAGCATTTTTAACTTTCTTCATTGGTTCTGTCATATCAAGCACCGCAATCAAATCTCCCTTTTTCACCTGCTGATCATTTTTCACCAAAACTTCTTTAACATCAATTCCATCTCCCGCCACCACGCCTTTCAAATCCACCTGATTTTTCGCTTGCACTTGACCAGTTCCAGTAATTAAAACAGAGATATCTCCTTTTTCAACCACGGCTGTTTGGATCACCTCTTCTTCCGAAGAAGTTGTCTTTTGTTTATAACCATAATAAATTGCCGAACCAAGCAAAAGCACTATTCCTAAAAAAATAAATTTGTGTTGAAAAATTTTTCTCCCCATTTTTTGAATTTTTTCTATCATCTGTTTAATAAAAAATAAATTGTCAAAAAAATTTTAATCAGCTCTTAGCATTATTTTTGTCGCTAATTCCTTTTCCGAATTTTCTTGTTTCTCCGACCAAACGGAAATAATCGCTCCTTCCTTCAAATCACTCTGCTGAATTTTCTCTGTTTTATTTTCTTGATCAGGTCTTCGCATCCCACGAGGACTTTTAACCAAAACTGTTGTGCTGTCAATTGTCACAGTCGCCACTCCTTCAATCGTCGAAGTGGGTCGTTCATCCTTTTCTCCATTTAAATTAGATCCCGTCTGATTTCCGCTCATTCTTTGCCTCATTCCTCCCCCCTGTGAAGCAAACTTTTCAATAATTATCTCGTTCCCGTTAATCGTTTTAATTTTTCCAGTTAAATTAGGCCTTTCTTCCAAGTTACCTCTTCTATTTATTGAGGAACTCTCTTTCAAACGTATCTTCCTCCCATCTTCCAGTTGGATAATTTTTCCTCTTTCCAAATCATTGGACTGAAAAAATTTCTTCCCAAAAACATATCCGCCGGAAACAAGAAGCACCATCAATAATCCGCCTCCTAAAAATAAATTCTTTTTATTCATTAAAAATTTTTTTTCATCCATTTGTCCAAAAACTAAAAATAATAAAGAATCGTTTTCAAAAAAATTTCTTGATAAAACTTTCAAAATTTGAACACAAAAAACAAAAATATCGCTCATCTATAACATATATAGCATACACCGATATTTGTTTTTTTTAAAACCGAATTTTAAAAATTGCATCCCAAAAAAACAACTGCTGAAAATTGAACCCGCCCGCTTCTTGCAAGAAGCGGGCGAAAATTTAATAATTCTATCTATTCAACCCTAGTTCGCCAATATCATTTAGTATTATTCACTCGTCCATTTCCAAAACCCTTTCCATTCATACCCCGACCAAAACCGCCACCGAGAAGATATTTAACGTCTATTCCGTTGTCGCTAGCCCACTTTTCTATTTCTGCTCGATGAGCCATCATTTCCTTTTGTCTTTCCTCAAAAGAAAGATTCTGGTGTGCCTCCCGATTAACCTCCCGCTCCTTCTCTAAAGATGCCATTTTATCAATAATCAATTGCTTTTGCGCTTGAGTTAATTCGCCAGCAGAAACTGCAGCAGTTAACCTTTCTTCTAAATTTTGTTGCCTTCTCTGACTTATGGTTTTTTGCCTTTCTCTTCTTTCTTGATTAAAAAAATCACTTACTTCAGTTTTGTTCAAATTGAATCTAGTCGCCAGCCTATCAACGAAAGAATCAGAATTTCTCCAGCCCTGAGCCTTGGCCATTCCAATTCCATAAACCCCCGCGCCCAAAACCACTGAAAAAACCAAAACGGAAATCGCTATTTTTTGATTCTTGGTCATACTTTTTATTTAATAATAAAATTTACTAGTCTGGTCCCGTTTGATATCTTTTGGAGCTAGCAACCAAAGTTTCACCAAACGCTACACTAAAGGTATACGCAAAAGAAAAACGAAGTTTGCTTATCTTCTTTCCGAAGGAAAATGCCGGCTCATCCCGCCACCCAACCGCCAATCATTATGAAAAGGCATTTCTCTGGGAAAAAATTCTTTTATCAAAATCGCTTTAAATTTCTTTTCTCCAATTTTTTCTCCAAGCACGCCGACCATTGCCTCTTTTTTTAAAGGACGAGCAACTCGCCAATCAGTCTTATTATCAAAAGAAATTTCCCAAACCTCTCGGTTGAAACCTTCCAAGAGAAAAAAATCTTCTTTTATTTCCAAAACTTTTCCTCCCAAAAATCCATCCTCTGGCAAACGCCAACGTTTTCCAGCCGGAAATGCCCAACTCTCTTCTCTGGGAATATTTTGATAAAAACGCCCACCAACTCTTTGATTGAATTTAGAAAAATGCAATACCCCACCTAATAAAGAAATTGCTAAAACGCTCAAACTGGTAATTAAAAGTAGATTATACCGATAACCCCATTTAGTTTTTCTTAAGGCCAATAAACCGCTGAACAAGGCAATTAACACCAATCCCAACCAAACAAAAGGTGTAGTTGCCATCAATAAATGAATTATTCGTCCCAAAGGAAAATTCATTAGATAAAAAATTTCTGGTCCCAAGTCTAAAAAATTTAAAATAATTAAAGAGAAAAAAACCGCTCCCAGAAAAAGCATTCCGCCCCAAACTCCCCAAAAAAGATAATTTTTCCAAAGAATTTTCCAACGCGCTTCTGGTTGAATTTTCTCTGTTTTAATTTTTTCTAAAACCTCTAATATTTTATTTTTCCTTACCATAAACATAAGAAATTTAAAAAATTAACTGTTCATTTTCTTAATTCTTCTAAAAGCTTTTTTCTTCCCCGATTAATTAAAGAAGCTACCGTCCCTTTAGGTTTCTGTAAAATATCCATAATTTCTTCATAGTCTTTTTCTTCCCAAAAACGCAAAATTAAAACCTCTTTGTATTCCAAAGGTAACTTTTCCATAATCTGCTTTACCTTCTCTAAAGAAATTTTAATTGTTAAAAAATTTTCCAGATCTAATTTATCCTGAAAAATAGTCCGCCATTCCTCAGCCTCCAACCAAACATCTTTTGGACGCGCCTTTTTTTTCCTAATTTCATCAATTACACAATTGTGTGCAATACGATAAATCCAGGTAGAAAAAGCCAGTTTTTCATCATAATCATTTAAATAACGAAAGACCTTTAAAAAAACCTCTTGTAAAATATCTTCAATATCTTCTTGAGAAAAATAAGATATCCTGCGCACATAACCAAAAAGGCGATCCCAATAACGTTCCATTATTGCTCTAAAGTTTTCCGAACTAACCTTAGCCAAAGCCACCAAACGTCTATCAATTGTTTTTTTATCAAGATTAACCACAAAAATACTCTAATTTTAAATACTTTTTCTTTCACCCAAAAGCCTGTTTTCAAAAACTACCTTCCCAAAAACTACTATGATGATTATACGACAAAAATATGAAAAATTTGCAAATTTAGGCTTTTTGGCTTAGTTTATTGAAATGTAAATAATTAATAATTTCGGCTTATGAGAAAAACCAATTTTTCTTTATCCTCTTTTAAAAAAGAATTTTACTCTCATTTTTTTTGCAAAAAACATCTTCTGCGAGATTTTTTTATTCTACTAACTACCATTTTATTTTCCGGACTAATAATCGCCTCCAACTATTATTCCCTTTCCTTGAAAAAGAAAACTCCTTCTTTTAAAAATTCTACTCGATCACTCTCCAATTCGATTCCCAAAGAAATTATTCTCCCAGAAATAAAGACTCTCCAGGAAACCATTGACACAACTAATTGGTCGGAATATCAAAATCGTTGGTATGGTTTTGCCTTAAAATATCCAACTGGCTGGCAAGCTCCTCTTGTGCAAAAAAAATCAGCTGGCGACCGCTGGATTGCCCGCTATCAATTTATTTATCCTAATAGCCCAACAGAAAGTCCTTTTGATGGTTTTAATTTAACCATTTATGAAAATTCTACCAATCTCACTCTTTTTCAAACTGCCGAATTTTCTGCGCTGAAAGCAATATCAAAAGAAAACGCTGTGCTTTGTCAAAACATTCAAGGACATCTCCTTGAAACCGGTGATTATCCAGCAGAAGAAATTTATATTGGAGAGGAAAATGAATGTTATTTCCCCACTTTATTTTTTTCCATTAATCAAGGTCAATACATTTATAATTTATCTCCAAAGCTCAAAACAGCAACTAATTATAACCCGGAAATTGATCGACGAATTGAATTAACTAACTTTTTCCCAGAATTTTTTTCAGTAGCAGCTAATTTGAGGCTGATTGATATTGTTCGACCTAAACCAATACCTCCCAAACCGAAAATTACCGCTCCACGACCAGTTAGTTTTGAAAAAGACGCTCTTGGTCGTTTGGTTTGCGATAAAAAAAATGATAAGCCTAGTAAAAGCGATAAAACTAAGAAAAAACACTTAGATATGGAATGTTGTCTAGATCCAGATGAATACCCAAATCCACATTGTTACTATGATCCTAAAAAATACGGAAAGTACTTATAGCCACTCTTTTAAAAGAATTGGTTCATTTAAAAAAACAATCATAAAATCTTTTTTATTCACTCTAATTCAATGAAATTATCTTTCAATTTTCTTTATTTTTATTCTAACCCTCAAAAAGATGGCTTATTTTCTTTTAGAATTTCTCCAATTTTTTATTTTTTGATGATCGCCAGAAAAAAGAATTTCCGGCACTTGCCAACCACGAAAATTTCTTGGCTGAGTATACACAGGAAAATCTTTCTCATTTTCCTTATCTTGCGGATTGTAACTTTCACTTGTCAAAGAATTCACATTGCCCAAAACTCCAGGCACTAATCGCGTCACGGCATCAACAACCAACATAGCGGGAATTTCTCCGCCAGAAAGCACAAAGCGCCCCACAGAAATTTCCTCATCCGCTAAATTTTCCGCCACCCGCTCATCTATTCCTTCATAACGGCCAGCAATCAAAATCAAATGCTTTAAGCTAGAAAACTTAACCGCCTTCTTCTGATTAAAAATTTTACCTTTCGCGGACAAAACAATCGTTTTTATATCACTTTTTTTAATTCCCGCTTCTTTTAAATCGCTTTTAATTTTTTCCAAAGCCCGAAAAATCGGTTCAATTTTTAAAACCATTCCTGGCCCACCACCAAAAGGCGTATCATCTACTTTCCGGTGTTTGTCAAAAGCAAAAGCTCTTAAATCATAAATTTTAAAATCCACCAGTTGCTTTTTCCGTCCTCGCCCCAAAACTCCCACCGAAAAGTAATTTTCAAAAACCTCTGGAAAAATAGTAATAATATGAAATGTCATTTTAAAAAATGAAAAATAATTTGCAAAAGCTCTGCTAATATTTATTATCCTCCCTAATAATCAAATTCTAGATTTAACTAGTTTTTTCTGTTTCTTTAAAACTAAAATAAAAGAGAGGAAAAATCAAACCTTCCTCTCTTTTTGCTTCTTTTTATCAAATTATCAAACTATTTTCTTCTTTAATATTTTTCAAAACTAATTGCCCGTCTCTATCCACGGACATTCCTTGCGGACTGAGCAAGGAGCCGGACTACCACCACAAATACCATTACAAGTCCATTTCCAATAATCTCCTTCTGATTCAACACTGGAAGCGCTTCCCAAAGAGCACAGGTTGGTTTCTGGTTTTGAACAAGTAGGCTTTTTTGTGGCATCACCGCAAGAACCGCTAAGTAATGGTTTTGTACCTACACAATCTCCACATCCATTAGACGAAGGAAACGTTTGTCCTAAACAATATTGATTACGATCAGAACAATCCGGTTCCTTCGTACCAGAACAATAATTTCCACAATCATTATAATAACCACTGCCTAAACAATGATCACTAGCCTGATTACAATTATTATCACAAGTGGGAACATACGGGTCATACGGCCCATGATCAGGAATATACGGTTCAGGATCAGGATAGGAAGGATCAACTGGATTAATTTCAAAATTTGCACCATTATCACAAGAATAATTACCGTTTCCTCCACCAACATTATGATCACCATCTCCTGTTCCTACCACATTTTCATCTATATAGTCAATAACAGCATCTGCTCCATATTGGTTTATAGCACCAACAACTTGGTTAACAGTATTTTGAGTATTTATTAAAATATCAAAAAGACTGGAAGAATTATCAAGATTTATAGGAACAGTAGCAGTTACAGTAGTTCCGTCATCTGCTGTTCCACTAACATAAAGATTAAACTTCGCTAAACAACTGAAACTAAAAAACTGAAACAATAAAACAAAAAAACCAACTTTGATTAAATTTCTAACAAAAAAGCTACTTTTCATATTTTTTATTTTAAAAAATAAACGCTAAAGAATAATTAGGATCTATTTTTTTTGAGAAAAATTTTTAACCATTTCTTGAAAACGAGCATCATCCTTTACCCTTGACCAATATCCACCATTAGGCTTTTTTAATTCTACTTGAATAAAATCATTAAACAAAGCAGGGGTTATTTTTAGCGCTGCATTTAATTTTTCAAAAAACTTATTCAAATCATCCTCTGTCTTATAACCCAATGCCAATAAAACACTTTCTCCCATATAAAATTTAGCTTTTTGCCGTTCTTTTTCATCACCAAAAAGACGCATATCTTGGCTGGTTCGAAATAAACCAACTTCAAAAGTGTCATAAGCCCCCTGATATTCCCCTAAGATAGCTAAGGTTAAGCCATAATAAAAATAAATTATTGACTCTCTGGGATTAATTTCTTGAGCCTTCTTAAAATACTCCTCTATTTTTTTTGAAACAGCCTGTAATTCTGCCTGAGTTTTAACTTCTCCCATTCTTTTGTAATACTCTTCTAATAAGTTAGCATAAGCTAGCGAATTTTTGTCATTTATTCTCAATGCCTCATTAAGATATTCTATAGCTAATTTTTTATCTTCTTCCGTTCTTTTAGAAGAATTGGTATAAATTGAACCTAGCGAAGCATAGATGCCAGATTTTTGTTCAATGTTTTCACTAAGAACAATGGCTCTTTTATAATTTTCAATAGCCATATCCCTATAACCAACTTTGCCATAAAGACGAGCTATGTTAGAATATGTCGCCGCATTTTTAGACAAACCCAATGCCTTCACATAATTATCTATTGCCTTTTGAACATCCCCTTTCATTTCATAAGCATGCCCCAATTGTGTATAATAACTCGCATTATTTTTGTCTTGTTGAATTGCCTTTTCATAATAACCGATTGCTTGCTCAAACTGACCGGTAATCTCATAACTGTAACCCATCCCCATCAGAGCAGTTGGGTAATTGGGGCTGATTTTAAGAGCTTTTTCCAAATAAACCCGAGCTCGTGTGGCCGCTTCCTGAGGTTTATAGTTATAAACATTTTCCTGAGCATAAACAATTCCTAGTGCTGCCAGCAAATCAGCACTCTCTGGATTGCTTTTAATTTTTTCTGATAAAATGCTTTCTAATTTATCCAATTCCCCTTTGTTATATAAATCTTTAAACTCATTGTTGATAAAAACATTAATCTCCTCCTGACTAAGTTTTTTATTGTCAACATTAAACAATGTCTCTTTATTTTCAATATCTCTAGTTACCAGATCTTTATTCAAACCGGTCTTGCTAAAATAAAGGAAACTTGTTAACAAAACAAATAGCAATAAAAAAATTAGCAGAATAACAAAAAACTTTTTTCTGCCAAGCAAGCTACTTTTCTTATAAACGAAAGAGGCGTCTTCACTTTTGTTTTCATTTTCTTTTTTTATTTCTTTAAATTTCATTTTTTTAAAATAAAAATTATTAAAACTATTTAAGCAAGAACTAGCTTCGCTTTTTTCTTAAGGCTATGAATTGTTTCTATGACCACGGACTGTTTTTAAAAAATTCTTTTTTTATTTTAATTCAGCCCCTAACACTCCTATTCTAAAATAAAAAATCTTTTTGTCAATGTATTGTATAAATCCACCTAACTTTGCACTCCTATGATAAATTAAAGCGCTCTATCTGCACTGATAAAATGAATTATAAATCAAGACTATCTGTCTTCCTTTTCTCTTTTTTTATTAATAGAAATATCTGAATATAAATAACCTTCTTTAAAAGGGGCTATCTCTTTTTCTATTAAACCAATTGAGTTGATCACCTCGGTTTTGCCAAAATTAGTGGCTCTGAGAACCGGTAAACGATTTTCTATGGCTCGAAAAACAGATTTGGATTCTTGAAAATTTAGCTCTCTCCTATCTCTAATAACATCATTGCTAAGGTTGACCATAAAATCAATGTTTTTTTGACTTAATTGATTGGCAATTTTTGAAAAACTGTTCTCATAACAAATTAAAACTCCAAAATTAAAATTATTATAATGAAAAATTCTGTTTTTTAAATTGCTATCTTTAGGAGACACAAATTCACTGTTCCAACCGAACTCTTTTCTCAGACTACTGGACCAGCTTAGCCAAAATGGCAATTTTTCTCCGAATACAAAAAGTTTGCTTTTAAGATAGAATTGTTTTATTTCCCTATTAGGCTCAACAAGAACTGCTGCATTGTAAAGCCTGTTTTTTCCTTGAAATGTTTCAACTAAAGCAGACATTAACACAGGGGTCTTGATTTCATTCACTAACTTGATTACTTCTTCAATACCCTCGTTAGGAAACATAATTAAATTACCATTGGCGCCTTCTTTAAAATGAGCATTTTGATAACTAATTTCCGGCCAAACAATTAGATCCGTCTTTTCTTTGAAGGCTGTTTTGGTCATTTTTATCATTTGGTTAATTAGAAATTGATTTTGATTCTGAATTTTGGAAAAATCTTTTTTCATAATTGTTTGTTTATTATAATCTTTATTTTTTATTATAATCTCTTGATCTGAAAAATTGGTTTGAACAAGAATTACTCTTAAATTTGTTGAAGAAATTGTCTGGGTTTTTTTAATAAAATACTCTAGAGAAAGGAAATTACCTAATAAAAAAATAAACCCGAGCAAACCCAATAAAAATAACAATTTCTTTTTTTGACCAAGTTTCTCTTTTTTCCCCAAAAAAAATTGATTTTGAAAAGGAAAAATTAAAAGATAAAGAATATAATTAATAAAAACAAAAATGAACAAGACCAAATTTTCACCACCCCAACTCATTAACTGCAAAAAGAAAGGAAAATATGCTAAACCATCAATAAAGGAGAATAGTGCAATAGGCAAATCAGTTTTCTCCCAAATATAATCAACAACATTAAAAACCATCAAATAACCCAAATTTATTTTTTGCCAAATAATTTTTTTAAATAAAAATAAAAATAAAAATAATATTAAAAAATAAATCGGACTAATGACCAAGGCATTTAAAAGATATAATTTAAAGGAAAAATCCATTAAAAAATAACATTCACCAAAACCAAAAATTATTCCACCAATTAGACCCCAAGAAAAAAAAGAAAGAAATCGTTTGTTAATTTCTGAGAAATGAAATAGTGGAATAAAAATGCATAATATAAAGAATGGGATATCATATCTTAGCCAAATTATTGCCAAAAACAACAAGACTAGTAACAGATTGTTTATAAAGTTTTTCTTAAATTCTTTGAGCCAAAACATTATTAACACCATTTTTTAAAAAAACCTGTTTTTTTAATTTTTAATTAAATACATTTTTAGAATTTTTGAAATTTGAAATCAAAATTAGTTAAAAATCCTTCATTTAAATTGGCAATATTAAATCAATAAAATCACGTAATATTATCATTAGTCATAAAAATTTGAAAGCAAAAGAAATTTTGGATATTTTTTAAAAATACCCAAAATTAATAAATTAATAATCGACAATAAATACAACTAATAATCACCCCCAAAATTTAAAAAATTTTAGTTAAAATTTTTTCTCCACTTAATTTTCGAAAAATCAACAACCCGCTATTCACTAACAACGCACCTCAAAACCTTCCTCTTTCAGTTTTATCAAAATTTTTTCCATCCTTTCATCTACTTCATTACTAGTCAAAGTCCTTTCTGGATGATTAAATTCTAAATGAAAGGCTAGTGACCTCTTTCGTCCTTTCTGGTCTTCAAAAATATCAAAAAGTTCCAATTTTTTTAAAAATTTTTTATCACTAGATAAAATTATTCTTTCTACTTCCGCTACCTCCACTTTCCAAGGAACAAACAAAGATAAATCTCTTTTAACAGAAGGAAATTTGTCCAAAGCTTGAAAAATTAATTTTTTACGTAAAAACATTTTCTCGATTTTAAAAAAATCTATTTCAAAGGAAGCTACCTTCTCCTTAAAGCCATAATATTTAGCCACTTTATCACTAGCTAAACCCAAAACACCGATTTTCTGATTATTGACTCTAATTTCAGTCAAACCCATCGATTGAAAAAATCCGCGACCAAAAATTTGTTCTTGAACTTTTTTTTCTGATATCCAGTCTATTTTTTCAGTAAGAAAGTTTTTTAGAAAACTTTCCAATTTTCCTTTAAGAAAATAGAATAACTCTCGTTCATTTTTTTCCTTATCAAAAACCAAACCAGCCACCTTTAATTCTTCAATCGCACTGTCCTCTGCATCTTTTTTGTAAACCCGTCCCAATTCAAAAAGATTAAAACGACCAAAATAACTGCGATTTAAAGCCGCAGCCGAGAACAAGCCGGTTAATAATGTTTGACGAAAAAAAGCTTGTTCAGGAGAAAGCGTATTTTCCAATTCCCAATGAGGAAAATTTAACTCTCCGATTAAAATATCCTTTTGACCATAAAAAGAATAACTAGAAATTTCATCAAAACCTAAACCCGTCAAACAATCTTTCATTTTCCATTCCAAGCGACGAGAAAAATTCTCTTTTGAACTGCCGACTAGAAACTGTAATGGCTGTGCGCAAATTTTTTCGTAACCCATTATTCGCCCAATTTCCTCCACTAAATCTTCCGCTCCTTCAATATCTAAACGCCAATCTGGCACTAGAACTTTTAAAACCGCCTTGCTTTTTTTAGTTATTATAAAACCTAGATTCTCTAAAATTTTTTCTGCCAAATTCCAAGCAATTTTTTCTCCTAATAATTTCTCTGCTAATGAACGTTCTAAAGACAATTCCCACTTTTTTTCTTTTTTAATTTTTTCTTCCACCCAGCCAAGCAATTTAGCTCCGGCATATTTTTCCAAAAGTGTTTGCGCCCGCAAAAAAGCCTTTTCTGCCAAAACAGCACTCAAACCTTTTTCAAACCGAGATTGGGATTCAGTCATTAAATTATGTCTCTGTCGCGTTTTGCGAATTGAAAAAGGATTAAAACAGGCCGCCTCTAAAATTATTTCTTCTGTATCTCTATCAATTCCACTTTGTTGTCCCCCTTTAATACCCGCTAAAGCTAAAGCTTTTTTCCCATCAGCAATTACCAAATCTTCGGATGTTAAAGTTAAAAACTTATCTCCTAAAAGTTTCAACTTTTCCCCTTGTTGAGCACGACGCACTAAAATACTTTTTCCTTCAATTCTTCTTCCATCAAAAGCATGTAAAGGATTGCCCGTTTCCAACATCACTAAATTAGTAATATCCACTACATTATTAATTGGTTCCATTCCACAAGCAATTAACCGAGATCTAATCCAATTAGGCGATTGACCAATTTTTACTCCCGAAAAAAATCCTGCCAAATAACGTGGACAAAGAGAAAAATCTTCAATAAATACTTTTAATCGCTTGGGTGAAAGTTTCTCTTTTTTCTTTAGAAAAATTTTTTCCTCTTGAAAAATTTTTCCGCGCCGATTCTCACCGGCAATAATCTCCCGCGCCATTCCCCAATGACTCAAACAATCATGCGCCCGGTTAGGCAAAACTTTCAAATCCAAAATCCAATCTTTCAATCCTAAAGCCTCTGCTAAAGGCTTTCCTAATGTTAAACCCTTTTCAAGTTCCATAATCCCTGAAGCATCTTTTCCCAACATTAATTCATCTTCGCTACACAACATTCCCTCGGAAAATTCTCCTCGTACCTTTCTTTTTTCTATTTTAATCTTATTTTTTGGCACAACCGCTCCCACTAAAGCTACCGCCACCAACATTCCCACTCGCACATTGGGTGCTCCGCAGACAATAGACAACTTCTTTTTACCAATATCCACTAAAACTTTTTTCAATTTATTAGCATTAAAGTGTTTTTCTATTTGCAAAATTTCTCCCACCACAAAATTCTCAAAACGTTTTTCCAATTGTTCCATTTCTTCTAGTTCAAAACCCTGCATCATTAACTGATATGCCAGTTTCTGGGGCGTTTTCTGGGTTTGAGAAAGCTCTCTTAGCCAAGAATAAGAATATTTCATGGTTATGAAAAAAATTAAAAGATAAATTAACAATTAACACTTTTTTAATCAAGTTCTTCAGACAAAATTTTTTCTCTAGAAGATTCTAAATTTTCTTTAATCTCAAAACAATACTGCCCTTGAGGATGCCGCCAAAAAGAATCATTCCAAAAATCAGCAATTATTTCCTTGCCATCCCAAGCTTGATGAAAATTTGCACACAAAAAATACTCACCCGAGGATTGAGGCTGATATTTGATAGTCCCTTTTTCCAAAAAATCCCGAGTTTCTCCAGAAACTTGATTTTTCAATTCCTCTAAAGTTGGATTTTGCTTTTTTTCCGAATAAAAAACTCTAATTTCTTCTCTCAACAAACTTAGCTGATTCACCACTTGTCCATCTAACCTTTTTTCTCGCGCCACCGATGGTTTATCAATAATAGAGAAACCTAAAATCAAAACCAAAAAAATTACTCCCAAAATTCCATTTTGCCAAAAAGCAAAGTTTTTCTTTTCAATTTTTATGCGCCGAATTTCCCAAAAATAGAACAATCCAAAACCACTTGCTAAAATTAACAAACTAATCGCTTTAGCTAAAAAAACTTCCGTATAATCACCATTCAAAAAACTTGATAAAAGAAAAACTAAATCACCAAGAATAATTGCTGCCAGAAAAAACAAAAATAAATACGTCAAAACTTTTCTCACTCCAGAAAAAAGATTAATTTCTTTTAACGCCAACTTTTTATTTAACAATCCTAAAAGAAAATAGAATAAGGGTCCGGCAATCACTAAAAAAGCAATCGCCGTTCGCACCAAACTTTGATCAAAACCTTCAGCTAAAGGATCATCTCCAGCCAAAGTTTTATCAAAAAATTCAAACAAAACACTAGTTAATCCAAAAAAGAGAAAACTAAAAGATAAAAAACTAGTTAAATACAAAAATAAATGAAAAGCTCCACTAGTAGCATCGGCTTGTGAAGAATTTGTGAATAATGATTTTTTTGGCAAATTCAAATTTTCCATTTTCTATTTTAAAAACTAAAACTGCCGAATAAAGCGCAAATCTCCTCCCAAAAATAAACGAATATCATCTACTTTATATTTCATCATTGCCAATCTTTCAATGCCAAAACCCCAGGCAAAACCTTGCCATTGATTTCTGGAATAACCTACTGCTTGAAAAACTCGTTGATTAACCATCCCCGCCCCGCCAATTTCCAACCAACCAACATTTTTACAAGCTCGACAACCTTGTCCACCACACATCAAACAAGAAATATCAAATTCAAAAGATGGCTCAGTGAAAGGAAAATAACTGGGACGTAAACGAATTTTCACTGCCTGCCCAAAAAAACGAGAAAAAAATTCTTGCGCTACCTCCTTAAAATGCCCCACATTAATATCTTTCCCTACTACCAAAGCTTCAAACTGATGAAAATTATAATTGTGCGTTGAGTCAGAGGCCTCAAAACGAAAGACTCTTCCGGGAACAATAATTTGAAAAGGCGGCTTATTTTCTTCTAAAAAACGAACCTGGCAATTGGAAGTGTGCGTTCGCGCTACTTTTCTTTCTTTTCCTTTTTTAGTTTTCAACCAAAAAGTATCCTGCATATCCCGCGCTGGATGATCTTTGGGTACATTCAGCGCGTCAAAGTTATGCCACTCGTCCTCAATTTCCGGACCATCAGCAATCTGAAAACCTAGTTGTAAAAAAATTTCTTCAATCTCTCGTTGCGTCTGAGAAAGCAAATTTAATCTCCCCTGTTCATTTTTTTCTCCCGGACAAGTAACATCTAGCCAATGCTTTGTTTCTTGTTCTGTTTCTTCCAAGCTTTTCCTTCGCTTTTCCAAAGCCTGTCTTATTTTCTGCCGAAGTTGATTAGCTAGTGGACCCAATTTTTTTTTCTCTTCCAAAGAAAAATCTTTTAGTTTCTTTAAGAAAAGGTTCAATTTGCTTTTTCTCCCTAAAAAAACCACTTCACACTGCCGACACTGTTCCAAGTTTTGAATTTTTTGCAACTTTAAGAAAAAATTCTTCTCAATTTCCACCAGACATTTTTTTTCTGCTTGCATTCTATAGAAAAAGAAAAATAAAAAAGACTAGCTTTATTCTAGTCCTTTCTTGAATTTTTAGCAAATTTTTTCTTTCTTGTATCTACACTTAAAATTAGTAACGAGTAGAAACTGCCGACCGAATAGTTAAAGAATCTTTCTCTGAAGGACTGCCGTCAGTGTTATAAGTAATAGTAATAAATATTGCCACAAAACCTCGTTGAGTACTACTTCCCTTAAAACTTCCATCAAAATTTCCAGTAACAGTTATTTTATCCCCGCCCACCAAAGGAACGTTGTTATAAGTCAATTTACCGTTATTGAAAGCATAAGTGACACTTCCAATACTTTCATCATTGCTGGTAAAAGTAATTGAACTTTTATCAGGTTTAATCTCGGTTAATTCACTAGTTCTAGCCATCTTGCTAATACTTTCAATGGCAAAACGAGCGTTCTCCAAAGCGCTCTGCATTGCCTGCGAACGAGTATGCGCTTGGATAGTGCGCACACTGAAAAGAGTGATTCCGCCTAAAATCAAAGTTAAAATTGACATAGCCACCATTATTTCTATCAAACTAAAGCCTTCTTTACTCTTTCCTATATTTTTTATTCCATTTTTTTTTCTCAACATATACTGTAAAGAAAAAATTAAGTTCCCTGTTTTTGCCAATTAGTCAGTAAACTTTTTATAGTCACGCTTCTATTTCCTCCAATTAAAAAACTGTTCCAAGAAGTTGTGCAAGTAACAACTTCTTCTTCTTCTTCACCTCCATCATTTGTTATGCTCAGTGATGTATTAAAATCCCTTCCACCAGATGAAAAAGATAGAATAGAATCGGCTGCTGAAGCACAATCACTTTTCAGACTACTAATATCCCACGACGAATTGTTTAAAACTTTATTATCCCGACAATTGCGCACTCTCTCAATGCATTCTTGCGCCAAATTGGAAGCAATAATTTCGTATTGACTTTCCGTATCACCTTGAATAGTGCGCGCAAAAATTCCATAGAGCGCCATAAAAGAAATGGATGTAAAAGCCATCACTAAAACCACTTCCAAAAGAGTATAGCCTCTATTATTTCTAAAATTATTTTCTTGAAAAAAATTTTTTTTCATTGTGTTTTATCTAGACTAAATTTTTCTCTTCTAAGGCTTTTATTCCCGGCAACTCCTTGCCACTTAAAAATTCCAACATTGCTCCCCCGCTCATTGAAATATAATCAAAATCAGCCAGCGAAGCAAATTTTTTTAAAGCTTCAATCGTTTCTCCTCCACCAACCACTTTATAAGCCAAACGATTTTCTTCCAGCGCGGAGATAATCGCCTGTGTTCCTAATGAATATTCCTCTCGTTCAAACATTCCTAGTGGCCCGTTCCAAATTAAAGTTTTTGCCGAACTAATTTTTTCTCGAAAAAGCGCCACAGTTTTTTCACCAATATCTAAACGAGAAGTTTGTTCATCAAGAGGAGAAAAATCCACTGGCCAAAAAACTTTTTCTCCTAGATCCATTTTTTTATCCAAAGCTTCATTAGCCACCTTGCCTCCTACTAAAACTGCATCATAATTTTCCCGCAAAAATTGAATAGTTGGTAGTTTAGTTTCAATTTTAGAGCCTCCAATAATCGCCACTGCCGGGCGTTTTTCTGGTCTTAATAAACCAGTCAAAACCTTTTTTTCTTTCTCAAACAAAAAACCCGGGCATTTTTCTTTTATTAACTGAGGAAAAATAAAAACCGAGGAGTGCTCCCGATGACTAACAGAAAAAGCTTCATTAACAAAAATATCCATCCCAGAGCAAATTTTTTCTGACCAATCACGATCACCAGCCTCCTCTTCTGGCCAAAAACGCACGTTCTCTAAAAGGTAAAGTTTTTGTAATTCGCCTTTTTCCTTCTTTTCTTTCAACGCTATCAACGCTTCCAAACTTCTTACTAATTCTACTTTTTTATCCAATAATTCTTCTAGTCTCTTTTTTATCGGTTGTAAAGAAAGGCTTTCTTTAATTTGCCCTTTTGGCTTACCTAAGTGAGAGATCAAGAGTACCCACGCCGGATCTTGATCTAAAATAAAATTAATCGTTTCTAGAGCGCTGACAATTCTTTCATCTTCTTCAATTATTCCTTCTTCAATCGGCACATTAAAATCGCATCTAATGAGCACTTTCTGATCCTTAAAATTAACTTCTTTAAGCTTTTTCATTTTATATTTTTTCTAAAAATTAGCTAAAAAGTTTTTTGCTTGGAAATTCGCCCACTTTTCTTCAACTATTGCTTTTATTTTACTCTGAAAAATTTTTTTATCAAACTTTAAAACGCTTTCTCGGATCTTTTCCCCTTCAAAAGAAACTTGCCGAAATCTTTTAATTGCCCCCTTCAAACTTTCTTTTGTCTGTTCAGTAAAAAAAATTCCACTTTTCCCTTCTTGCGCATTTTCTATAATATCTCCTCTGCGAAAAGCAATAACCGGCCGCCCGGAAGCCAAAGCCTCTATCGCCACTAAACCAAAATCTTCCTCTTGAGGAAAAATAAAAGCTTGCGCCCGTGAATAAAGTTCCGCTAGCCTTTTTTCAGAAACTCGTCCCAAAAATTCTACTGTCGGACCAGCAATTTTTTTTAAATTTTTATATTCCATTCCTCGACCAACAATTTTTAAAGGTAAACCTAATTCATTAAAAACTTCAATAACCAAATCCATTTTTTTATATTTCATCATACGCCCTACCAAAAGAAAATAATCCTCAATTTGCTTTTTTTGAGAAACAAAAAAATTTTCCATATTCACCGGAGGAGAAAGCACCTCTGCTGATCGTTGATAATATTTTTGAATTCTTTTTTGCACAAAAGCCGAATTGGCAATAAAATAATCCACTCCGTTAGTTGCTTCTCTATCCCAAATACGAATATAATTCATAAAGAAAGGCACTATTTTTTTCAACCAAAGAGGAAAATCAAACTCTTTGGTATAGTTTTGGCAATCATCCCAAGCAAAACGCATCGGCGTATGACAATAGGAAAGATGCAGTGTTTTTGGACGAGTAATCAGATTTTTAGCAAAACTAGAAGAATCAGAAAGTACCACATCATAATAGTCCAAACAAAATTGCTCTATTGCCAACATCATTAGTGGCGGAAAAAGTCGATGATAATTTTTTACTCCCGGAAGTTTCTGCAAAAAGGAAGTACGAATTTCTTTCCCTTTGAAATACTTCCCCATTTTTTTTTCATCGTAAATTAAGGTATAAATCGGCGCTTCCGGCCAGATTTCCGTAAAACTTTGTAACACTCTTTCTGCCCCGCCATACTGAACTAAATAATCGTGTACCAGAGCAATTTTCATTTCAAAAAATAATTTTTATTTCTCCAATTATCTTTTTGCTAAATCCCTCTGCCAAAATTCCACTAACAAAGCACTAGCCACAAAAATAGAAGAATAGGTTCCAAAAAAAACTCCTACTAAAAGCGCTAAAGAAAACTCAAAAAGGCTAGTGCCACCCCAAAAAATTAGAGCCAAAAGTACCAGTATAACCGTTAAAGAAGTGTTAATAGAACGTCCCAATGTTTCGTTTATAGATTTATTCACTGTTTCTTCAAAATTTTCTTTGCTTCCAGCACGAAGCAAATTTTCCCTAATCCGATCAAAAACAACAATAGTATCGTTAACACTATACCCCAAAATAGTTAAAAGTGCGGCAATAAAAGCTACTCCTACTTCTAAATTCCAATATTTTCCCAGAAAAACAAATACTCCTACGGTAATAATGATGTCATGCGCCAAAGCAATAACAGCCGCTAATCCATATTTCCAACTTTTTACTGGATAAGAAACTTTACGAAAAGCTAAAGCAATGTAAATAACAATTCCTATGATTGCTAAAAAGATTGCTCGAAAAGTTTTGTTTCTTAGTTCTTGCGAAATAATCGAACTAATAAATTCCGTCCGAGTAATTTCTACTTCCGGTAATTTTTCTATAATTTTATTCCTAATTTCTAGATTCTTTTCATCGCCATCAGTGGCAAAACGTACCAAAGCGTTGCCTTCAGAAGAAAATTGGATATTGAAACCCGCAATAGCCAAATCATTCAATTTCTGTCGAACAACTTCTTTGGAAATTTGATTTTTCTGTAAATTAAGTTCCATTAGCGCTCCACCAGTAAAATCAATTCCTAATTTTAATCCCCACAGAAAAAACAAAACTAAACTAACCAAAACTAAAATTCCAGAAAAAATAAAAAAATATCTTCTACGACTAATAATTTTCATATCGGAAAATAACGAATTAAACATTTATATGTGGGTGGCTATCGGGAATCGAACCCGAACCAGTGGTGCCACAAACCACTGTTCTACCACTAAACTATAGCCACCATATATTCATCCCGAGACACTGAAAATATAGCAACAAAAAACTAAAAAGGCAAATTTAGCTAGCCCACTGAATAAGATGAAATACATATTGGACACTCCTATGTTAAAATAGAGAGTCAAATTAACCAATATTTTTTCTTATTGACAGCTTCAATCGCGATCTGACCGAATGGTTGGTTGAATACAATTTCAATCGCCCCCACCAAACTCTGGATTATCTGACCCCTATTGAATTTACTCAAAAATATACTAAAGTGTCCAAGATGTACTCTTCTAATACATTGTGTTGACATAATGGCTGAAAGCATATATATTGTAGCCAGAACTTTGAAAATTATGAACAACAATTGAAACAGAGCATCCGAGCATAATTAATTGACTATTATAGTATTTCTCGGGAGAAAGGGGGTGATATGACTACTAGTAAAAAACAAGAAGGTAAATTCCCAGAAGGCAATGAATTAGAGTCTTCAAAAACGGACGATATCTTTCACTTGTCTTTTTACAGTGAAAAAATGGTAGACGAAAAAATGATGCAGATAGCTCGTGTGTTTGGTGCCGATGTCGACAGATCAATGCTTTATTAATTTTGTTAAAAAAGCAACATCAAAGGAGGCTTAATTATGCAGCAAAATATAATTGATGGCAAAGCAACAGTCCAAGAAAGGTCTGATATCGCAAGAAGGTTTCTTTTTGAAGTGAAAGATGTTTCGGATTTTTGCGTTATCTGTCAAGGCTATGGCAATGGTCCTGGGCCAGGAGGAAAAGACAACCCTCATCGTCTCGATGGGCGTGGCCCTGTTTCCGGGTCTGTTTCAAAAAACGTTCAGTAAAACAAAGATCGTGTGAGCGAGTGGACATAGTCCATTCGCTCATCAAAATTTCCAAAAAAGGAGGGCTCAAGAAATGTACGGATACAAACAGTTTTACCTTCAGTGGCATATAACCGCCAAGTGCAACAATAATTGCATCCATTGCTATATGGATCGGCCAAGACTAAAGAGTGATTTATCCATCGAAGATTGCAAAAAGGTGGTCGATTCTCTCGTTGAATTTTGTGATTCCAATAGGCTTCAAAAGAGAGTCGTAATAACAGGCGGTGATCCTTTGTTGGCTGATAATTTTTGGCCACTTATCAAATATCTTGGCCAAAAAAATGTTTTAATGTCTGTTGCTGGCAATCCGGAGGTTGTAACGGAGGATTTGGTAAAAAGGCTTGAAGATGAAAATGTCTCATGCTATCAGTTAAGCATTGATGGTCTTGAGAAAACTCATGACAGGCATAGATATCCAGGCAGTTTCAAAGCAACAATGAAAGCCATTAGTTTTTTATCAAAAAGTATTGTCAAGGCTGGTGGATTGGGTACGGTCAGCATTTTGAATTATGAGGAATTTCCGAGGCTTGTTAAGCATCTCTTTGAGAATGGTTTATACGAATGGGACTTCGCTCGATATGTTAATACACATGGCAACGCTAATATCGAAAAAATTCCACCTCTCACTTATAGAGATTTTCTTTATAAAATGAGAGAGTCCTATGCCACCATTCACTCTAAACCTGGTCAAATAGGCAGGAAAGATCCTCTGTGGGCATTGATAGAAAAAATGCCAGCAGGAAACAATCCTGATAGGGCGGTACTAGGTGGATGTGGAATTGGGACAGGGCTTTTTACGGTTCTTCAGGATGGAACTGTCATGGCATGCAGAAGATTACCAACAAGCATTATCGGAAAAGTTCCGGAACAATCCTTTGATGACATTTTTTTTAACTCAAGGCGACTTTGTGAGTTAAGAACATTTGAATCTTTGGAAAAGTGTTCAAATTGTGTTTATCTGTGGCAATGTCGCGGATGTCGGGCAGTAGCTTTTGGGGCAACCGGAAATGAGTTTTCTCCTGATCCACAATGCTGGAAAGAAATATAATAAAAATACGTCCATTTCTAATTAGTATTTAAGCTAATTAGAAATGGACAGTTCTTCTATGATTGGTAGTTATAAAATAACAGGAAGTATTTATAGTGAAAAGGCGACGCATTATGCCAAAAATGCGTCTTTTATTTTTGATAAATTCCTAGATAAATATATCTCAAAATTATCGGTGAAAGAAGTTATTGATATAGGCTGTGGTCCTGGACAGGATACGGATTATTTTAACAGGATGCATATTAAAGCTATCGGCGTTGACTCTTGTTTGGAAATGATAGAAATTGCTAAAAAAAATTATCCGTGGAAATTCGAACTATTTGATGTTATAAGTTCAAACTATTTCAAAAACAAGAAGATTCAGAATGTTTGGCTATCTGCAGTACTGATGCATTTTAAAAGAAAGGATCTAGAAATATTTTTAAAAGATCTTTCAAGTGCATTGGTTAAAAAAGGAATTGTTGGCATAATTATTCCGGAAAAAATGAAAAATGACTGGAGGCGGTCAGGCTGGGAAAAACTAGGTGCAATTTTTAATCCTTTTTCGGTAGAAGAGATTTCTTTTTTCTTAAAAAAAGCCGATTTAAAAATTGATTGTGTTCATAAATTTAAGTATATGAAAAGTGATTGGTTGTTTATAATTGCAAAAAAATAACGCTAAAAGTAGCACTTTTCAAATAGCTTCATCTTGATATCAATGTATGCGGATTAGTTTTGCTTAAGGCATACTGAAATATTATGGAAATAAAATAATAACCTAGCAATCACACCTTGAAACTCAAATCAGGAATATCAATATATTTCTTTTTGTTCATAAAAATAGTTCTAACAGTATTCACTACTTCGTGCTAGACAAAAAAAGAGGCTTATTTGAGCCTCTTTTTTGGTGAGGCAATGGAAAGTTAGAATTTGATTTGCTATTTTCTTATACTTCATTATATTCTACTTCCAATGAAGTGTTGCAATTATTTCTTGAACTTATCATACAGATTTGATTGAATAAGATGAAATACATATTAGACACTCCTATGTTAAAATAGAGAGTCAAATTAACCAATATTTTTTCTCATTAGCTTACCAAACAATTCAGTTACTGTTTAGTCAGAAAGCTTAATTTGTCCAAAGATAAGTACGAACACTGGTTAAAGATTGCTAGAGAGCTGAAATTGAGCAAAAAAGCCTTACAAAGGCTAGGCTGATGATTTACTATGAAACCCCAGAACGCGAAGCAGACTTGTCGCCATTTCGACATCTCAAGGTCTATCTGGTATTATTGGCGCAAGCGCTTTAGCGAAACTAACCTACGAACATTGGAAGACAAATTTAAAGTTCCCAAAAAAAACGAGGAAAAAAGAATACACTGATTTGCAGTATGAATGAGTGGCAATTCTACGGAAAAAGCATCTCCGCTATAGCAAAGTAAAGCTCCTAAAGCTCTACTAAAAGTCCTACCCCGAAGACAAGAAAATCAGTAGCTGGAAAGTGCAATGCATCATTAAAATTGCCAGGCTTTACTATAACGCTAAAAAACAAGCTCGATCTAACTGGAAAAAACAAGCAGCTCAAAAGAAGAAGCGCATTACTGAACTGAAGAAGAAACCCAGACTGGCCATCTAATCTGCTTAGACACGATTGTGAAGCACTACGCTGGTCACAAACGCTATATTCTTATTAGAGGGAAGATTCCAAAAACATTCAAACTGACAATAGTTCCGATTTTCTCAAATATTTTGAAGAAGCTTGTAATCAATTAAAGCTAAACCACTATTTTTCCTGTGTCAGAACCCCTAAGGATAACTCAGTTTGTGAGCGTTTTAATCGGATACTCCAAGAAGAATTTATTGCTTTGGGTAATATGAACACCAACATTGACAGCTTCAATCGTGATCTGATCGAATGGTTGGTTGAATACAATTTCAACCGCCCCCACCAAACTCTGGATTATCTGACCCCTATTGAATTTACTCAAAAATATACTAAAGTGTCCAAGATGTAATCTTTTAATACAGCCTCTTGACAAAAAAACAAATTTATTCTATACTCAGCCGTTTACAGCTGTTCTTTTCACACCAATCACTTCAAAAAGGAGGAGGAAATTATGAAAAACTTATTTTTTGTTCTATTCATTTTGTCTGTTGTAATATTCTTTAGCTGTGGACCGCGCTATTATTCGCCGGTCTACCCAACCAATGACCCCTATTCTCGACAGTTTCAAAAAGAAGTAAAGAATATTCTGGAAGAAAACATCCACACTGAAGAAATCCGGGCGCGCAATGACGCCCGCGTGGGAATCTACCAACCGCCGACCCCTGGCAGTTGGAACTACAACTACCTTTTTCCTGCATACGACTATGCATGGAAAAAGGAACAGATAAAATTACAAAGAGAAGCCCGGCGCAAATATGAGCGCTGGGCTGAACAAAGGGCTATTGAGGATGCACGGAGATTTTATTCCGTTCCACCTCCGCCGCCTCCACCGTCAAACTAAAAAACAACCGACTGGGAAAAATTTCTCAGTCGGTTTTTCTTTATCAATTTTGCAAACAAGTTTAGTTTTATTACCGAGATTACTCCAAACAACAATCAATCGCTTTGCGCACCAATTCTCGCAATTTGCCAGTAAAACCCGTCGGATTTTTATCATGTTTATTAAGTGCTTTTTCATCAATTTTTTGAATAGCCTTTACTGACTCAATTCCTGCTACTTTCTTAATATCACCAGTTCCAATCAATTTCATATTCAGTGCCCAAAACATTCCATAAAGATCATAAGCTTTATGAAAAAGTTCTTCTGCTTCCGTTTTTTTCCCCATACTTTGCTGTTTGGTTCCCACTTCCATCAAACGCATAGAAGCCGCTAATAAGTGCTTGGAAATACACCAAACTTCTCCTTCATATTCTTTAATAATCTTCCGCAAAAGTTCTCCACGCATTTTACGCACCTCCTGAAGCAAATCAAAGTATTCACTTTTACCCGTTTTTTCAGCTGTGAAAAAAAAGTGCTCCTCAATGCTAATTAAATTCATAATCGCTAGACTCAAATCTTGATCAGAAGATAAATCTAATTTGTCTTGTTTTTTCATTTCATCAATTTTTTCTACAAACTCTTTCAGATTTTTAATTTTATTTTCTTCCATAAAAAAATTAAATTAAAAAATAAAGAAACAAACTAGCCAGAAGCAACGCGCCCACCGGCATCACTACTTTCTGAAAAGGAAAAAAACTTTTCCCCGCATTTTTCTTTTTCAAGTAATTATAGCCCAAAACTGCTAAAAGAAAAATTCCACTCCCCAAAATAATCCCCCAAAGCAAACGATCCATTCCCCAGAAAAGATTCAGCGGATGACCGATAATGCCGAACCAGTAAAGAGGAAAAACTATCAAAAAATAATAACCTAGAATTATGATTATTTTGTAAAAAGGAAAGCTAATCTTTTTTTTATTTAACCAGTCAATCGTCCAACTAACTAAAGAAACTGTTAACCCGCCAATCCATAGACCAGAAATTATATCATCAATGCCTAACCAACGAGAAAAACCCACCCCTGCTCCCACTGCCACCGTACAAATCGGACAAACCGCTAAAGCCTTGGAAAAAGATAAAAATAACAAAAAAAAGATCATAAATATTTTTTTCATTTTGGTTATTTAAAATTAAGAATGTTTAAATCTTTTAACGCTCTGCCAAAAAAACAAACCCCTGCTTCATAATAAATTAATTTCTCAGCCCCAGATTATTTTTCAATTTTCTTCTTAAAAAAATCAATAATATCTTTATCGCCAACTAAACATTTACCTTCACTCCATAACAAAGGCACGCCAATTTCATTAGTTTTTATTCCACACTGTTTAGCACTTTCTGTTAAAAGTTTAGCATTCTCAGAATTTTTATATACCTCCAAATGTTCAAAATTAAATTTTTCTTTGACCTTATTTTCTTCTAGGTATTTATTAACAATTAAACAATGCGGACAAGTTTCACCATAATATAAAATTGTTTTTCCTAACCAATCATTGACTGATTTTTTTTCTCCTTTAATTTTAACCAGAAAAAAACCCCCTGCTGACAACAAACCAGTCATTCCAATAATTGCCAAGATTATCACCAAATTTTTTTTCATATAAAAAAATAAAAAATCTAAAAAATTTACCTAGATAACTTTTGATACTACTCAACCAAAACCTTTATTTCATTGTGATGATGGCCAATCATAAGCAGAAAAAACCCAACTTAAAAGATCTTGCATGCTTTGCCAGCGATAATTATCATCCAAAATAACTGCCACCACTTTACGTTCTTTATTATCCGGTAAATGAGCCGCCATCATTAAAGATTTTCCAGCTTCATAAGTAAATCCAGTTTTTCCACCCAAACAATTTGGCAATTGATCTAGCAGAATATCTGTATTTTTCAATTTATGCACTAACTTTCCATCTAAAGAAGTTATTTCCTTTTCTTTAATTTTTAAAATCTCCCAAATTGTCGGATAACGAAAAGAATAAGCAGTGATTCGCGCTAAATCATAGGCGCTGGAATAACATTTTCCCGCCATACCCTCAATATCTAAGCCGGAAGAGTTGCAAAAGTTGCTATCTTGCAAACCCAACTCTTGAGCTTTTTTATTCATCAGTTTAGCAAATTTTTCTTGACTACCTCCAATATGTTTAGCTAAAGCAACCGCTGCATCATTCGCGCTATCCAAAAGCATCGCTTCTAAAACCGCTCGCGCTGTTAATTTTTCTCCTACCTGAAAACGCGTTGACACACAATAACCCGTACGCGGACAACCCACGCGCGTTCCTTCTGTTGTTAAAGCTTCTTCATCAATAGTCACTATTTCCTTATCCAAATTGCCAATTTTTTCTAAAACTAAAATAGCTGTCATTATTTTAGTCAGAGACGCAATCGCTGTCCTTTTTTTGCCATCTTGATAGTGCAAAATTGTTTGAGTATCCGCATCAATCACCACTGCCGAACGCGCGCCCACATAGTAATTTCCCGCTCCTTCTTTTTTGATTGGCACTCCCAGCTCTTTTACTTTTAAATTTTCAAAAAAAAGTCCCTTTAAGGAATCCTCTCCTTCTCTTTCTACAAATTTTTTTTCTTCATCGAACTCTTTATTTTTATTATCTTGCAAACCCATTACTCGCACAAAATCCTGAGACCGACTTTTCTCCAACCTTTCCAAAAAAATAAAATTAAACAAAAAAATCACTGTCAAAACCACCGTTATTCCAGAAAAAAGCGCTATTCCAATTTTTTTCCACTGTATAATAGTTAAATTCATTGTTGAACTGGTTAACTAGTCGATTTATTTTTCTCATCATCTTGTTGTTGAAACTTTTCAGAAAAAATCTCTTCACTCCGCTTTTTCAGCATAGCATAATCTGGCAATTCTTCAAGCCGATTTAAACCCAAACTTTTTAAAAAATCCAAACTAACTTCATAAATAAAAGAACGATTATCTAATGGATTATCTTTTTTCTCCACTAGTCCTCGCAACGCCAAGTTTCGCAAAAGAAAACCACAATTTACACCTCGAATATAATCAATTTCTGCCCGACTAATCGGTCCGCGGTAAGCTACGATCGCCAAAACTTCAGCAGCAGAAGGAGAAATTTTTTCATTTATTTCTTTTCGCAAAAAATCTGCCACTGCTTCACCATATTCCCCGGCGGAAACCAATTGCACCCAACCACTCTTTCTCACTAAAGCCAGACCAGATTGGTCTTTTTGGTATTTTTTTTCCAGTTGGTTAATCTCCTCTTCTATTTCTTCCGGTTTAATTTTAAAAAATTTTGCTAAACGTTCTACAGCAACCGGATCGCCAGCCGCCAGCAGAATTGCTTCTAAAATAGCCTGTCTTTTCTCTGTTTTAATCATTTTTTTATTCTTTAACTTTTTCTAATAAAATATCTCCAAAAACTTCTGTTTGTCGTGCTACAATAATTCTTCTTTTAACTAACTCCAACATTGCTAGAAAAGTCACTATCACCTCAATTTTATTCTTAGCCCCTCGCACACTCTCTCGAAAACAAATTTTTATTCTACTTTCTAAAGAATTTCTTAGATAATCAATTCTATTTTCCAAAGTAATCACTTCTTGCAACACTCGCTCTTCTAATTTCTCTTTCGGTTGATTTCTTTCTAAAATCCCTCGCCAATAAAAACTCAAATCCTCTCCCGATAAATTAGGATTGACAAAACGGACTCCTAATTTCTCTCTTTTCCAACCCTCTCGAGAAAAAAAAATTTTTTTAATGGCCATTTTTTTCTGTAAAACACCCGCTGCTTTTTTAAAAGCTCGATATTCCCTTAAGCGTTCTTCTAGATCGCCAATTTCTGCCTCCTCTTCTGGAGTAAATTGAAATAAAGGCAAAAGCGCTTTAGACTTAATTAAAATTAATTGAGAAGCCACTAATAAAAATTCCGCCATTTCCGCCAAATCAATCTTTCCTTTGTCTATTTCAGCTAAAAAATCATCTGCTACTTTTGCCAAAGAAAGCCGTGTAATATCCAATTCTTCTCTATCAACTAATCGTAAAAGTAAATCAAGCGGTCCCTCAAAACCTTCTGTTTTAACTCTATGTTTTATCATCTTCTAAACCTAAATGTTTATATGCTAAAGCAGTCGCTTTGCGTCCACGCGGTGTCTTTTCTAAAAATCCCAATTGTAGAAGATAAGGTTCATAGACATCTTCCACGGTACGATTTTCCTCTGAAATAGCCGCCGCCAAGGTCTGAAGACCTACTGGACCCCCACCAAATTTTTCAATTAAAGTTCTTAGAATATCTCGATCAGCCGGTTCCAAACCAGCCTCATCAATTTCCAATAAACGAAAAGTCTCTTTGACAGAATCCATTGAAATAAAAGTTTGATTTTTAATTTGAGAAAAATCTCGCACTCGCTTCAAAAGTCGATTAGCTATCCGCGGAGTTTGCCGACTACAACAAGCGATTTGCTGACAAGCTGTCTCATCTATTTCTACTCCTAAAATTTTAGCTGAGCGATAAATAATTTTTTCAATTTCTGCCTTTTGATAAAAATTTAAACGCAAAATAGCTCCAAAACGATTACGCAGAGGAGAAGAAATCATCCCTAACCGAGTCGTTGCCCCAATTAAAGTAAATTTTGGCAAGTCTAATTGAATAGTCTTGGCAGAAGGACCTTTACCTAAAATAATATCCAATTTGCCATCTTCCATAGCGGGATAAAGCACTTCTTCCACTAATTTATTCAACCGGTGAATCTCATCGATAAATAAAATATCCCCGTCATTCAAATTCGTTAAAATTGAACCCAGATCCCCCACTCTTTCAATAGCTGGACCGGAAGTAATTTTAATTCCAGCTCCCATTTCATTGGCAATGATATGCGCCAGAGTAGTCTTCCCTAATCCCGGAGGACCAGAAAGTAGAATATGCTCCATAGCCTCTTTTCTTTTTTTGGCTGCGCCAATTAAAATATTCAAATTACGCTTAATTTTTTCCTGACCAACATATTCGGCAAATCTTTTCGGCCGAAGTGTTAATTCAATAATTTCCTCACCAGAATCAACTTGATTAGAAGTAATCATAAAATTACTTGACAAAAAATAATAACTATGCTAGGATCGTAAGTCATTGAGTTCGCGCGTTCAGTTTCAACCTGTAGACAGGAAGCTTTTTAGTTTCTGGGAATCTTTCTTAGTAACAGGAAAAGGCGGTCACAAGCGGCCTTTCTCCTCGGAATTATTCCTTCCCTCCGATTCCCGTATTGGAGGACATTGTCTACAGCTTGATACTAAGCGCACGAAAAATTCTGCCTGAAAAATCAGGCTTTTTTATTCTTCAGAAAAACCCGCTACCCGACTAACCTCTTCTATGGTAGTTAGTCCTTTGAGAACTGCCAAAGCGCCATCTTGTTTCAAAGTAATCATTCCGTTTTTCATTGCTTCGGCTTCTAATTCTCGCGTAGACGGTGACATTGACAGACATTTTTCTATTTCTTTATTCACTTGCAAAACTTCCATAATAGCTATTCGTCCGCGATAACCCGTTCCCGCACATTCTGAACAACCAACTGCATGAAAAATTTTCCACGGTTCAGAAAATTCAACAGCTAATTTTTCCGGCAATCGACCTAAAAAACCTTGTAGTTTCTTTCGCTCTTCTTCTGAGACAATTGTTTCTTTTTTACAATGTAAACAGAGTTTTCGTACCAATCGTTGAGCAATAAAACAATTAGTCCCAGCAATTAAATCTGACAAACCCACCCCCATGTTCATTAATCTTTGTACTGCTCCAGACGCACTGTTAGCGTGTAAAGTAGATAAAACTAAATGGCCAGTTAATGCCGCTTGATAAGCAATTTCCGCCGTTTCTCCATCTCGAATTTCTCCAATCATCATAATATCAGGATTTTGCCGCAAAAGCGAGCGCATCGCATTAGCAAAAGTATAATCTTCTTCTTTGTTAATTTGTGTTTGAATAATTCCTTCCATTTGATATTCAATTGGATCTTCAACGGTAATAATTTTAATTTCCGGTTTATTTAATTTTCTTAGAAGACTATATAAGGTAGTGGTTTTTCCGCTGCCAGTTGGTCCAGTATTCAAAATCATGCCATTTGGCTTAGTAATTTCTTCTAAAATTTTTTTTAAGTTATAGGGATTAATATGCAAATCTTCTAAATTAGTGGCTTGTGCCGATTGATTGAGTAGACGCATAACAATAATATCTCCATAACCACCTAAAATGATAGAAACGCGCACCTCCACCTTTTCTGGTTGACGACCTACTTTTTCCAGTTGAAGCTCTTCTTCTTCCGAAAGTTCAAAATTAATAGAGAAACGCCCATCAGCTACTCCTTGCCGACTTTCCGTTTTAAAACCAGAAAGTACCTTGACCTCATTAAGCAAAGGGAGGTACTCGTTTATTGGCAATCGCACAATATCTTGCAACACCCCATCAATTCGAAAACGAATTTTATATTCTTTTTCTCCCGGTTCAATATGAATATCTCCTGCCTTCATTATTAAACCAGCCGCTAAAACAAAACCAATAACATCCTTAACAGAACTTTTTTCCAGTAGTTGCCTTAATTTATCTTTGTCGCCAACCAACTCTTTCACTTGCTCTAAATAATACTTTTGTAATTGAAAGCCTCTCCCTAAAACCTGTACCATTATTTTTTCATACAAATCCAAAAGATAATCTCCTTTACCTAAAACTCGTTGTAATTCTTCCAAGGAAGTCTCCCCTCGCAAAGACTTCAATATCCCATCTTGTTCCATGGTCACCAATCCTTCTTCTAAGGCTCCTTTTAGAATTTCATTTTCATCTGCTCGCTCTTCAATTAATTTTCTCAATTCATCATTAAAAGTGAGAATCTCAAAAATTCCTATTCGCCCACGATAACCCAAGCCTTTGCAATCAGAACAACCCTTAGAACGCCATAAGCAATCAATTTTTTTAGGGATTTCTACTTTAGCTTTAGGTGAAATAATGGATAACATTCTTTTTAAAACATCCACTGTTTCCTTAGCGGGAACATATTTTTCTTTGCAGTTTGGACAAAGTTTTCGCACCAATCTCTGAGCAATTAAAACATTCAAAGAAGGCGCTAAAACACTCGGCTTAATACCTAAATCCACTAAGCGCGAAATCACCCCAGCAGAAGTATTGGCATGAATAGTGCTCAAAACTAAATGTCCAGTTAAAGCGGAATGCACCGCAATTTCTGCTGTTTCTTCATCTCGAATTTCTCCAACTAAAATCACATCGGGATCTTGCCTAACAATCGCCCTAAGCCCATTGGCAAAAGTATAACCCTTATCTTTTTCTACTTGTGTTTGCACAATACCTTTTAACTGATATTCTACCGGGTCTTCAATAGTAATAATCTTTTTTCCTGGAGTATTCAAACGATTTATTAAACTATATAAAGTAGTAGTTTTTCCACTGCCAGTTGGCCCAGAATTAATTATAATCCCTTGTTTTTTTTCAATTTCTTCTAAAAGTCTTTCCAATGATCTGCCTTCTAAACCACTATTTTCCAGTTTTAATTGCCCTAGATTAGAAGATAAAATTCTCATTACAATGCTCTCACCGAAATTTCCAGGCAAAACTGAAACCCGAACATCCGTATCTTCTTCGTCTTTGCCTGTATTAATAGAGAATCGTCCATCTTGAGAAATTTCACGCACATTAATCATCATTCCGCTCATCATTTTTATCCGCGATAAAATTGAATTGTAGGATTGGGTAGGAATTTCTGTAATAGTTTGCAACACTCCGTCAATTCGATAACGCAATTTCACTTTTCCTTCTTTTTCCGGTTCAAAATGCACATCCGAAGCGCCAATTTTGATAGCCCCGGCCATAACCATCCCTAACAAACGTGTAGTTGGTAAGCCTTTAATCTGCTTTTCTAATTCAAAAAGATTTTTTAATTCTTTATCAAAAGAACTCAAATCATCATCTTTCAAACTCAATCGGGTTAAATCAATAAATTCAGATTTACGAATCCGATCATAATTCAGCCAAGCTCTTTTTAAGGAAGATAAAGAAACTACAAACAATTCTATGGTCATACCACGCTCACTTTCAATACTAGCTAGATATTCCTGCACTGCTGGACTCTGAGGATTGAGTGCTCCTACCCGCAAAAATTTCCCCGCTTTACGAATCACCACTAATTTCAAAGCTAAGGCTTTTTCTTTGGGAATAATCTCTACGTTTTCCTGATCAACAGGAAAAATACTCAAATCTAAATAGGGCAAATTAATGCTGCGCGCATATTCAGAAGTCGCCTCCTCTTCCGAAGTTTGTTTATTTCTCTTCAAATAAATCTCCAAAAGCTGTTCATCTGCCCATAAATGCGTTCTCTTCTTTCTGTTTAAAGTTGGCATTAATTTTCAAATTTTAATAATTGCTCGCTTAGCATCACCATCATAACAAAAAAGAAAATAAAATCAAATTAAACAAATTCTCTTCACTATTTTTTCAAATTTTAAACTTAATCATTGATCCACACAGCTCTTTTGACCTTTATATTTCTTTTTTATAACGAGAAATGTTTAAAACAATACCTACTCCAATCAAAAGAAACACTAAGGAAGTTGAACCATAACTAATAAAAGGCAAGGGTACTCCTGTTAAAGGAATTAATCCCACAATCGCCATAATGTTAATTAGAGCCTGAAAAATTATCCAAGAAGTAATTCCTGCCACTAATAAAGCACTAAAATTATCCGGCGCCAATCGAGCAATTTTATACCCTCGTAAGGCTAAAAGCAAAAAAACTAAAATTACCAAAGAAGCTCCAATTAAACCAGTTTCTTCTGCCACTAAAGCAAAGATACTATCACCAACCGGTTCTGGTAGATAATTGAATTTTTGACGACTATGTCCCAAACCTAACCCCCATAAACCACCGACGCCAATCGCTAATCGCGCTTGATTAATTTGATAACCGACGCCCAAAACATCATGTTCAGGATTTAAAAAAGTAAGCAGTCTATTCATTCGATAAGGCTCAATTTTAATTAAAAGAAAAACTAAAAAAAATCCCCCCAAAATCATTAAGGCCAAATGCTGTAAAGAAGATCCTGAAAGAAAAAACATTGTTAAAGAAAAAAAGGTAATTGCCCCCAAAGTGCCTATATCCGGTTGTTTAATTACTAATAAGGCCACCAAAGAAAAAATCCCCACAAAAGGCAAAAAACCCTCTCGTGTTTGTTTAATTTTTTCCTTGCGATTAGCGATCCATAAAGCCAAATAAACAATCAATGCCAATTTCATCATTTCTGTCGGTTGAAAAGAAAAAAAACCTAAATTCACCCAACGGCTGGCTCCCTGTAATCGCACTCCTACTCCAGGAATAAAAACCAAAAGAAGAAAAAAAAGCGCCAAAACAAAAAACGGCAAGGCAATTTTTCTCCAAAAAGAAAAATGGGTTCGAGAAACTATCCAAAGTAAAAATAAACCTGGCAAAACCCCGCGCAACAGTTGTCTTTTGAAAAAATAATATTCATCTCCAAAACGAGTTTTTGCTAAAACTACTCCCGCTGAAGACAACATTATTAAACCAAAAAAAAGCAATAATAAAACTAATGTCAAAAAAACCAAATCCACTTTCTTGTCTGAAGTACCAAAAAATTTTCGCATAAAGAATTTGTTTTTGCTAATTTATTCAGAATTATTATAACAGAATTTTCTAAAAAACCAATCTAATTTTGATTTTCCATCAATTTCCATGCTAAAATCAATTAATCAAAAAACTAAATTAAATGGTATTGGGAAAAAATGACAGAAAATGAAAAATATCTCTTCGGTTTTTCTCTTTTAGACGGCGTAGGACCAGCTCGTTTTAAAAAAATCAAAAAAAACTTTCCTTCTTTAAAAGAAGCTTGGCAATGTTTTGATTTAGAAAAATTTTTAGCAATCGGTATCGATGCTAAAACTGTTAAAATGTTTTTAAAACAAAAAAGTTCTTTAGATTTGGAGAAAATTTGGCAAAAACAAATTATTTGTGAAAATCTAAAAATTTTAGATCAAGACAATCCTTTTTATCCTCTACAACTGAAAGAACTCCCTTCTGCGCCTTTCCTTTTATTTTATCGTGGCAATCCAGAAATTTTGAACCACCGTCAATTGGCCGTAGTTGGTAGTCGACGAGCGACTTTCTATGGTCACCAGGTTTTGGAAAAAATTTTACCACCATTAATTGGTGCCGGGTTAACCATTACTAGCGGATTAGCGCAAGGTATTGACTCACTAGCCGCTGAGATTGCCCTTAAAGAAAACTCTCCTACTATTGCAGTCTTAGGTGGAGGATTAGGACAGAAAATTCTACAAAACCATCCTAATTTTTCTTTAGCGCAAAAAATTTTAGAAAAAAATGGAATTCTTCTTTCTGAATATCCCCCTTTTCAAACTCCCAATAAAACCACTTTTCCGGCGCGTAATCGAATTATTGCCGGCCTAACTCTTGGTACCTTGGTTATAGAAGCCGGAGAAAAAAGTGGTTCGCTAATCACCGCTAATTATGCGCTAGAAAATAATCGCGAAGTTTTAGCGGTACCTAATAATATTTTTCAACCTTTGTCAGTTGGCGCCAATAATTTAATTAAACAAGGCGCCAAAATGGTCACTGGTCCTAATGATGTTTTGGAGGCTTTTAATTTTCTACCCCTCAACAATTTAACCACTAAGTCTACAACTGATATCGTTTTTGAAGATAATTTAGAAAAGAAAATTTTTGAAAATTTAACTTTGGAACCCCAATATCTTGACAAAATCGCCCAAATCTGCCAAAATTCTCCCGCGGAAATCTCTGCTAAGATTTCTTTAATGGAAATCAAAGGTCTAGTTCGTAACATCGGCGGCGGAAGATTTATCCGAGGAATCAACTAAACAAAAATCTAGTCGGCTAATCTGTTTTTAAAAAACCTTGCTTGAACCAAAAACAATCTAAAAACCCACCTCAACAAAACCTTTTATATTGCCTATTTTGACAAAACTGCCCAAAAAGTTTTATTCTGAAACGGAAATCAACCGTTTTTTTATTTTTTATTTTTGCTTTTCATGAATTTAGTCATTGTCGAATCACCAGCTAAAGCCAAAACTATTGCCAAATTTCTTGGTCCTAAATACCGAGTCACCTCCTCTTTTGGCCATATCCGAGATCTTCCCACTAAAGAATTAGGCGTAGATCCAAAAAATGATTTTAAACCCACTTACGTTATTCCAGCCAAAGCCAAAAAAATTGTGGCTGAATTAAAAAAACTTCAATCTTCCGCCAACCAAATCATCTTAGCTACTGATGAAGATCGTGAAGGAGAAGCTATTTCTTGGCATCTAGCCAAAATTTTAGGTATTAAAGAAAAAGATACCTACCGCATTGCTTTTCACGAAATCACTAAAAACGCTATCCTGGAAGCTCTAAAAAATCCACGCGCGCTTAACCTAAATTTAGTTAATGCTCAACAAACCCGCCGAATTTTGGATCGTTTAGTTGGTTATAAATTATCGCCTCTACTTTGGAAAAAAATCCGTAAAGGTTTATCAGCAGGAAGAGTTCAATCTACAGCTGTGCGTTTAGTGGTAGAACGAGAACGAGAAATTGAAAAATTCCAACCGCAAGAATATTGGGAAATCTCGGCTCTACTCAAAAAAATCAATGGGGAAAAATTTTCTGCTAATCTTTGGAAAATCGGAGAAAAAGTTCAAACTAAACTAGCAATAAAGAATAAAAAAGAGGCAGAAAAAATCATCAATGAATTAAAATCAAAAACTGGTCAAATTGAAAAAGTTTTTCAGAAAGAAATTTCTAAAACCCCTCCTCCGCCTTTCACTACTTCTACTTTACAACAAGCCGCTTTTTCTGTTTATGGATTCTCTGCCAAACGTACGATGTCTATTGCCCAAAAACTTTACGAGGGGATAGATCTAGGAACAGAACATGTTGGTTTAATTACCTATATGCGCACCGATTCCTTAAATTTATCCACTGATTGCTTACAAAGATGTCAAACAGTTATCAAAAAACTTTTTGGAGAAAAATACAGTCTACAATCAGCTCGCTATTACAAAAACAAAAGTCAAAATGCTCAAGAAGCGCATGAGGCTATTCGACCTACTTTTCCAGAAAAAATTCCTTTAAAAATTAAAACTGCGCTAACCCCAGACCAGTTTAAACTTTATGATCTAATTTGGAAAAGAACTCTGGCTTCTCAAATGGCAGCTGCCAAAATTAACGCCACCACAGTGGAAATCAAAATCCTAAATTCTCCGAGCCAAATTTGGCTTAAAGCTAGTGGCTCTCTTTTAAAATTTGATGGTTATTTAAAACTTTTTGATAAGAAAAAAAATGTTGAATTTTTACCTCAGATTCAAGAAGGAGAAAAAGTGGATGTCGAAAAAATTATTAGTGAAAAAAAATTTACTCAACCACCCGCCCGTTATAATGAAGCTTCGTTAATCAAAGCTCTAGAAGAAAATGGTATCGGTCGCCCATCAACTTATGCTCCTATCATTTCTACTATTCAAGATCGTGGCTATATTTCTAAAAATGAGAATAAGAAACTTTTTCCTGAAGAAATTGGTTTTTTGGTTAATGATCTTTTAGTCCAACATTTTCCCCAAATTGTCGATTATACTTTTACTGCCGAGATGGAAAAAAAATTAGATGATATCGCTAAAGGTCAAGCCAATTGGATAGAAATTTTAAGAAATTTTTATACTCCTTTTCATCAAACTTTAGTTCTAAAAAACATTGAAATTAAAAAATCTGATTTCCAAAAATCAATAGAAAAAAAATGCCCCCAATGTGGTAGTGAACTTTTAGAAAAATTTGGTCGCTTCGGAAAATTTATCGCTTGCTCCAATTTTCCAAAATGCAAATACACAGAAAAAGGAACTGAAGAAAAAGCTCAAGAAGAGCAGGTTAAAAAAGATTATGGCAATACCAAAGGAGAAATTATTTGCGAAAAGTGTGGCGCGCCAATGACACTCAAAAATAGTCGTTTTGGCAGTTTTTTAGGTTGCACTAATTATCCAAAGTGTAAAAATATTAAAAAAATAGAAAATAGAACTGGTGTTCCGTGCCCAAAATGCGGTCAAGAAATTGTTCAAAAAAAATCCAAACGCGGAATTTTTTATGGTTGTTCTGGTTATCCTCAATGCAAAACCGCTTTCTGGGGTAAACCTACTGGCGAAAAATGTCTCACTTGCGGAAGCTTATTGTTTCTTAATAAAAAAAATCAAAGTGTTTGTTCTAATAAAAACTGCGGAAAATAGATTGGTAACTCTTAAAATCCATGAAATAAATTGTTATTTTGAATACTAAAATTTAATTGTGATTTATAAAACTGAATTAATCTTGATATATTTCTTTAGTTAGTTGACTACTTAGTTATTTTTCCCAATTTAAAAAATTTATTTTGACTCCAGAAATATTCTTTACTTTGCCTTTCAAAAAACAACCCAAAAAATATGAATAAATTAATTAATAAGGCGCTAAAAGAACTAAGCTACCAAACCAGTTGGTATGTAACTTCTCCAGAATTTTTGAGTTTAATGATTACTTTAAGTTGCAATTTTCATTGCTCAACTTGTTCTCTTTGGCAAAAAACAAACTTGGAAGAACTAGATGAAGCCAGTTGGAAAAATATAGTCAATAAACTAACCTCAGTTTTAAAACCTAGTACTTTCGTCGAAATAAATGGTGGGGAACCATTGATGAGAAAAAATCTTACTCTTTTTTTAGTTAAAGAATTGAAAAAATATTTTACTAAAGTAGCACTTAATTCTAACGGATTATTAATTAATGAAAAAATAATCCGTAAATTAAAATCTAATCATCTAGATATCATTAAAATATCTTTTTATAGTTTAAATGAAAAAATCCACAATCATTTGCGCGGACACAAATTAGCCTATAATCAAGCAAAAAAAGCCATTGAAATTATAAATAAAGAACAACTCAATTTAGAAATTGGGTTGCTCATAACAGCTCAAAATATTCAAGGTGCTCCTAAATTAATAGAATATTTACAAAAACTGCCAAACACTTCTATTGTTATACAACCATTAGATGAAAAAATTGAATCAGTAAAATCAAAAAATCAAGGAAATAATTTAATAGACACTAACCTTTGGCCTAATAAAAACGAAGTAAATATTTTATTTGATTATATTTTACAAAATAATAAAAATATTAAAAACTCACCAGCAAACATAGAAGCAATCCGACAATATTATTTAAATCCGAACCATATTTTAAAATATCGCTGTTTTGCTGGCCAACGAAACCTTGTAATTCGCCCCAATGGAGACGTAGCTTTATGTTTTAAAAGCCCAAAAATTGGAAATATAAAAAAACAAGATTTAAAAGAAATTCTCAAAAAAGCAACTAATGAAAGAAAACAAATAAAAAAATGCCAAAAATATTGTCGGATTATCGGATGCAATTTTTCTCGCGGCTTAAAAGAATTTATACAAAAGAGATAAAAATTTATTTTTTATCCTATATATTTTCCCTAATTCTCTCTACTAATTCTTTATAAAAAAACAAATTATGTAAAGCCACGCTTTTCATTCCCAAGGTTTCTTTCACCGAAAAAAGATGCCTCAGATAGCTGCGAGAAAATTTTTGACAAACTGGGCAATTACATTTTTTATCTAAAGAATTTTGATCAAATTTATTTTTCTCGCTAGAAATGTTTTCTTGTTGATAAAACTTATTTTTACTAAAACTTTCTCCTTGCATAATTTGGGCAATCTTTTTTTTCGCTTCTTTTTGCCAAACCAAAAATCTCCCATGCCGACCCTCTCGGGTGGGAATAACACAATCAAACATATCTACCCCCCTAGAAATTGCTAAAACCAATTCCTCTGGTCGGCCCAAACCCATCAAATAACGCGGTTTATTAGTTGGTAAAATTGGCAATACCCAATCCAAAATTTCCGGCAATTTTTCTCGCGGTTCACCTACTGCTACTCCACCCACCGCAAAACCATCAAAATCTAGTTTCGTTAATTCTTGAGCACTTTGTTCTCTTAAATCTTGATAAATACCTCCTTGAATAATAGCAAACAATAATGGCCTTTTAGCTTCAGGGATATTTTGAGTTTTCTTTTGAAAAAATTCCAATGACCTTTGCGCCCAGCTAGTTGTTCGTTGAATCGCCTTTTTAATCTGTTTTTTGTTTGCCGAATAAGGGGGACACTCATCTAAACACATTAAAATGTCCACACCTAAAGTCAATTGAATTTCTATAGCCTTTTCTGGCGAAAGAAAAAGTTTTTCTCCATTTTCTGGATCCGCAAAATACACTCCTTCATCAGTAATTTTCACTCCATTAATTCCAAATCTAGTTTGGGCTCTGACTCCCAAAGAAAAAGCTTGATAACCTCCGCTATCGGTCAAAATCGGCCCCGGCCAATGCATAAATTGCCCCAAGCCTCCAGCTTTTTTAATCACTTTTTCTCCCGGTTTTCGCCAAAGATGATAAGTATTAGACAAAATTATTTCATAACCTAGACCAGAAACCTCTTCTGGCTCAATCATTTTCACTGCTCCACGCGTGGCAATCGGCATAAAAAAAGGAGTTTGAATTTTTCCGCTTTTAGTCTGCAAAAAACCTCTCCGCCCGGCTGTTTTTGAACTTTTTTGGAAAACAAAATTTGGCATAAAATCATTCTCTATTTAAGATTTCTCTCTCTCTTTTTACTTCAATTCTTCCAAAATAAGCTGCTTTTTTCCAATCTAAATATCAATATCCAAAAAAAATTATATTTCCTCTCAATTTTCTCCTTCTTTGCCCATTTCTGCTAAAAATTATTTCTCCAAAGAAAACTCTAAAAGTCTTTTTTTAATCTCTTCATCGCTAACTTCAAATCCAGAAGAAAATCTGACTTTTTCCGAATAATCAATATCCAAAAAATAAGCTAACTGAGAACGAAAATTTTTTTCATTAAATTCAACGCCAAAAATTTCCTTAGCTTTTTTGATTACTGGATAAATTGATCCCAACTCTTTGAAAATAAAATACAGATCAACATAATCTTTCCATTTGGCTCTCCTACCCAAAGCGTAAGTCTTCATTGCAGCCAAAGAAATTAGATCAGGAGAAAAAATTATTCCGTCTAAATTCAAAGGAGCCTCAACGGGAAAAGGATAATTAAAAAAAGTAAATTTTACCCCGGCGATTACCAAAGAATACTCATCGGCGCCATCAAAAAACACCGCATCTATTTTCCCCAGCTCCAAAAGTTTTTTTCTCAAATACTGGCTTCTAATTTCTTTTCGAGATGCCAAATCAAAATCAATCGATTGACGATGCCCTAACTGAAGCGCAATAGCCGTTCCCCCTACCAAAAAAAAATCATTAGAAAAAATTTTCAGTCTAGAAAAAAATTCCGTTTGTTTTTCTGATAAAATTTCTTTATGCATATTTATTGAAATAATGTTCAAAATAATTTTTTATTTCCGGTCGATAATTATTTCTTTTTTCTCGTGATTTTCTTCGAAAAATCTCAGCCGTTTGCTGAATTCCAAAAAGTTCAAAAAGTTCTTGCACATCCAACCAACTTCCTAAATTCAAAACCGCCTCTACAACAGCTTCCTGAGAAAGCTGTTCCGGCTCTTTGATAAACCAAAATAAATACGGTCTTTTTTGAATAAACTTAGCTATTTCCCTATCGTAATTGTGGTATTTTAGCATTCAAAAAATAGACTAAATATTATCTCATATTATTTCCTCTCAATTTTCTCCTTCCCCACAAATTTTCTCAAGACTTCCGGTACTGTCACTGAACCATCGGCATTTTGATAGTTTTCCAAAATAGCAATCAATGGTCGTACTGATGGTAAAGCGGTATTATTTAAAAGGTAGGCAAACTTTTTATTACCCTCTTGGTCTTTGTATTTTACATTCAAACGACGCGCCTGCCAATCCAAAAAATTGGAAGCGCTACCCGTTTCTCCATAACGATTTAGCCCTGGCATCCATGCTTCTAAATCAAAAGCTCGATATTTTCCCGCCGGCATATCTCCTGTACAAATTTGTAGTTTTCGATAAGGCAAACCCAGTTCTCTATGCATTTCTTCAGAAATACCTACCATCTCTTCTTGCAAATTGGTTGATTCGTCAATATCTGCTCGCGACACCACTACCTGTTCAATTTTCATAAACTCATGCACTCGATAAAGCCCTTTATTATCTTTGCCATAATCTCCAATTTCACTGCGATAGCAAGGAGAAAAACCGCAAACCCTGATAGGCAATTTGGCTTCTTCTAAAACTTCGTCGGAAAAATAGGCCAAAAGTGATGGTTCAGCCGTTCCTACTAAAAATTTCTTTTCTTTGGAGTAAACCCCATCCATTTCTTTATCACGTGTCGCAATTTGATAAATATTATCCGTGGCACTGTCATATTCTATACCCTTAAAATAACCACTGCCAAAAAGAGCAAACTCCTTAATCAAAGTAGGAGGTATAATCGGCTGATAACCCTTTTCTACCATCTTATTCAGGGCATACATCATTAGCGCCATCACTAAAAGCGCTCCTTCATTTTTCAGATAATAACCTCGATAACCGGCTACTTTAGCCCCCCGAACAAAATCCACTAAATCTAAGCTTTCTGCCAATTCAATATGCGTTTTGGGTGAAAAATTAAACTGTGGTTTTTTTCCCCAAGTTAATACTTCTTTATTTTCACTATCATCCCGACCAACTGGTGTATCTACTGATGGAATAACGGGTACTTTAACCATCAGCGCCAAATAATCTTTTTCAATTTTTTCTAGTTTTTCTTCCAAACGAGTAATTGCTTCTTTTATTTTCTTTCCCTGAGCAATTTGTTCCTCAGTTGGCCGACCATTTTTCCCCGCCTCAGCCAATTGATTACGTTTTTGTCGCAAACCATCCATTTCCCCAATTAAAGACTTGCGCGCATCATCCAATCGCAAAAGCTCCTCAATATCCAAATCAATATTTTTATCTCTTGCCGCTTTCTGTATTCTTTGCGCATTTTCTCGAATAAACCTAATATCTTGCATGCTATTGATATTGAAAAATTAAGCTTTCAAAGACTATACTAAACAAAAAAAAGGCAAAAGTAAAGTCAAAAGAGAATCATTAAAAAAACGCTTCGTCAATTATTAACCAATAATACTTATGGCGGGTAAGTTTTAAAAATAAATAAATACAAATTTTTAATTTTTCAAAATATTCTTTCTTGTTTTTCCTTTAAATTATTACTAGGATCTTACTTAAAATTCCCCATCAAACCTTAAACAACAGCAAAAAAAGATTAAATTCTAAATTTTATTTAGAGTTTATAATTAATAATTCAGAATTCATTGAAAGTTTGCTATTTATTGAGAATTAAAAACCTTAAACTTCTAACTAAGACTAAAAAACAGAAAAATTGATAGAAAAAGTTTGTTTCTGTTCTAAATTTCAAGTTTCTTCACTCTACTACAATCACAAATTCACCTTTCAATTTTTCTCTAGTAAAATATTTCTTAGCTTCAACAATTTTTCCGAAAAAAAATTCTTCATATATTTTTGTTACCTCCCTTCCTATAAATATTTTTTGCTCTGGGATCAAGTTTTCTTCTAGACTATCCAAAGCCTTCTGAAAACGGTAACACGATTCATAAAAAACAATTGGCCGAATTTCCCAACACCCAATTTTTTTAAAAAAAGTCTGCCGTCCCTTTTTATGAGGTGGATAACCTAAAAAAACAAATTGATTAGCAGAAATTCCCGCCACAGATAAAACTGCTGTTAAAGCCGAAGCTCCAGGTAAAGGAATAATTTTCGTTTCAGGTAAATTCTCTCTAACAAAAGCCACCAGCTTTCCACCCGGATCACAAATTCCCGGAGTTCCAGCATCAGAAACTAACGCCAGCTTATCCCCCGCTTGTAAACGCTCTAACACCCAACTGAATTTTTGCTCATCAGAATGTTCATGAAAAGTTTTCAGATTTACTTTTACATTATACCGCCGCAAAAGTCGAGTTGTTATCCGTGTATCTTCTGCTAAAAGCCAATCTATTTTTCCTAAAATCTCCACTGCTCGTAAAGTAATATCTTGCAAATTACCAATTGGCGTAGCGACAATGTATAATTCTCCTAAATTTTTTTCTGGCATAGCCTCTGCTTAATTTAAAATTGGAAAATGAAGTTTGTTTAAAAATTTAAACTTTTGAATTCTGAATTTTTTGTGATTTGTTATCTAAAAATTCAAATCTGTTTAAAATCCAAAGTTTAAAGTTTTGGGTGTTCTCTGTTATATGTCTATACTCCCAAAATTTGCACCGAAACTTGCCGTTCTCTTTTTCCATCTAATTCTACTGCGAAAACACTTTGCCAACGACCAATTTGTAATTTTTTTTCACAAATATTTAGGAGTACATTGGGAGTTAAAAAAAGACACTTACAATGACTGTGTCCGTTTTTCCTTTCGTTAGGATTCATATTAACCGTGCGAATTGCAAAATTATCATGCACATAACGAGCAGTGCGAGGCGCGACTTTTTCCAAAGTCTTTTTGAGATCACCCAAAAGCAACGGTTCCGCTTCTTGAACAATTACCGCCATGGTAGTATGTAAAGATTGAATATTTACTACTCCATTTTTTATCGCGCTAGCTTTGATAATTTTCTTGATTTTATCAGTCAAATCAATAAAATCCAGTTTGGCTTGAGTACTTAACTTAATTACTCGATTTATTACACGCATTTTTTCTATTTAAAAATTATTTTTCATAAACTAGAAAATAACATAAAAAAACTTTCTTGCCAAACCTTACAAAAAAACAACCCCGAAAAAATCGAGGCTGTCTTTTTTACTTTAACTAGTTTAAATCACCTACAATGTCGTCAATACTTTTTTCCGTTGTGTCCTTGTTTCCTTCTGCTACTGAAGTAGAATCGACTCGTTCTGATCGTCGTTTTTTTTCGGAACCTTCCGGTTCTTCAATTTTCAGATTAACTCGAGCATTGTTTTTAGCGCCCACCACTCGCAATAAAGTACGAATAGCTTTGGCAGTGGAACCTTGACGACCAATAATCATTCCCATATCTTTGGGATCAACCAAGAGGGTAATCAAAACGCCTCTTTCATCCACTCCACGCTCAAGTTTTACTGCTCCTGGATTGTCAACAATCGCCTTGACAATGAACTCTAAAAATTCCAAATCTTTTTCTGGCATTTTTTCATTCGGTTAAGATTAATACTGACACTTCGCGCCCTAATCACCGACCTTTGAAGTAAATGTTAAAGCAAACAAAAGTGTTCATCACTCACATTAACTATTTTAAAAGAAAAATTCCTCCCTGTCAACTTTCCTTGCTTAACTTAATCTTTACTTTTTTTATGGTTTCTCCAAATTATTTTCCGGACAAGATTGTTCAATGGATTGCATAACACCTTCTTCATTCACGGTCATTTTGAAACATTTCCCTCCTGCCGATTTCATAATCACTCCCTTTTCTGGACTTTTAATATAGATACCGTCGCCAGTGATTTCTACTTCCTCTGCCTCTATCTTCTTCACCTTCAAATTCCCCTCCGCATCAAATTCAATCTGTTTTTCCAAAAGAGCTTGTTGGAGAGTCTGCATTTCTTCTG